>PPYE01320433.1_pt1 | contig 22028 bp, 20 predicted proteins | sample 1559881 | NCBI WGS metagenome assembly PPYE01 (sample SAMN08240022, study PRJNA423297) | Human gut metagenome, whole genome shotgun sequencing project.
GTTGGAGTACTGCCCCACAAAGTAGCTGTCCACAATATTGTAGAGGGCCTGGATCAGCTGGGCCAGCATCACCGGTGGGGCGATGCGCAGCAGGATCTTCCACACACGCTCCGTCTGAAAATAGCGGTCACCCGCCGCCGTCTGGCTCATGTCCGCTCTCCCTTCTCATCTGATTCAAACTTCCGGCTCCCACCTGGCTGTGCGCCGTGGGAGCCGACAAATTATGATACCATTTCGAGGAAGAACTTCAAGGGGCAAAATGGGTAAATCCTGCTGAAATTCCTCTGATTTTATCGGCTTTCTGCCGATTACAGCAGCGTTATGTTCCTGTTCTAATTCCATTTCAGAAAAGAACCCCCGGCACAGCCGGAGGTCCTCTCATCCCTATATCCTCGATTTTCAAGCAGGGCGCAGAAAAGGCCGGGGACAGACGGAACAGCCCCCCGCCTTATCCCTTTAACTTGGCGATTGCGGCCTTGGCAGCCATCTGCTCGGCCGCCCCAAAAAGCTCCGCTTTCCGGGGACCCCGTTTCCTTCCAATCCTCGGGCGGAGTAGATCCGCCCTCCGGCAAAAAAATTCCCGGATAAAGCCGGGAATTTTGTTTGGACGCGCCTTCCGGCGCGGCTCGCTTCCGCTCGCAAAAGAGGCCGGGGACAGACGGAGCACTCCTCCGCCTTATCCCTTCAACTTGGCGATTGCAGCCTTGGCCGCCATCTGCTCGGCCTCTTTTTTGCTGTGTCCCTTGCCGCGGCCGGCCACTTCCCCGTTCAGATCCACCTCTACAAAGAAGCGCTTGTCATGGTCGGGGCCCTCCTCGCCGGTCAGGCGGTACTTTAAAACCTGGCCGCTCTCCCGCTGCACCAGCTCCTGAAGGGCGGTCTTATAGTCCCGGGGGCTGGTCAGCCCCTCCACCTCCCGGCAGAGGATATACTGCTGTACGATCTTCCGGGCCGAGCCGATCCCGCCGTCCAAATAGACCGCAGCCAGCACCGCCTCCACGGCGTCCGCCTGGATGGAGGGACGCTTCCGGCCGCCGCCGGCCTCCTCCCCCTTGCCCAGGTGCAGATACTCGCCCAGATGCAGCGCCTCCGCCACCTCCACCAGGCTGTCCTCACACACCAGGGCCGCCCGGGTCCGGGTCAGCTCCCCTTCGGGCAGATCCGGGTGGTTGCGGTACAGGTGGTCGGCCACCACCATACCCAAAATCGAATCGCCCAGGAACTCCAGCCGCTCGTTGCTCTGACGCCTGCCCCGGCTCTCATTGGCGCAGGAGCTGTGGGTCAGCGCATTTTCCAGCAGGGCCGGGTCCCGGAATTCATAGCCCAGCTTTTCTTCCAACGTGGTCATCAGAACCACTCCTCATTCTTTGGTTCGACAGGCAAGCAAAACTCCGCCGGTTGGCGGAGTTTTGCGATGTATGTCGTTTGGATCAGTCGATCTTGTTCTGGAGGAACCGGACCAGATCACCCACCGACTTGATGGAGGCAGCTTCCTCCTCGGTCAGTTCGTCAATATCAAATTCCTCCTCCAATGCCATGGACAGATCCACAATGTCCACAGAATCCGCGTTCAGATCATCTTCAAAGGAGGTATCCATGGTAATGGAATCCGCATCCACATTGAACTGCTCCGCGATCAGTGCGCATACCTTTTCAAAAATCATAGCTGACTGCTCCTTTTGCTGTGCTCCAGCATAGTTTCTTTCCCTACTATATGCAGAAACTACCTGCCTGTCAATAGGGAATCGGGAATTTCTGTGTATTCACCGGAAAATTATTATTCTGCCTCCGGGGCGTCCAGCCGCATCAGGTCGATGTTGTCCGAGATATTCCCAATGATCCCGGAGGAGGCAAATTGATTGGCCTGGCGGATGGCGTTTTTGATGGCATAGGCGTCGGAAGAGCCGTGGGCCTTGATCACCGGCTTGGAGATACCCAGCAGGGCGGTCCCGCCCACCTCGCTGGAGCTCATCAGCTTCTTGAACTTCTTCAGCCCGTCGGAGACCAGGGCCGCAGCCAGCTTGGTCATCAGATTTTTCACAAAAATACCCTTGATCTCCTTGGCGAGGAACAGGCCGGTCCCCTCCATGGTTTTCAGAAAAATATTTCCTGAATAGCCGTCGGCCACGATGACATCCACCGCGCCCTCCACCGCTTCCCGGGCCTCGATGTTGCCCACGAAGCAGATGCGGCCCTCCTCCCCCGCCTGTTTCAGCAGAGGGTACACTGTGGTCTGGAGCTCCGTGCCCTTAGAGGGCTCCACCCCGATATTCAGCAGTCCAACCTTGGGCTGAGGACGGCCCAGGACGTGCTCGGCGTAGTAGGAGCCCATATAGGCGAACTGGATCAGATACTCCGGCGGACATTTCACGTTGGCCCCCGCGTCGATCAGCACTGCGCCTCCGTTTCCGGTGGGCACCACCGGGGCCAGCGCGGCCCGACGGATCCCCCGGATCCGCTTGATCAGCAGGGTGGCCGCGCCCAGCAGGGCGCCGGTGGAGCCGGCGGACACAAAAGCGTCCCCCTCCCCCGCCTTGAGCAGGTTCAGCCCCACTGTCAGGGAGGAGTCCTTCTTCTCCCGGAAGGCCGTGGCCGGGTTGTCGCAGATCTCCACCACCTCAGAGGCGTGGGCGATCTCCACCCCGGCGGGCAGCTCCCGGATGCCGTTTTCCTCCAGAACCTTCAGGATGTCCTCGCCCCGGCCCACCAGGGTGATGCCCACCCCATACTCCTTGTTTGCCTGGATGGCGCCCATGACCGGCGCCTGAGGGGCGTTGTCCCCGCCCATGGCGTCCACGATGATTTTCATGTCAAGTTCCTTCTTTCTTCGGCGGTGTCAAAGTCCTGGGCTCGTCGATCAAACCCAGGAGATAGTCCGCTGAGACGTTATAATGGGTACATATCGAAGCCAAGTTCTCAAACGAAGTCGTCCGACGGCCATTTTCAATATCACTGATCGCCGCCTGCGATACTCCGATGGCCTCTGCTAAATCCTTCTGCTGTTCTTTTGCATTTTTTCGCAGCTTTTTGACCCGCATACAGAAAATATCCTTATGATACATGGGGCCTCCTCTTTACTAATATTTGAATTAGCGATATAATATCGCTAATTCAAATATATTGGTGGTGTCAATATGATTCCAGAACTTCAAACCCTCTATTACTACGAAATCGACCACGCCCACCTGGACTTCGACTCCGACCCGGTCTATCAGGAGAGCATGGCCCGGGTGCTGGCCGAGCTTGGGACCCAGGAGCTCTCCCCCGCCCTCTTTTCCTTGCTGAACACTGCAAACCAGATCTCCTTTACCCACGGCTTTCGCCTTGGGGCTTCACTGATTCAATGGACCCTGCGGGGGTAAGCGCCCCTTTCTGACAGAGGTTTTGCCGCCTGTGGGCGGCTCAGGGACGGCGGGAGGGGCAAGCCCCTCCCCTACGGACCGCAATCAATCCCCCCATACTTAGGTAGGAGAGTCCCTGGAGACTCCACCAGAATTCGCACCAGGAGCCCCAGGCGGCCGCAAGGGCCGTCCCTGCGGCGATACACGCACCGGGCGCGTTCCCCCGGCAAAGCCAGGCGCAGAAGGGAAACCGCACCGTCCGCAATTTTGGGAAAACCAGGCCCCAGTGGGCCGGGAGGAAACGCTGACCATCACTCAGGCTTCGCGCGCCGGAACCATTGTAAAACCTGACAGGTACGCGTCCTCCGTAATGGGGTCCGGGGAAAGCGGTCCTATGGACCTAGGCGGAGCAAAGCGGAGCCGTAGTCCATCGGCCGCGTCCCCGGCGATCCTTTGGTTTCTTTCCCATCGCCGGGAAAGAAACTCGCCGCCGGGGCGGCGAAACTCCCCGCCCCAAAGGTCTGGCTCCGCCGGACGCTTGGACGCCGCACGGCGGCGGGGCGCTTACGCGCCCAAAGGCAAGCGGAGCCGCCCGCTCACTCCAGATCCAGCTGTCCCAGGGCCTCCAGGGCCCGCTTGGACAGTTCCGCATTTTTGTTCCGCTTTTCTCCCGGAAGCGTGTGTTCCACGCTTCCGGGGACCCGGTTTCTTCCACATCCTCGTGCGGAGTGAATCCGCCCTCCGGCAAGGTCCGGCTCCGCCAGACGTTTGGACGCCGCGCAGCGGCGGGGCGCTCACGCGCCCAAAGGCAAGCGGAGCCGCCCATTCACTCCAGATCCAGCTGTCCCAGGGCTTCCAAAGCCCGCTTGGACAGCTCCGCATTTTTGTTCCGCTTGCCTTTGACCCGATAGCCCAGCGGGGGGATCAAACCAAAGTTCACGTTCATCGGTTGAAAGTTTACCACACTCGGGTCGCTGATGTAAAGGGCCATGGCCCCCATAGCGGTCTCCCGGGGGAAGTCGATGGGGCTCTTTCCCTCCAGCTCCCGGGCCAGCTCCAGGGCCGCCAGGCAGCCCGAGGCCGTGGACTCCACATAGCCCTCCACCCCGGTGATCTGCCCGGCAAAGCGGACGCGCGGCTCTGTCCGCACCCGGAAATAGCGGTCCAGCAGCCGGGGGGAATCCAGGAAGGTATTCCGGTGCATCACCCCATAGCGCACATACTCCGCGTTCCGCAGGGCGGGGATCATGGAGAACACCCGCTTCTGCTCCGGCCATTTCAGGTGGGTCTGGAAGCCCACAATGTTGTAGATGGTCCCCTGGGCGTTGTCCTTGCGCAGCTGCACCACGGCAAAGGGCTCCCGCCCCGTCTTGGGATCCTTCAGCCCCACCGGCTTCAGCGGTCCGTAGCACAGGGTATCCCGCCCCCGGCGGGCCATCACCTCCACAGGCATACAGCCCTCGAAGACCCCGGCATCCTCAAAGCCGTGGACCTCCGCCTCCTGGGCGGTGGTCAGGGCCTCCCAGAAACTCTGGTACTCCTCCTCCGTCATGGGGCAGTTGATGTAGTCCGGCGTCCCCCGGTCATACCGGGAGGCAAACCAGGCGCTCTCCATGTCCACGCTGTCAAAGGTGACCAGCGGGGCCGCCGCGTCAAAGAAGTGCAGATAGCCGTTCTGAGGATAGCGCCGGGCGATGGCCTCCGCCAGTGGGTCGGAGGTCAGCGGCCCGCTGGCCACGATGACCTGTCCCTCCGCCGGAAGGTCTGTGACCTCCCCCTCCACCACAGTGATCTTGGGGTGGCTCCGGATCTTCTCCGTAATGGCTTCGGAGAAGGCATGGCGGTCCACTGCCAGCGCGCCGCCCGCCTCCACCCGGTGGGCGTCCGCGCAGGCCATGATGAGGGAGCCGCAGCGGCGCAGTTCCTCCTTCAGCAGCCCCACCGCGTTCTCCAGCTGGTCGGAGCGCAGGGAGTTGGAGCACACCAGCTCGCCGAAGGACGGGCTGTGGTGGGCCGGGGTCATCTTTTGGGGTTTCATCTCCCGAAGCGTCACGGGGATCCCCCGCCGGGCCAGCTGCCAAGCGGCCTCGCTGCCCGCCAGGCCCGCTCCGATCACAATTACAGGTTCCATGGGTCCCTCCTATCTTTTATCTTTTGGGTCTCAACCATACGATCCGGCCTCCCATCTGGGGCTGCCGGCGCGACAGAGGGGCTTTCCCCCCTCCGGCCCTTTGGGCCACCTCCCCCACAAGGGGGGAGGCTTTTTCTTGACCTGGTCAATCCGTAGAAACGATCGATCGTTCAATCGCTGTACAAACACCGGAGAAATTTCGGTCTACATCCAGATTCGTAAAACGCAGTACGCGCATATTCTGTCGCTGCAAATAAAAATCCCGCTTCCGGTCATATTCATACTGCGCCCACTCATAATGCCCACCCCCGTCCAATTCGATCACAAGGCGGGCAGATGGACAAAAAAAGTCCACAATATATGGGCCAATGGGCTGTTGCCGCCGAAAACGTGCAGGATGTTTGGATAAAAAATCATACCATAGCCTGCGTTCCTGACGTGTCATATTCTTTCGCAGATCACGCGCACGCTTGATCATCTCTGAATCTGTATGTCCCATACACATCTCATCATACACTTGGCTCCCCCTTTGCGGGGGAGCTGTCGGCGCAGCCGACTGAGGGGGGCTCTCCACCGCTTACTCCTCCAACGCCTTCTTGACAGTGGTTTTCTTGGCGGTGGTCTTTTTCGTGGAGGTCTTTTTGGTCTCCGTCTTGGATGCGGTCTTTTTTGCGGTGGTCGTCTTTTTGGCACCTGTCTTGGAGGCTGCCGTCTTTTTGGCGGCGGTCTTTTTTCCGGCGGCCTTCTTGGCCTCGGGCTGCTTCTCCTCCGGAACGGTCCCGGCCCCGCCTTCCGCCTCCCCGGCGGCGTCCGCCGTCTTTTTCTTCCAGCCGCCCCGCTTCTCCTCCGGGGTGAAGTTGGGGCAGCCCTCGTGGATGCAGAAGGGCTTCTTAAAGCCCCGTCCGGACTTCTTGAACATGGTCCAGCCGCACTCCGGGCAGTTGTCCTTCACCGGCACATCCCAGGTCATAAAGTCGCACCTTCTGGTCTCGTCCTTGCTGTTGAGATGCTCACAGCAGTAGTAGGTGTACTGCTTATTGGTCTTTTTGCTCTTTCCCGTGCGCTTGAGCAGGCGGCCGCCGCACTTGGGGCACTTGCCCGGCATCTCCACCACCAGGGGCATGGTGAAGTCGCACTCCGGCCAGCCGGGACAGGCCAGGAACCGTCCAAACCGTCCGGACTTGATGACCAGATTCCGTCCGCATTGGGGACAGATCTCCTCCGAAACCTCGTCCGGCACCTTGATGCGCTCCCCGTCCAGCTCCTGCTCCGCCTTGTGGAGCTCCGCCTCAAAGTCCTCATAAAATTCGGACAGCACCCGCTTCCAGTCCACGCTGCCCTCCTCCACCTTGTCCAGCTCCTCCTCCATCTGCGCGGTGAAGGCGGGGTCCACGATGTCCTGGAACTTATCCTTCATCAGGCCGGTGACCACCTCTCCCAGGGGCGTGGGCCGGAGAGCCCGTCCCTCCTTCACCACATACTCCCGGTTGAGGATGGTGGAGATGGTGGGGGCGTAGGTGGAGGGGCGTCCGATGCCCTTCTCCTCCAAGGCCCGGATCAGGGTGGCCTCGGAGTACCGGGCGGGGGGCTGGGTGAAGTGCTGCTCCTTCCGGGTCTCCTTCAGCTCCAGAGGCTCCCCCTCCCGCAGGTCGGGCAGGGGGGACTGGGGGGCCTCCTCCTCATCGTCCCGGCCCTCCTCATAGACGGCGGTGAAGCCGGAGAACTTCAGCTCCGAGTGGCTGGCCCGGAAGGTATAGCCGGCGGACTGCGCCTCGATGGAGACGCTGTCATACACCGCGCTGGCCATCTGGCAGGCCAGGAAGCGGCTCCAGATCAGCTTATAGAGGCGGAACTGCTCGCTGGTCAAGTCCTTCTTGATGTCCTCCGGCACCAGGTTCACGTCGGAGGGTCGGATAGCCTCGTGGGCATCCTGAGCGTTGCCCTTGGACTTGTAGTGCCGGGCCTGGGGAGGGTAGTACTCCCGGCCGTAGCGGTGCTCAATAAAACCCTTGGCCGCGGCGATGGCCTCCTCCGACAGGCGGAGGGAGTCGGTACGCATATAGGTGATCAGACCCACTGTGCCCTCGCCGGTGATGTCCACGCCCTCATAGAGCTGCTGGGCGATGGACATGGTGCGGGCGGGGGTCATGTTCAGCTTGCGGGAGGCCTCCTGCTGGAGGGTGGAGGTGGTAAAGGGGGGCGCGGGGTTGCGCAGCTTGTCCTGCCGCTTCACCTTGGAGACGGTGAAGGGCTGGCCCGACACCGCCTGGATCACGGCGTCCGCCTCCGCCTCGCTGTGCAGCTCCATCTTTTTCTCCCGGCCATGGAACATAGCCTGGAACCCGCCTAAATTGGGACGCACCCGGCCCAGGTCCGCCTGGATGGACCAGTACTCCTGGGGCTGGAAGGCACGGATCTCCTCCTCCCGCTCCACCACCAGGCGGGTGGCAACTGACTGCACCCGGCCGGCGGACAGCCCCCGCCGGATCTTCTTCCACAGCAGGGGGGAGAGCTCATAGCCCACGATCCGGTCCAGGATGCGCCGGGCCTGCTGGGCGTCCACCAGGTTCTGGTCGATGGCCCGGGGACTGGCGATGGACTCGTTGACCACCTTTTTGGTGATCTCATTGAAAGTCACCCGATAGGTCTTGTCATCCGGGATGCCCAGCAGCTCCTTCAAATGCCAGGAGATGGCCTCCCCCTCCCGGTCGGGGTCGGTGGCCAGATAGACCCGCTCGCTCTTTTTGGCCGCCTTCTTCAGGTCGCTGATCACATCCTCCTTCCCTTTGATGGGCTGATAGTTGGGGATGAACCCGCCCTCGATGTCCACGCTCATCTTGCTCTTGGGCAGATCCCGGACGTGCCCCATGGACGCCTTCACTTCATAGCCCGGACCAAGGTACTTCCCGATGGTCTTTGCCTTGGACGGGGACTCTACGATCACCAGATCAGTTTTTGATGCCATTCTGCAATGACCTCCGAATTTGAAATATGAAACGCGGCGCTGCCGCGCGAAAGAAATCATACTGGGACAGAACTCCGCCCTCCTCTCACCCCTCCAGCTCCACCAGAGGGGAGAAGCGCTTCCCGGGGTGCTCCCGGACGGCTCCGTCCACCTGGAGCATGGTGAGGGCGGAGAGCACCCGGCGGGCCGGGATCTGAGTCTCCTCCACCAGCTCGTCCGCGGTGCTCGGCTTCCTCCGTCCCGCCATGGCCCGGAGCAGAGTCAGCTGGTCGTCTGTAAAGCGGGAGCGCTGCTCCCCCTGGGGAACACGCTCCAGGTCCGAAGCCCCGTCCTCCCGGGGTGAGGCAGACGCGGGAGCCTCCTCCCGCTCCTCCTCCGGTCCGGTCTCCTCCGGGCCTTTCCGGCTCCTCAGCTGCTCCAGCCGCTGCTGGGCCGCCTCCGGCGGCAGCGGTGCGGATCGGGCCAGCTTCTGGGGAAAGCGGAGCCAATACTCCTCCAGGATGTCCTGGGCGCAGGTCACCGGGCGTGCCCCCTGCCGGAGGAGCCAGTTGGGGCCCTCGCTCCTGGGGGCATCGATGTTCCCCGGCACCGCGAAAATATCCCGGTCCTGGTCCATAGCGTGCTCGATGGTCTTCATAGTCCCGCTGAACCGGGCGCACTCCACCGCCACCACGCCCAGGGACAGCCCGCTGATGAGGCGGTTGCGCACCGGGAAGTGCTCCGCCTTGTGGCGCGTGCCGGGCGGGTACTCGCTGATGAGGGCTCCGGCCGCCGCCACATCCTCATACAGGAAGCGGTTCTGGCTGGGATAGGGCACGTCCACCCCGCCTGCCAGCACAGAGACCACGGGCCCGCCGCCCTTGAGCGCCCCCTTCAGGGCAGTGGAGTCGATCCCCTGGGCGATGCCGGAGATCAGCAGTGCCCCGCCCCGGGCCAGCTCCAGACCCAGCTGGGCGGCCACCCGCTCCCCATAGGGAGAGGGCTCCCGGCTGCCCACCACGCCGATGGCCGCCTCCTCGTCAAAGCGGAACACCCTGCCCCGAATGTACAGCACCGCAGGCGGCGCGGAGATCTCCCGCAGGCGGCCGGGGTAGTCGCCGTCCTGAAGGGTCATCACCCGCAGTCCCAGCCGGTCGCACTCCCCCAGGATCCGGTCGGCCTCGTCCATCCCCTTCTCCCGGAGGGACGCCCGGGCCGCGGCGGGCAGCTCCGGGATCTGATCGTACTGCTCCGGTTCGGCGTAAAAGGCCCGCTCCGGCGTGCCGAAGTACTCCAGCACCCGGAGCACGCCCCGGGGTCCCAGCGCCTTCCTTGTGGTCAGCCAAATCCAGTCCTGAAGCATGGAGCGCCCTCCTCTCATAGAATGTCTTTACAACTGCCGTCGTTCTGTGGTACGCTTAGGGCACGAATTGGGGGGATCTCTGTGAAAATTGCCGGTCATGCGCCGTCCCGAAGCGCCAGCCTCCGGCCCTGGGTGGTCTGCCTGGGCTGCGGGCTTTCCCTGTTTACCGTGATGGGTCTGGGCGTCAACGTCTTTACGGTCTATCAGCCCCACCTGCTCCTCGTCCACGGCTTCACCAACGCCCAGGGCTCCTGGATCACCACGGTCCGGAGCCTGTTCGCCCTGCTGTCCATGCTCACTGTGGACCAGCTGTGCCGCCGGCTGGGACTGCGGAACACCATGGTCCTGGGGATGGGCTGCTTCGTGGGCTCTTATCTCCTCTTCGGCTTCGCCCACAGCTTCTCCGCCTACTGCGGCGGGGCGGTCCTGTCCGGTCTGGCCTATGGCTACGGGGGGATGATCCCCCTCACCCTGGTTATCTCCCGCTGGTTCCCCACTGGACGGGGCTTCGCCCTGGGGATGGCCGCAGCGGGCAGCGGGATCTCCACCATCTTTGCCCCGCCTCTGATCACCGGGGCCATCCAGGCCCTGGGGCTTTCCGCCGCCTTTCTCTGGGAGGCGGCCGCCGGAGTGCTGCTCACCCTGCTGGTATACCTCCTTGTGCGGGACTCCCCCGGCAGCCCGGAGTTTCCGGACTCCGAGGACTCCCTTCCCGGGGCCCGTGGCGTTGGACTGAGCCGCCCCCTCCTGTGGATGGTGCTCCTGTCCGCCTTTCTCACCGGCGGTCCCTGCGGGCCGGGCTTCTCCCACCTCACGGTGCTGTACACCTCCGCCGGCTTTTCCAGCGGCACGGCGGCCCTGCTCATGTCCTACCTGGGGCTTGTTCTCATCGTTGCCAAGGTGCTCTATGGATGGCTCAGCGCCCGGCTGGGCAGCCGGATGGCCAACAGCCTGATCTTCGGCGTCGCCCTGGCCGGCTTCGCCCTGTGCTGCCTGGCCCCCACCCAAAGCCTCCCGCTGGCCGCCGCCGCCATCACCCTCACTGGGCTGGGGATGCCCCTCTCCTCGGTCACCCTCTCCGTGTGGGCGGGGGATCTGAGCGCGCCGGAGGACTATGACCGGCTGGTCAAGTGGCTGTCCTCCACCTATATGCTGGGCTCTCTGGTCACGGGGCCGGTCCCCGGCCTGCTGGCCGACCGCTTCGGCGGCAGCTACGTCCCCGCCTATGGGCTGTTTTTGCTCTTCCTGCTGGTCTCCATGCTGCTCATCCAGACCGTCTACCGGCGGACCGGGGCGGGCGGCAGACCCCAGCACTGAACGCTCGGCGCGTCCGGCTCCCAGAGCCAGGGCGCGCTGTTTTTATTCCTCCAGCCCGCCCTGGCGAACCATCTCCCACAGGACGATGGATGCCGCCGCGGCCGCGTTGAGGGATTCACAGCGGCTCCGCATGGGGATGCGGATGGTCTGGCCGCTGCATTCCAGCAGGCCCTGGGAGACCCCCCGGCCCTCGCTGCCGATGATCACCGCGCACCGGCCCAGATTGGCCCGCTCCAGGGAGACGGTATCTTCCCGCAGAGCGGTGGCGTACAGCGACAGGCCGGACCGCTCCAGCAGGGCGCACAACTCCTCCTGCCCGGTCTCCCACACCGGGAGCCGGAAGCAGGCCCCCATGGAGGCCCGCACCGTCTTGGGCCCATAGGGGTCGGCGCAGCCGTTCACCAGCAGAAGGCCGTCCGCTCCGAGGGCGTCGGCGGTGCGCCAGATGGTCCCCACATTTCCTGGGTCCTGCACACCGTCCAGCACCAGATACCGGCGGCCCTCCAGCCGCTCCGGCGGAGCGGTCTCCGGCAGGCGCGCCAGGAACAGGGCGCCCTGGGGTGTATTCATGGGGGAGATGGTCTCCATCACGTCCCGGGGCACCTGGATGGCCCGGACACCCTGGGGCAGCTCCGGGAGCGCCTCTCCCTCCGTCACCACGACCGTGGTCAGAGGGGCCTTCCAGCGCAGCGCCTCCTCCAGCAGCTTGACGCCGTCCCCCAGGTACTCCCCCGCCTCCCGGCGGGCCCTGGCGCTGCCGGAGGACAGCTTTCTAATCTTCATTAAAAGTGGATTCTTCCTGCTGGTGATCCGCTCCATCATAAACCGCAAATTCCGCCTTTCCTGTGGGAGCCCAACTGCCGCGCCGGCGCGGCTGTCCGCCCGGCTTCGACTCCTGCGCAGAAAAGCATACCAATGGGAACAATTTCCATCGGTATGCCTTTCCGAATTCGTCAGTTCAAGGGTCTCATGTTGGAGATCTCCCGTTTCGTTGCGTTCAAATCTACTCCGCCTCCGGATCCGTCCAGGCTCAGTACAGCTTGGCGCCGGCGGGGATCCGGTCATCCACCATCAGCAGATTCAGGCCCTCACGGCCATCCTCCTCATGCACAGCGGAGATCAGCATTCCCTCAGAGGCGATCCCCATCATCTTGCGGGGCGGCAGGTTGACAATGGCGATGGCCGTCTTGCCCACCAGCTCCTCGGGCTCATAATACTCGTGGATCCCGCTGAGGATCACGCGGTCCTTTCCGGAGCCGTCGTCCAGCACGAACTTCAAAAGCTTCTTGCTCTTGGGCACGGCGGAGCACTCCTTGATCTTCACCGCCCGGAAATCAGACTTGGAGAAGGTGTCAAAATCCACCTCTTCCTCAAACAGAGGCTCGATCTTCACCTTGGAGAAATCGATGGCCGCCTCCTGCTTCTCCTCCTGGGCAGCGGGGGCCTTGGCCTTGGCGGGGACGTCCGTGGGCTTCATGGTGGGGAAGAGGATAACCTCCCGGATGCTGTCCGAGTTGGTCAGCATCATCACACACCGGTCGATGCCGATGCCCAGGCCGCCCGTGGGGGGCAGACCGTACTCCAGGGCGGTGATAAAGTCATCGTCCATCATGCCGGCCTCGTCATCGCCCTTGTCCCGCAGCTCCACCTGCTTCTGGAAGCGCTCTCTCTGGTCGATGGGGTCGTTGAGCTCAGAGAAGGCGTTGCCCATCTCGCTGTGGCAGATGAACAGCTCGAACCGCTCGGTGAGGCGGGGATCCTTGGGAGAGCGCTTGGCCAGGGGGGACACGTCCACCGGGTGCATGGTGATGAAGGTGGGCTGGATCAGCTTCTCCTCCACCTTCTGGTCGAAGCACTCGTACAGGGCGTTGCCCCAGGTCTTTTCTGCCGTCTCGGGCAGCTCTACGCCGATGGACTTGGCGGCAGCCACAGCCTCCTCGTCAGAGGTGATGGCCATAAAGTCGATGCCGCAGTACCGCTTCACTGCCTCGTGCATGGGCAGACGGGGCCAGCCGGGGGTCAGATCCAGCTTCTCGCCCTGCCACTCCAGCTGATAGGTGCCCAGCAGCTTCTGGGCGGCGGAGGTGAGCAGATCCTCAAACAGGTCCATCATATCGTTGAAATCGGCGTAGGCCTGATACAACTCGATGGTGGTGAACTCCGGGTTGTGCTTGGGGTCCATGCCCTCGTTGCGGAAGATGCGGCCGATCTCATACACCCGGTCCATGCCGCCCACGATGAGCCGCTTCAGGGGCAGCTCAGTGGCGATGCGCATATACATATCGATGTCCAGGGTGTTGTGGTGGGTGATGAAGGGGCGGGCCGTGGCGCCGCCGGAGATGGTGTTGAGAACGGGGGTCTCCACCTCCATAAAGCCCCGGTTGTCCATGAACTCCCGGACGTGCTTAATGAACTGAGAGCGGATCACGAAGTTCCGCTTCACCTCGGGATTGACGATCAGGTCCACATACCGCTGGCGGTAGCGCAGTTCCGTATTGGTCAGGCCGTGGAACTTCTCCGGCAGGGGCAGCAGGGACTTGCTCAGTAGGGTCACCCGCTCCACCCGGACGGACATCTCGCCCCGCTGGGTGCGGAACACCACGCCCTTGACGCCCACGATGTCGCCAATGTCAAACTTCTTGAAGCGGGCATACTCCGCCTCATCCATCTCGTCCCGGCGGGCATACAGCTGGATGCGCCCGGACTTGTCCTGCAGATCGCAGAAGGACACCTTGCCCATGCCCCGCTTGGACATGAGCCGCCCGGCCACGGACACAGCCTGCCCCTCCAAGGCGTCAAAATTCGCCTTGATATTGGCGCTGTCGTTGTCCACCTCATACCGGGTGATCTGGAAGGGGTCGTTCCCACTCTCCTGAAGTTCCTTCAGCTTATCCCGTCGGATCTGGAGCAGCTGAGACAGGTTCTCCTCCTGGGGGACCTCCTGATTCTTCTTATCGGCCATTGCTTCCACTCCTATCTTTCTTCCGGCGACGGCCGGCTTTGATCGTTGCTGCTGGCGGTTCAGCGCTCCACCTTGAGGATCTTGTACTCCACAGGGCCGGCGGGGGCGTCCACCGTCACCTCGTCCCCGGCGTTCTTGCCCAGCAGGGCCTTTCCAAAGGGGGAGTCCTCTGAGATCACGCCGTTCATGGGGTCGGCCTCCTGGGAGCCCACGATCTTATACACCTCAGTCTCATCGAACTCCTTGTCCAGCACAGTGACCGTGGAGCCGATTCGGACATACTCGCCGCCGTCGTCGCTGTCCTCGATGACCACGCAGTTGCCCAAAATCTCCTCCACCTCGGCGATGCGGGAGTAGAGCTTGCCCTGCTCGGTCTTGGCCTCGTCGTACTCGCTGTTCTCGCTCAGATCGCCGAAGGAGCGCGCCTCCTTGATCAGCTCGGCGACCTCCTTCTCCCGGACCGTCTTGAGGTAGGTCAGTTCATCCTGAAGCTCCTTCAGACGCTCCAGGGTCAGTTTATATTCTTTCGCCATAAAGCCTTGCACACCTTTCCAAAGGGAGGCCGGGAGCCCGCGCCCCCGGTCCCGATGATATACCTTATAATATAAAAATGGGCGCTATCACGCAGTATGTGTTATTATAGAGACTTTATTTCCGGCTGTCAAGTAAATTCTAGGCCCAGCCGCTCCCCCCGACCCGACTCCCAGAGCGCGGCCATCAAAGGGAGCTTTTCCCTGTCCTCCGGCTCCAAAGCGGAGGCCCGCAGGCGGATCCCGGCCAGCCCGGGCTCCGGCCCGAACAGGGACAGCACCCGCCGCCCATCCAGCGTGCCCGTCCCGTCAAAGCACACCGCCGCTGGGATGTCTCCCCTGTCCGGCCGGATGGGCGCGCCGAACTCCCGCCGCAGCCATGCGGCCAGTTCCCCGCCTCCCACCGGTGCGGTGACAGCCACATCCCGCACCCGGGGACACAGGAACTCTGCCGCCCGGACCATGTCCCGGTCCACCCGCCGGCCCCGGAGAGCCACCGTTCCCTGCTGGGGCATGATCCCCTCCCGGCGGAGGGCGGCCAAGGCCAGCCCGCCGGCACAGGCCCGGAGGAAAGGCGCCGGATCCACCGGCTCCAGCCCCCACAGGGACAGCAGCTCCCAGCGGCAGAACCCCTCCGGGACCAGCACCCGGCGCACCCCCAGGCGGGCCAAACGCCTGGCCGTCCGCTTCAGCCGGCCGGCCTCTCCCCAGCCGCCGGGGCGCACCTCCGCGCGCAGCACCGTCAGACCATACCGTTCCTGTCTCCGAAGTTTTCCATCTCTATCCGAACAGTATACCAGTTCTCCAAGCATCTTCTCCCCCCTCTTCTGGCAGAATATGCCGGGACCCTCTCCGGTATCCGCACTTTATCTGCCTGTCAGAGGCGGAACGTACAGGAGCGGCCGCCCGCAGGGCGGCCGCTCCCGCGGTCGTTTTGTTCACTTGATCCGCACCCCGGAGATGGTGAGGGGCAGGCTCTGGAAGTAGTTGATGGGATCCCGGCGGCTTCCGTTCACCCGGATCTCCAGGTGGAGGTGGTTGCCGGTGGAGGAGCCCGTGGTCCCCACATAGCCGATGACCTGTCCCTGAGAAACAGTCTGTCCCTTGGAGGCATTGCGGCGGCTCATGTGGGCATACAGGGTGGAGGTGCCGTCGCTGTGGCTGACCACCACATAGTTGCCATAGGAGTTGTTGTAGGTGGAGGTGGTGACCACGCCGCTCTTGCAGGCCTGGATGGGGGTCCCGGAGGGCGCGGGGACGTCGATGCCGGTGTGGTTGTTGGCCTTTCCGGTCACCGGGTGCTTCCGGCTCCCGTACAGGGAGGACAGGTTGTACCGGCCGGGCAGAGGCCACAGGAAGCCAGATTCGCTGGGCACGTTGGCGATCTGGCTGGCCAGCTCCTTCTCCGCCGCCCGGATCTCCGCGTCCGCGGCGTTGGCCGCCGCCTGGAGCTTGGCCTCCGCCGCCTTCACCTGGCTCTCCTGGCCGCTGATCTCAGCGATCAGGGCGTCCACCTGGGCCTGCTGGGATTTCAGCTCCGCCTTGGCCGCCTCCTGCTCCGCTTTGGCGTCCTTCTGCTCCTGGCGGGCGGTCTCCAGGGCTGTTTTATCCGCCTCGATCTGCTCCCGGATGGCGATGAGCTCGTTCATCACCTGGTTGTCATAGTCCATGATCTCTTCCACCATCATGGCGTTGTCCAGCAGGTCGGAAAAATCATCGGAGCTGAACAGGATGGACCAGTAGGAGACCTCTCCCTGCTCCTCCATCTCCCGCACCCGCTTGCAGAACAGCTCGTACTGGGCCCGTTCCTTTTCCTCCGTCGCCGCCAGCTCCGTCTCCTTCTGGGCGATGAGCTGGTCATACTGGGTGATCTGTGCCGCGATATTGTTGATCTCCGCCTGGGTGGCGTTGATCTGCTGCTCCAGCAGGGCCTTCTGGTCCAGGGCCTTGCTCTTGTCCGCCTGGATGGCCTTCAGCTGCTTTTGCAGCTCCGCCCGCTGCTTCTTCAGGGCGGCGGCGTCCTCCTTCATCTGGTTGATCTCCGCCTGGGTCACGGCGGAGGCCGGAAGGACCACCGCGTCAGGCAGGACGGGCAGCACCATCAGCGCCACCAGGGCCGCGGAGCACAGCCGGATGAGCCAGCGCCGGACCCGCCCCTTCTCTCGTTTTTCCATGGCCGCCACCTCAGCGCACAAAGATGTTGGCGATCATGGGCAGGATCATCAGCGCCGCCATGATCCCCGCCATCAGGGCCATCAGCTTTTTCCGTCTCTTGGGTCCCATCATAAGCTCCTTTCCCGCTTATACCTTTAAAAACTTCCGAATGGCCAGCACCGAGCCCACCACGCCGATAAACAGGCCTGCGCCGATAAATACCGGCAGGATGTGGGCGATCATGCTCTGGAAGGGCAGGATGGTCAGCAGAGACAGACCGTTGGACTGGATCACAGCCCGGCCCACCAGCTCATACACCGCCCACTGGAGCAGGAAGGCCACCAGCGCCCCGGTCAGGCCCAGCAGCATCCCCTCCACGATGAAGGGCCAGCGGATGAAGGAATTGGTGGCCCCGCACATCTTCATAATGGCGATCTCCTCCCGGCGGTAGAAGAAGGCCAGCTTGATGGTGTTGGCGATGATAAACAAGGACACTACGGCCAGCATGGCCACCAGCACCACCGCCACGCCAGTGGCGATGTTGCGCACCAGTACAAAGCCCTGGGCGATGTCATAGGCGGCGTTCACATCGGCCACCCCGGCGACCTTCTCTACCTGCTCCGAGGTCGCCTTCAGCTGCTTGATGTCCTGTACATGGATGCGGAAGCGGTCCCGGAGCACCTCATCGGGCAGGTCGGCCAGCAGCTCGTTGTTCTCCCGGCCCGCCCGGAAGTCATCCATCGCCTCCGCCCGGGTGACAAAAGTCACCTGCGAGACATTGGGGATGTCCTCGATCTGGCTCTGGATGGCCTTCGCCTGCTCCTCTGTATAGCTCTCATCCACATAGGCCAGGAACTCGTTCTCCGCCTCCAAATCCCCCAGCATATCGTCCAGGTTCACCGCGACCAGGGTAAAGGAGCCCATGATGAGCAGACAGGCCACGATCATGCACACGGCGGCAAAGGACATAAAGCCGTGTGTAAAAATAGAGTGAAAACCTTCACTGAAATAGTATTGTATATCAAATTTTTTCGCCATTGTAATACCCGCCTGTCTCGTCGCTGATGATACGTCCGTCCTCAATGGCCACCACCCGCTTGGCAAACCGATTGACCAGATTTTTTTCGTGAGTCACCACCAGAACCGTGGTGCCCAGCTCGTTGATCCGCTCCAGCAGCATCATGATCTCCAGGGAGCGGCTGGGGTCCAGGTTCCCGGTGGGCTCGTCGGCGATGATCATATTGGGGTTGTTCACCAACGCCCGGGCAATGGCCACGCGCTGCTGCTCCCCGCCGGAGAGCTGGCCGGGATAGCGGTCCGCCTTCTGATCCAGTCCCACCAGCTGGAGGACATAGGGGATGCGCCGCTTCAGGTCCCGGCTGGAGGCCCCGATGGCCCGCATGGCGAAGGCCAGATTTTCATACACAGTTTTCTTGTCGATCAGGCGGAAATCCTGAAAAATGATCCCCAAAGTCCGGCGCATCAGGGGCACCTGGCGGGGGCTGATATTGTTCAGGCTGTACCCGTTGACCATCAGCTTGCCCTGAGTCAGGGCGATCTCGCCGGTGATCAGCTTGATGATGGTGGACTTTCCGGAGCCGGACGGGCCCACCAGAAAGACAAACTCCCCATCGTCGATACGCAGATCGATCCCCTTCAGGGCCTTGGTCCCGTTGTCATACTCTTTATAAACATCGATAAATCGTATCATGAATGTATATCCTCATCCGTTTCTTTCTTCCTGAGACGTATGGGAAGTACTGCCGCTCCCGGCAGGATTTCCCCGGAAATATGTTTACTACTAGGCTACACCCGTCACTCATCCTTGTCAATGGAAATTTGCGGTTTTATGTCACCTTTTTTCGCGGCCGGCTCGGAGGCCGCCGGCTGTGAAAAAAGCCGGCATAGGACAGAAAAAGGGCCTCCGTCCGCCTTTCGGCAGACGGAGGCCCGCATCTCATCCGGTCAGGATTCGATCCCTCGGGAGATCAGGTACTTTTTGACCATCAGCGCCACCTTGAAGGTGATCGCGTCGTCAAACTCCCGCAGGTCCAGTCCGGTAAGCTTTTTGATCTTCTCCAGCCGGTAGACCAGGGTGTTCCGGTGGACAAACAGCTTGCGCGCCGTCTCGGAAACGTTCAGATTGTTCTCAAAGAACTTGTTGATGGTGAGCAGCGTCTCTTGGTCCAGGGCGTCGATGGGGTTCTTCTTGAAGACCTCCTGAAGGAACATCTGGCACAGGATGGTGGGCAGCTGATAGATCAGGCGGCCAATGCCCAGATTTTCATAGTTGATGACCGTCTTCTCCGTGTCAAATACCTTGCCCACATCGATGGCCACCCCGGCCTCCTTATAGGCCCGGGCCAGATCCCGGATGTGGTTGACCACCGTGCCGATGCCGATGACCACCTTGATCCCCAGCTCCTGGGTGACGGCGGTGGCGATCTGCTTGGCAATGCGCTGAAGCTCCTTGACGTCCGCGCCATCGGACAGCTGCTTGATGAGGGCCACATCGGTCTCATTGATGGAGATGACAAAGTCCATCTGCTTGTCCGGGAAGAGGTTCTGAATCACGTCGATGGTACTCACATCGGCGGGGCCCAGCTGCCGCACCAGGAAGGCGGCCCGGGGCGCCTCAGAGAGGAAGTGCAGCTCCTTGGCCTGGGTATAGATGTCCCCCAGCAGGATGTTGTCCGAAATGATATTCTTTACAAAGGTAGCCTTATCGTGCTTCTCTTCATAATAGGCCTTGGCGCCGTTGAAGGCCACCACCGCCATAGAACACAGGGCGGCGGCAGTCTCATCCTCGCCCTGAACGAAGGCGGCGTAATCGAACTGGGCGCCCCAGCCCGCCAGGGGCCGGAAGGTCTTATCCTCAAAATGAGCGGCGGCATGATCCGCAGAATTGACAGCGGTGACAGCCCCGGACCAGTGCTCGCCGATGCACGTCAGCTCACTGCACGCCACCACGATCCCGTCCGCGTCGATCACTCCTACTGTACGGTCGATACTGTCCTTCATTTGGAGTACGACTCCCTGAAACATCCTGCTGGACAAGTTTGATCCCTCCCAAGTTATTTCTCACTTCTTAAATCCACGGTTTCTGCTTATCGTGCAGGGCGCCGCCCCGGTCTCTCATGCTTCTCTCCCGAACGGTCCCATTCAGGCGCGTCCGTCCGGCGGCACGCAATACGCTATTGACATTATAACGGGTCTCCCTCCGGTTTGGCAAGAGGGTTTTTGAATTTTTTTGTGGAAAACGCCCAAATCCAGAGCCATTTCTTACCCAAACCTGCTCAGAGCCATCACTTCCTCACGGGTAAGGGGACGCCACTCTCCCGGAGCGAGCCCCTCGTCCAGCCGCAGCGGACCCATGGAGAGCCGTTTGAGATAGGTCACCGGCTTTCCCCGGGCAGCCATCATCCGCTTCACCTGATGGTATTTTCCCTCCCGCAGAGTGACCAGACAGGCCCGTCCGTCCCCCAGAGGCTCCAGCCCGGCGGGCAGACAGTGCAGTCCGTCTCCCAGCACCATGCCCCGGGCCAGGGCCTCTATGTCGCTCTGATCCACCACGCCGTCCACATGGGCCAGATATACCTTATCCACATGGCGCTTGGGCGAGAGCAGCGCGTGCCCCAGCGGGCCGTTGTCCGTGAGGAGGAGCAGCCCCTCGGTGTCCTTGTCCAAACGCCCCACAGGGAACAGGCCCCGGCGGCGCAGATGCTCCGGAAGCAGGTCCAGCACCGTCCGTTGGTCCCGGTCCTCCGTGGCGGACAGCAGGCCCGCCGGCTTGTGGAGCATGAGGTAGACGAAGGGGGCGCAGTCCACCCGCTGGCCGTCCACCGTCAGCTCGGCCTCCTCCGGGTCCCACTTCTCCTCCGGACGGAGCGCGGGATGGCCGCCGGACAGGACCCTGCCCTGCCGGATCAGGTCCTTGACCTCCTTCCGGGACCAGCGCCCCGTGGAGGCCAGCAGCTTATCAAGACGTTCCAGGGCCACCCCGCTCAGCTCCTCTCCTCCGGGCGCTTCCAATCTTCACCCGGCTTTTTCGCACATTTTTTTATTGTACCAAAAACTCCGGGCAAGTTCAACACTTTTTTGTGCCGCACTTTTCTCCCTCAAGTCTCCTGTGGAGGAGGCCTGGATCAGGCAGGCCAAGACCTTGCAAGCCAGGGTAGACGGTGATACAATGGGCGCAACGAGAAATTCTTTAAAGGATCTGACCGAGGGAGAGCGGAGCGCACTGCTGCAATACAAGAGCAGCGAGAGCTACAAGGTAAACGCCAAGCTGCGGGACGGTATCGCCCTGACCAAGGCGGAGCAGGCCATGGTAGACGAGCTGGACCGCGCTCTGGAGAAGCTTCCCCGTGTGGAGGGTACGGTGTACCGCACACTGAACTTTGACGATGTTTTTGCCCCCCTAGAGGAGTATGAGGCTTTTATTTCCAAACACCGGGCGGGACTTCCTGTGGCCTACAAAGCGTACACTTCCGCCTCGACCAAAGCAGACGGCTACCCGCTGGCCGACGGGGCCAAATACGGCGTGACGTTGGAGATCGCGAGCCGAAACGCCAGGGACCTTGCGGGTTTCGGAAACAACTTCGAGAGCGAGGCGCTTTTCCCACGCCGCTCTGTGTTCGACATCACCAGAGTGACAACCGACAAGAACGGGCACATTCGCATCTACATAGAGGAGGTACAAATCAATGGCAGAGACCAGCATCAAGGACATGATACCCAAAAACGCGGCGGAACAGTGCGCGACCTGCAAGAAACACATTCCGCACACACTGACTTGCAAGGCGTATCCGGAGCAGATACCCGAGGAGATCATCTTCGGGGAGAAAACCTGCAAGGAGCGGGAGAAAAAGTAAAGTTCTCTCTCAAGTCTCCCGTGGAGGAGACCAAGAACCTGATTGCACTGCATAACCTGACGGAGGAGAAGCTGTGGGGAGCCCTTCGGCTGGGTGGATTCCCCATGCCCTCCATCGCTGTGGTCAAGGCCACGGAGGGACACAATAAATACGGCCCCATCTCCCTTGTGTTCAGCAAGAGCACCATCGACCCCCAAGCGGACAGCCGGAACAAGGTGTACGGCAGTGATGCGTGGACCCCAACACACAGCGACGCGCGCGTGGATTACGAGGTGGACTACGACACCAAGCGGGAGTTTGAGCAGAACATCGAAACGCTGGCAAAGGATGTTGCTGGGGGCATTTTCTCCCAGAGCAGCGTGCTGGACATGGTGGGCGTGAGCGACCAAACCGACATGAGCCTGGAGGAGAC
>PPYE01643692.1_pt1 | contig 22026 bp, 16 predicted proteins | sample 1559881 | NCBI WGS metagenome assembly PPYE01 (sample SAMN08240022, study PRJNA423297) | Human gut metagenome, whole genome shotgun sequencing project.
TCCAACCCGCACGTGGGCCCGATGATATGCGCGTGGGCCACTAATTCCGCACGTTAACCCGATGACCTGCGCGTGGGCAGCTCCGCCCACGTGCAGGTCTAGGGGTTGACGTGCGCATCAAAGGGTTAACGCGCATGTTCAGGGGCTTGCGTGCGAACAACACACCATGCCAGGCGGCGTTGTGCCCAAAGCGCGGGCGCAGGCGCCGTCAATCGGGGGGAATTGCACTACACGAGGGTCCGACACGCCGGCGACACGCCAAAGAAGGGCTTCATGTAGTGCAAAACCCCCCACCGCCACCGGCATGGAGGGCGCCGGAGGGACAGCAGGGCCTGGCCGGACAACGAGCCGACGCGCCGAGCACACACCAGCACACCCGGCACCACAGGTGTGGAGGGCGCCGGAGGGTCCGGAGGGCACGGGCGGGCTTCGAGGCGCGGCGCCGAACGACGTGAGGCCGCCTAGCCTCGCGGGCGGCCGGGCCCTGCGGCGCCCCCAACACCCGTGGGGCCACAAGCAAACAAGCAACAACCAGCGCCACACAGCAACACGTAGCGTCCTATAACCCCGCTTTGCGCGCTAGTTCTTCCAAGCGTCAACGATGATGCCCGTGCGGTCGTAGATGGAGATCCCGATCTGCGTGCCGGGTGCCTGGCAGGCCTCAACGATCGTGTTGTAGAGGGGTGTACCCTTCTCGGCGTGGCGATCGAGCTCGTATTGGCGCAGGTCGTAGGCGCGCACGACCCCTTCGCTTTCAGTCAGCTCGATGTGCACGAACGGCCCATCGTCGTGCGCCTCGGGATTCATGGCGGTGCACGTGACTCCCTCGCGGGTAACGGGTCCGTCGCGCCAGTCGAGGGCAGCCTGACCACACATGCCCCACGCGACCAGACCGACCAGTCCAAGCACCACGAGCGAGGCCACGACCCCCAGGAACATGGTGCCGGGGTGGGCTTCCGGAGCGTGCTTGCCGCTGGGCATCGGCTTGATCCTGCGAATCAGGTCGAGGATGAAACGACCGAACGCCGCCCGGACGATGGGGAGGAACGCGAGGACAGCGATGGTCGCGATGATCACTCGCGCCTGGCTCAATTGGAATGCCCACTGCGTCCAGTTATCCCTACTGAGGAAACCAATGAACCCCCACGCAGGAGACACCACGCAGAACCAGAGGAACAGGGTGTACCCGTACGCGGGCCACGGCTTGACAACCTGCGGGACCGTGGGGGTCGCGCCAATCTGGTGGGTGTTCGTGTCGGCGGTGGGGGCACTCATGCCGTTCATGTTAGCCACGCGCCCCCACAAGCGCGCTCGCGGGATCCGCGACGGGGCAGCGCCTCACCACAGGCCACACGCACGCACACAACACACACAAACGCCGAGGGCCGCGCAGACACACAGTCTGCGCGGCCCCCGGCCTCAAGCAACGATGCGGCTCAGAGCCTCACGGCGTAGGGCATGATCGAGCCCCAGCTGTACACGCCGGTGATGCGCACGGGCACACCGAAGGTGGGAGCCTCGATCATCTGGCCGCCGCCCAGGTAGATGGCGACGTGGTAGATGCCGGACTGGGTGCCGTTGGAGGACCAGAAGATCAGGTCACCGGCCTCCATGGAGCCGATCGGCACGTGCGTGCCGTAGCTGTACTGGGCGCGGGAGAGGTGCGGCAGGTCGACGCCGGCGCTCTCCCAGGCGAGCATGGTCAGGCCGGAGCAGTCCACGCCACCGTAGGATTCGCCGCCCCACACGTAGGGCACGCCGAGGTAGCTCTTCGCGGTTGCGATGGCCGTGTCTGCGCCGCCACCCGAGTACGAGGGGGCCGAGTACGCGGGCTCCTCGTAGGAGTAGGAGGGCTCGGAATACGAGGGCGCGGAGTACGAGTCGTCATCGTCATCGTCGTAGGAGGACGAGGCCTGGGCGGCGGCAGCGTCGGCAGCGGCGCGCTCGGCGGCTGCGGCGGCGTCGGCCTGACGCTGAGCTTCAGCAGCAGCGGCTGCCTGCTCGGCGGCGACGCGCGCGGCTTCCTGACGCTCGGCCTCGAGGGCGGCCTCACGCTGGTTGATGAGCTCGACGGTCGTGTTCTGCTTGGTGGCGAGTTCCTGCACGTAGGCGCCGCGCTGAGCGGCGACGCGCGCGGCCTCGTTCTGGGCGTCGGTCGCGGCCTGGTTAGCGGCTTCGGTGCGCTTCTGCACCTCATCCGTGGCGGCCTTCTGGTTGGCGAGCGCCGTGTTCGCGGCGTCGCGGGTCACCTTGGCAACCTGCTCGAGCGCAGCAACGTTCTGCATCTTCGCCTCGGCGGAGGAGGAGAAGGAGCTGATGCCGGCCTGCTTAGTCTCCACGCTGCGCAGCCCATCGGAGTCGAGGTAGGGGGCGAGCGCGTCGAGCGAGCCACCGCCGTTACGGTAGGCGGCCTGCGCGACGGAGGCGATCTGCTGCTTGCCTTCCTGGAACGCGGCCTCGGCGGCGTCCGCGTCAGCCGACGCCTGATTGGCGGTCGCGGTCGCCTCGTTCAGCGCGATGGTGGCTTCGTTGAGGTCTTCGCCCGCGATCTGCGCGTTCTGCATCGCGGTTGCGGCGCTGGCGTTGACTTCGGCGAGCTTGACCTCGATCTGGGCGACGCTCATCTTCGCGGCCTCTTCGGCAGCCTGGGCGGCAGCGATCTCTTCCTCAGAGGGGGCGGCTTGCGCCATCTGGGGCAGCACGAGGAGGGCGCAGGCGGCGATAGCCGTCAGGCCCGTGCGAATGGTTCCGCGTCGTCTCATCGTTGTCTCATCTCGTCCAATTAGGTGCGCCGGAGCGCGCGTACTGGGAAAAAGCCTATCCACTTTCGTCACGCTTGGCAACAAACACACCACAAAACTCAACTTTCACACATGCAACAATCACAACATTCGTAACACCAACAACATGATTACCGCGCAAATACCTGCGTTTTCATAACACTTTCAACCATCACTGCGAGCCTCCTCACACCCCCGCCACCACACGCCCGCCTGTCACAAAAGTCCATCATCCGGAACCATCGCGCCCCGGCCTCGTCGATGACAAACAATGAGAGGCATGAACCGTCGAATGTGCCGCTGACTGCGCGTCAGCACAAGCGACTGCCGCGCAGTCCCCCGACAGCGGGACGCGCATCGACGCATGTTCACTTCACCGCATCTGCGGCCCGCCGGAGGGGAATCAGAGACGAACCACCCCTCACCTAAGGAGCCGCACAATGACCGCCAACGACTGGTCCTTCGAAACCAAGCAGATTCACGCCGGATACAACCTCGACCCCGCCACCGGCGCCACCGCGCTGCCCATCTACCAGACCTCCTCCTACGCCTTTGAAGACACCGCGCAGGCAGCGAGCCGCTTCGCCCTGCAGGAGCTGGGCCCCATCTACACGCGCCTCACCAACCCGACGACCGACGGCGTCGCAGCGCGCATCGCGGCCCTCGAGGGAGGCGTCGGCGGCCTCCTCGTCTCCTCCGGCCAGTCCGCGACCGCCCTGTCGATCCTCGCCCTGGCCGTCGCCGGCAACAACGTGGTCGCCTCCCCCTCCCTGTACGGCGGCAGCGTCACCCTGCTGAAGAACACGCTCGGACGCCTGGGCATCGAGGCCCGCTTCGTCGCGGACCCCCTCGACCCCGAGGCGTGGCGCGCGCTCGCCGACGATAAGACGGTCGCCTTCTACGGCGAGACCATCCCCAACCCGCAGGGAGACATCCTCGACATTGAGCCGATCGCAACGGTCGCCCACGAGGTCGGCGTGCCGCTCATCGTCGACAACACGGTCGCCACCCCCTACCTGGTCCGCCCGATCGAGTGGGGCGCCGACATCGTCGTCCACTCGGCCACGAAGTACCTGGGCGGACACGGCACCTCGATCGCGGGCGCGATCGTCGACTCGGGCAACTTCGACTTCGCCTCCCAGCCCGAGCGCTTCCCCCTCTACAACACCCCCGACGAGTCCTACCACGGCCTCGTCTACGCCCGTGACCTGGGCGTGGGCGGCGCGCTGGGCGCGAACCTGGCGTTCCTGCTGCGCATCCAGACGCTCATCAACCGCGACCTGGGCGCCGTCACCTCCCCCTTCAACGCGTTCCTCATTTCGCAGGGCATCGAGACGCTGTCTCTGCGCATCGAGCGCCACGTCTCCAACGCGCTGGCGGTCGCCCGCTTCCTCGAGGCCCACCCGGACGTCGAGTCCGTCAACTACGCGGGCCTGGAGTCCTCCCCCTACTACGAGCTGGGCAAGAAGTATGCGCCGCTGGGCACGGGCGGCCTGCTCTCCTTCGTCATCAAGGGCGGGTACGAGGCCGGCCGGGCCTTCGCGGACGGCGTTCAGCTCCTGCCGGTGGTCGCCAACATCGGCGACGCGAAGTCCCTCGTCATCCACCCGGCCTCGACGACGCACTCGCAGCTGACCGAGGAGGAGCTGGCCAAGGCCGGCGTCGCGCCCGGCACCGTGCGCCTGTCGATCGGCCTGGAGAACATCAAGGACATCCTCGCCGACCTGGAGCTCGGCTTCGACGCGGCCCGCGCGGCCACGGCCTAACAGACCCGTCGGCGGCCTCGGGGACGAATACACACACTCCTGAGGCTCCGAGGCCGCCGCTGCCCCTCCACTCCTCCCCCAGCCCGACGCCGACGTCGCGATCCAGCGAAAGAAGGACATCATGAGCCGTCACAACCTGCCCCCCGCACCCACGTCCGGCGCGTGGCGCGAGGGAGACCCGGTCGCCTTCCGCAAGTTCGCGAACCTGGGCGCTCAGCGCCTGGAGAACGGCGAGATCCTGCCCAGCGTGACGCTCGCCTACGAGACGTGGGGCGAGCTTGACGAGGCCGGCTCCAACGCGGTCCTCATCCTGCACGCGCTGACCGGCGACGCGCACGTGTGCGGCGAGGCGGCACCCGGCCAGCCGACCCCCGGCTGGTGGGAGCAGATCGTGGGCCCGGGGCGCATCATCGACACGGACCGCTACTACGTGGTGGCCGCGAACGTGCTGGGCGGTTGTCAGGGTTCCACGGGCCCGGCATCCCTCGCTCCCGACGGGGCGCCGTGGGGCTCGCGCTTCCCGGTGATTTCCACGCGCGACCAGGTGTACGCCGAGTCCCGCCTGGCCGACCTGCTCGGTATCGACGAGTGGAGCATCGTCGTGGGCGCATCGCTGGGCGGCCAGCGGGCGATCGAGTGGGCGGTCACCTACCCGGAGCGCGTGCGCCGACTCGTGGTCGTGGCATCGGGCGCGCAGACGACCGCCGACCAGGCGGCGTGGACCCACACGCAGATCCGGGCGATCCAGCTGGATCCGGCGTGGCGCGGCGGCGACTACTACGCGGGCCCCGGCCCCAACGCTGGCTTGGCGCTCGCCCGCCAGATCGCGCACACGACCTACCGCTCCCCCTCGGAGCTGGACGAGCGCTTCGGCCGCATCCCGCAGAACGACGAGGATCCCCTGCACGGCGGGCGCCTGGCGGTGGAGTCCTACCTGGACTACCACGGCGAGAAGATCGTGCGCCGCTTCGACGCGGGCTCCTACGTGACGCTGTGCCGCACGATGCTCTCCCACGACGTGGGCCGCGACCGCGGTGGCGTCACCGAGGCCCTCAAGGCGGTCACCGCGCGCACTCTCGTCGTCGCGGTCGACTCCGATCGCCTGTTCTTCCCCGAGCAGGTCTGGCAGATGGCGGCAGGCATCTCGGGCGCGTTCTACCGCGAGATCCACTCCGATCACGGCCACGACGGCTTTCTCATCGAGCACGACCAGCTCACCGCTCTCCTCGACGAGTTCCTCAACGAGCGCATCCCCTCGCGCGCGTCCTCCTTCGCCTGATCGGCACCTTTTCTCCGCGAGGCCGCCCCGGTTTCTTCTCCTCATCAACGAGGCCGGGACGGCCTCGCGCGTTATGCTGACCCCATGAGCGTTACCAGCAATCCCACGCCCGGCGACGAGCTGATCCCGGACACGAGCGGCCTGCCCGACCTGTCGGGGGCGGGGGCCGAGGCCTCGTCGCCCGAGGGAGCCCCCGAGCGTGACGTCATGGCCCCGTGGGGCGAGGACGGCCCTCCCGGCTCCGATTGGCGCGCCGACATCCTGGGCGACGGGTACGAGTCGCGCACGATCGAGCTGCTCGACGACGCGGAGGGCCCCTGCGTCGCCACCCTCGTGCGCGCGACCCCGCCCGCAAGCGCCCGCATGACGGTCCTGTACCTGCACGGGCGCAACGACTACTTCTTCCAGACGGAGATGGCGGATCGGCTGCGCGACGCGGGGGCCGCGTTCTACGCGCTGGACATGCGCAAGTACGGGCGGTCCCTGCGCCCCCACCAGACGATCGGATACACCGACGACCTGTCCGCGTACGACGAGGAGATCGGCGAGGCCATCGAGATTATCCGCGAGGAGCGTGACGACGAGCCGATCGTCCTCATGGGCCACTCGACGGGCGGTCTGATCGCGACCCTGTGGGCGCACCGCCACCCGGGCGTCCTGGACGGCCTGATCCTGAACTCGGGCTGGTTGGAGATGCAGTCGATGGCCGCCTGGCGCGGGGCGATGGCCCCCGTCATCGGGCGCATCGCGTCGCGTAACCCCATGTGGGAGGTGCCCTCTGGCGGGACCGGCCACTACGGCCGATCGCTCGCGGGGCGCGCCTCCTCGGAGCTGCCGATCCCCGAGGGCCTGTCGGCGGAGGACCCGTCGGTCGCGGGCTGGCCGATCATCCAGGAGTGGAAGCGCCCCGAGTCCTACCCTGTCCCGGCCTCGTGGCTGGAGGCAATTATGGCCGGGCACGAAACGATCGAGAAGCGCGTCCACCTGGAGTGCCCGGTCCTGTCGATGATGTCCACGTCGGCCTATTTCGAGGAAGAGTGGTGCGAGCGGGTCTTCACCTCCGACACCGTCCTGGACCCCACGGTCATCGCCCAGCGGAGCCTGGGCCTGTCGGACCTGGTGACGATCGCTCGTTTCCCCGGCAAGCATGATCTGGTTCTGTCGGACGCTCCCGTGCGCGAGGCCGTGTACGCGACGATGCGCGGCTGGCTGGACGCTTTCGTGCGCTGAGCGTCGGATAGCGAGGAGGCCCGGGATCACGAGATCCCGGGCCTCTCTTTGCGTGTGCGCCGTTGCGGCGGCGTTGTCAGTGCTTTGCGGAGTGATTTCCGCGCGGGGCTTGCGCGTACTCGCGCACGATCTCGCGGTTGATCTCGTCGAGGGCTTCCGCCAGGGTCGGGCCCAGGCGGTCGCCGATGCGCACCTGGCCCCACGCGTCGATATGGCCGAGGCCGCGCGCGGTGAGCAGGGTGTCGAGCGACGGGTAGGTGAGGCCCGCGCCCGAGATGGCGCCGTTCGCGGCGAGCACCAGGTCGGCGGGCAGGCCCAGCTCACTGCGGGCCACGAGGGGCGTGTCCTGACCAAGGATCTCCGCGAGGGTGCGCAGTCCGGCCTCGTCGCGGCCGAGGACCGGCAGGCCTTCCGCGCGCGCCTGGGCGACCTCGGGGGATTCTTCGGCGCGATCCACGGACGAGGCCGTGGCCGCGTCGGTCGCGCCACCGTCGTTGAGCTCGGCGGATTCCTCGCGAGCGCGGCGCGTGGCGCGGCGGCTCATGTGGGCGGGGCGCTCCCAGCGGGGCTTCTCTTCCTCGGTGGCCGGCTGCTCCTCGGTCTGCTGCTCGTCGGTCTGCTGTTCGTCGGCGGGCTCGGTGCTTTCCTCGGAGCGAGGCTCGTCGACGGGCGCATCGGCATCATCGCGAGCGTCAACGTCGGACTCATCGGCCGCGTCGTCGGCGCGCTCATCCGCGGCCTCACGCTCCTGCGCCTCAGCGCCTTCCTGAGCGGTGTCGTCTTCGTGATCGAGGAGCTCGTCGGCCAGCTCGGCCTCGGCGCCCTCGGAGTCCTCGACCGAGTCAGCCTCGGATTCGGCGGGCTGTTCCGAGACCTCGGATTCGACAGACTCAACAGCCAGCTCGGCGCTCTCATCGGACTCCGCGACGACCTCGGCGTCCTCACCACCGGCTGTTTCTTCGGCGGCGGGCTTGAAGGGGGCTGGGGGTTCCTCGTCCATCGGGTAGGTGAAGACCTCGCGCAGGTGCGGGGCCACCTTTGGCGTGGGGCGCGTCGTGGGGGTCTCGGAGTCCTCGTCGTTCGAGGCCTCACCACCCTCCTCGGGAGGCGCGGGGATCGCGGACTCTGCGGGCGCACGATCGTCGAGCGGAGCCGCCTGCTCGGTCGCGGCCGCCAGCTCGGGCGCCGCCGCGGCGGATGCGAGGAGCTGCGGGGCGTGGCCGTAGAGGCGCGGGCCGACAGCGTTCACGTCGAGGAAGAGGCGCCCGTTGGACATCTGGCGCAGGTTCATGAGGTGTACCTCGACGCCGGAGGTCGCCAGCACGGACAGGGCGGGGCGCACGGAGGGGTCGATGTCGCCCGCGACCATGATCAGGCGGGGGCCCGGGCCGACGGCCGGGGGCATCGAGTCGCGGAACTGCGCCCAACCGGTACGGAAGCCCTCGGGGCCGGACGGATACTCGGCGGCGAGGTCCGACCAGGAGATCGAGGCGACCTCGGCCAGTCGAGACAGGGAGGTAATGAGGGTCTCGGAGTCGAGTTCTTTGAGGATTTCGACGGAGACGATCTGGCCACTCACGTCGAGGGCCGTCAGGCGGGGCGTCTCCTCGTCATCCTGGCCGGTCATGTCGCGCCAGGTCACGGGGAAAAGGGGACGCGAGACGATCTGCAGGACCTGCTGGCAGATAGCGTCAACGAGGTCGGGTCCCAGGTCTTGGGCGACCGGGTATCCGAATTGAGCGGGTACGAGGTGACCATCCTCGAACTCAAACAGGGCCATCGCTCTTTCCTTCACGTGTATGGGGCGCTCGTGGCCATTGTTTCATACGTTCCAAAAGAAACACGGATGACACAGGGACATTGCGATAGGTACCACGTAAGCATCGATTAGGATTACACGCGTCGACGAGCCATCTCACCCGAAAAATCCCCCGAGCTTAAGCCTTTTCAAGCCGGTAGAATAGTGAGCCAGCACAACTCAATGCCAGCACGACGAACAGGACGACGATGCCCGACCTCAGCATTATCCAGGGCGACCTCGAGAACTTTTCCGCTAAACTGCGCGGCCTCTCCACCAAGGTTGGCGGCTACATCGCCAGCCCCTCCGACCTGTGCAAGGTTGCCTCGGCCATGACTGGCGGCTCCTCCTACAAGCAGGCGCAGTACGCCGGCGAACACATGGAGGACGAGCTGACGGCACTGAGGGCCTCGTTCGTGACCCTGGCCGACAACGTGGAGGCCGCGGCCAAGCAGTTCAGTGCGACCGAAGAGATCAACCAGCAGGCGATCCAGCAGGTCATGGCGAGCATCCCCGAACCCTGCCCGCCCGTAGGCCCGAAGGGAGAGTGAGTCATGGCGATCACATGGGCAAATATCCTCGAGTGGCAGACCGGTCCGCTCGACGAGATCGCGCAATCATTGTTCGAAGCTAGTCAGGGCCTGCGCGAGGCCTACCAAATGGGCCAGGACGACCTAAGTGCCGTCCAGTCCGAGGGCGAGGCCGTCACGGCAATGCGCGCGACGACCATCACCAACCTCGCCTCCCTCGAGCGCGCGCTCACCAACGTCAACGGCGCCCTCATGGCCATCGAAGGCGCACGCGACCAGGTCGGACAAGTCATGGTCGAAATCAACGAAATCACGTCTTTCGCGTCCGCGAACGAATGCACCATCCACCAAGATGGCAGCGTGAGCGCAACGGAAAAAGGAAAAGACGCTGCCCAAAAACTCGAGCTTGGAATCAAAACACTTCTGGAAAAGGCCGACCAGGTCGACACCGATCTCTACCACGCCCTCCAAGACATCAACAACGACCGCTACACGGACGGCGACGGGGCAAACAACAAGGTCGTCGGCGTCCCCGACCTCCCCCAGCCGAACTGGTCCCCCTCCCAGAACGCAGCCTGGTGGAAGTCGCTGACATACGAGCAGCAACAATTCCTCACCGATCGTCGCCCGGACGACATCCGCCACCTCGACGGCCTTCCCGCGGTCGTGCGCGATAAGGCCAACAAGCACGCACTTGATGGCTACCTCCACGCCGATGGAACCTATCGAGTAGGGGAATTTGAGGAGTCCAAGGCAGAACTTTCCTCCGCCATGGAGGAATACGACAAAGCAAAGAAGGAATACTTCAAGGCTGCAAGCGAAACCAGCACAAACCGCATCCCCTCTGGCCTGCGAGAGAAATATCTGAAAGCGGCTGGACGAGTGAGGGTAGCACAGGAGTCCTACGACGACTTGGCTGCGATCCGAAGGCAGACGAACGATACTGAACGCGCCAAGAGCGGACTTCCCCCCGCCTACTTGCTCGACTTCAACTACGACGAGAAATTTCACCGCACGACCGCCGTCGTTTCCTCGGGCAACCCCGATACCGCAACCCACGTATCGACTTTCGTTCCCGGTATCGGTACGAACGTTCGCGACAGCCTTGGTTCATACATGGAGATGAACGAGCGCATCAAGCAGCAGACCGCTCACGTCGGAGTCAACCCAAACAATGTCGCAACCATTTCATACCTCGGCTATGTCGCACCAAGAAACGACGGGCGCCATATCGTTCAGGCCGCGCTAATTGGCTTCGCAAACCAAGCCGCCCCCAAGCTTGCCCAATTTGAAGAGGGGCTGCGCGCGAATGCAAATGCCAACAACCACCAGTTCACTAACACACTCTTCACTCACTCCTACGGCTCGACGACGGGCGGCAAGGCAGCAGCACTCACCGCGCCCGGCACCATCGATCGACTCATCCTGACCGGCTCGCCTGGCTCAGGTGTCCAGTCCATCGACGAATACAACGTCCCCAAGGAACACGTCTACGTCTCAGCTGTCCCCCAGGGAGATGCGGTCGAAGGCTTGGGCTTCGACTCCTCTTACGGCAAGGACCCCCGAGAACTAGCGGGAATCACTCATCTCAGCGGTGACGCCACCGACGCCAAAGGCTACTGGCACCCGCTCCCCATCGATGCCGATCCAGATACCCGAGGGAAAGATATCCTCTCTCACCTCACCGCGAACCATATGTCGTACTTCGAAGAAGGCACCCGCACATCGCAGGACTTCGCCAACATCATCGCCGGCGGAAATCGGACGACGGATGAGGAATGGCTGGCAATGAAGGCTGGACGAAGGAAGTAAAGATCCGGCAACCAGCACGTGCTGAGCGGCGCTCCCGGCCTCCCGCAGGCTGGGAGCACTGTTGCGCAGGGAGACCAGCCCACTAGAACAGGGATGACCGGCACCGACAGGAGAGATAGGGTCGGACGGTCACGGCATCTCGGTTTGTCACCACTTCTGCCCCAGCTGTTGCAACAGGCCCCCAACGGCCTCGTCGAGTCGCTAGAATAGAGTCCCAAACCAACGTCGCTTGACCCAGGACCACACCATGTCCGACCTTGACATTCACGAGGGAGACCTCGAACGATTCTCCAGCGCCATGAGCGGCCTCTCCTCCACCGTCGGAGGTCAGGAAAACGTCGCGTACGCGCTTTATAACGTCGCATCCGCCATGTCCGGAGGCTCATCGGGCGCTCAGGCACAATACGCCGGCGAGCACATCGACGATCAGATCCTCGCGCTCAGCAAGTCACTCACGAGCCTCGCCGACGACGTCCAGAGCTGCGCCACCCAGTTCCAGGCGACCGAGGACATCAACCAGCAGTCGATGAACCAGGTCCTGGCTGACGTCCCCGAACCCTGCCCGCCCGTCTCATCGAAGAAAGATAAGTAAGCCATGGCCATTACATGGGCAGACATCCTCACCTGGACGACGGGCCCGCTCGAATCGGCGGCCACCGACCTCGTTGCCACCAGCAAAGCCCTGGTCTCCGCCGCCAGCGACGGGCAGGATGCCACCAACGGCATCCAGTCCCAGGGCAGCGCCGTCACCGCCATACGCTCTGCTGCCTCAAAGAACATGACGGCGCTCGCTCGGCTCGCCACGAACGTCAACAGCGCAATGATGGCCATCGAGGGCGCCTACGACGGTGTCGCCACGGTCATGGCGAACATCCAGAACGTGCAAGCCTACGCCGCCGAAAACCACTGCACGATCAATGCTGACGGGACCGTTAGCTCGAATGCCTACAACGAAGATGAGGGAACGAAAAAGCGGGCGTTGATCGCTGCTGCCGACCTCGAGACGACGATCAAACAGATCATCAAGGACGCCGACCAGGTCGACACCGACCTCTACCACGCGATGAGCGACATCAACAACGATCGTGCCACCGACGGCGATAAGGCCAAAGACAACAAAGTCATCGGCGTGCCGGACCACCCGAACAAGAACTGGACGCCCTCTCAAAACGCGGCCTGGTGGAACTCCCTCACCGGCAAGCAGCAACAACACCTCATCGATCACTGCCCCGACGAGATCCGACACCTCGACGGACTCCCCGCTGCAGCTCGCGACCAGGCCAATCGGAATGCGCTCAAAGGATGGGTCGATGCCAACGGTGACGAACACGAGGGTGCCCTCGAATATGCAAGGGGCAAACTCAAAGAAGCACGAGACAACTCCGCCTCCGAAGAAGAAATAAAGCAGCTCGAGGAGAAGGTCGCGGACCTCGAGGCCATCGAGTTACAGACTGATAACGACTTTAGAGAGCACAGTGGGCTCACCCCCACATACTTGCTCGACTTCGACTACGACGAGAAGTACCACCGCACGACGGCGATCGTCTCGTCAGGTGATCCCGACACGGCATCCTACGTGTCGACACTTGTCCCCGGCATCGGCACGAACGTGCGAGGCGACTTGGGTGATTACATAAAGAGAAACGAAAACCTCAGAGCACAGACAGCGGAGGCGGGCACTGATCCGAGCGATGTCGCCACCATCTCCTACCTCGGATACGTTGCCCCTAAGAAGGATCTCGGACACCTCTATCAGGCCGCAGACATCGGCTACGCGGACCGGGCAGCTCCCGACCTCGCCCGCTTCGAGGAGGGGCTGCGCGCGAGCGGCAAGGCGAACGGGCACTCGTTCACGAACACCGTCATCGGCCACTCCTACGGATCAACTACTGCGGGTAAGGCCATGACGCAGGTGGCCGAGGGCACGGTCGACAACTTCATCATGTGCGGGTCGCCAGGAGCCGGAGCCGAGAGCATCGACCAGTACAACGTCCCCAAGGGGCACGTGTACGAGTCCTCGGTTCCCGAGGGCGACGCAGTACAAGGACTTGGGCCCGACGACACATACGGAACGAACCCCAAGAAGCTCTCCGGCATCACCCACCTGAGTGGAGACACCACGGAGGCGAAAGGCTACTGGACCTTCGCAGATTCGCTAGAACGAACCAAAGGTATTGAGCCATATCTAGATATTGATGTAGCGCTAAACACCTTCTCAAACCACATGTCCTACTTCGACAAGGACACGCGAGCTTTCCAGGACTTCGCCAACATCATTGGAGGCGGCAAACAGACGACCGACGAGGAGTGGTCGGCCATAGAGACGGAGCGCGGCAAGTAACCCACTGACACATTCTGAGCAACTATGACTGATCCCCTGCCAGTCTGGGACCAATGTCGTGTACGATGACAGATGTCGCTCGGATTCCGGATGGCGCAGCATCTTCCACCCGGTTAGACTACTGCGCGGCTGAGCATATGAGACAGAACAGGGTGGCACTCAATGGGCAGGGATAAGCTGCGTATCGTTGAATATTCGGCGCCAGAACCGCAGGTTCCGGCGTCCGATGAGACGCGCCGCGAGCTGTCTCCCTACTGCCTGAACACAGAATCCTCGCCGCGACTATACCCAAAGTCCGAACATGTGGTCAGCCCTCACCTTCCTCCCGTGGAGCGCATGCCCGTCCCCGTGACACCCTTCCCCAAGCTCTTCCGCGACGACCCGGAACCCGCGTAATCGTCAGGGCCGCAGGCACCCACAGCCTCGGCCCTCTCCTTTTATCTACAGTGCCACGGACCCGACGTGCGCCCCAACCGGCCACGGCCTCGCGCGACCATCCGCACACCGGATACCCGCCGCCCATCGCGCGCCCGCGTGACACACTGGCACCATGAGCGAGAGCTTCCTGACGGACCTGCGCACACTCATCGACGTCGACGCCTCGAGCGGCACGCGAGCGCGCTACTCCTCCGACGCCGGCCTCACGCGCATCCCGCCCCTGGCCGTCGCGTTCCCGCGCACGCCCGAGCAGGCGATCGCGGCCTTCGACCTCGCCCGCGCCCACGGCGTCCCGCTCACCGCCCGAGGCGGCGGCACCTCGTGCGCGTCCAACGCGATCGGCCCCGGCCTCGTTCTCGATTTTTCGCGGCACATGAACCGCGTCACCTCCATCGACCCCGAGGCCCGCACCGCCACCGTCGAACCCGGCTGCGTCGGCTCCACCCTCCAGGCCGCGGCCGCCAAGTACGGCCTGCGCTTCGGCCCCGACCCCTCCTCCCAGAACCGCGCGACGATCGCCGGCATGGTCGCCAACAACGCGTGCGGCCCACACGCGACCGCCTGGGGACGCACCTCCGACAACATCGTCTCTCTCGACTGCGTGGACGGGCAGGGGCGCCGCTTCACGGCCACCACTTCGCACGAGACCACCCTCAGCGACGTGCCGGGCCTCGCCTCCCTCATCGACTCCAACCTGGCGCCCATCCGAAACGAGCTCGGTCGCTTCAAGCGCCAGGTCTCCGGCTACTCCCTCGAGCATCTCACCCCCGAGGGCGGGCGCAACCTCGCCGCCATGCTCACCGGCACCGAGGGCACCCTCGTCCTCATCCTGTCCATCACCGTGCGCCTCGTGCCCCTGCCCGACGCGCCCGTGCTCGCCGCCCTCGGCTACCGCTCCATGATCGACGCGGCCGACGACGTGCCCGCACTGCTCGCCCACTCCCCCCTCGCGGTGGAGGGCATGGACCGCCGCCTCGTCGACGTCGTCCGCGCCCACAAGGGCCCCGGCGCCGTCCCCGCCCTGCCCGACGGCGAAGGCTGGCTCCTCGTCGAAGTCGGCGCCCCCGGCGAAGACGTCACCGCCTCCCTGGAGCGTGCCCGCGCCCTGTGCGCCGACTCGGCCGCCATCGACACGGTCGTGTACCCGCCGGGGGCCCAGGCCTCGGCCCTGTGGAGGATCCGCGCCGACGGAGCCGGACTAGGCGGACGCACCCCTCCGGACGGCGAGGGCGGCGGCGACCAGCAGGCCTGGCCCGGCTTCGAGGACGCGGCCGTCCCGCCCGAGAACCTCGGCGCGTACCTGCGCGACTTCACCGCCCTCATGGAGGAGTTCGACATCGACGGGCTCCTGTACGGGCACTTCGGCGACGGCTGCGTGCACGTGCGCCTCGCCATGCCGCTCGAAACCCCCGAGGGCGTCGCCCACTCGCGCGCCTTCCTGCAGTCCGCGGCCCGCATCTGCGCCGCCCACGGCGGCTCCGTCTCCGGCGAACACGGCGACGGGCGCGCCCGCGGCGAACTCCTGCGCTTCATGTACTCCCCCGCAATGCTCGACCTGTTCGCGCGCGTCAAGCACGTCTTCGACCCGGACAACCTCCTCAACCCCGGGGTGCTCGCCTCCCCCATGGACGAGGCCGAGGCCGCCTCCCGCGCCCGGGCGCGGAATGCCGGCAGCGCACTCGAGCTCCAGCCCGGCGTCGACCCCCTTGACTTTGGCCTGCGCCGCGTCGCCGCGCGCCCCATGCCCGCGGACGGCGGCTTCGCCTTCACCCACGACGGCGGCGACTTCACAGCCGCCGTCCACCGCTGCACCGGCGTCGGCAAGTGCCGCGCGGGAGTGTCCGGCACCTTCATGTGCCCCTCCTACCTGGCCACGCGCGAGGAGAAGGACGTGACCCGCGGGCGCGCCCGCATCCTGCAGGAGGCCGCGAACTCGCAGCTGATCAAGGCCATCGACTCCCCCGAGGTCCTTGAGGCCCTCGACCTGTGCCTGGCCTGCAAAGCCTGCTCCGCCGACTGCCCCGCCGGCGTCGACATGGCCCGCTACCGCTCCGAAGCGCTCTTCCGCACCTACCGGGGACGCATCCGCCCCCTCAGCCACTACACGCTCGGCTGGCTGCCGCGCCTCACCCGCGTCACCGCGCGCGTGCCCGGCCTGGCCGCCGTCGCAAACGCCGTCATGTCGGTGGCACCCCTGCGTTCGCTCGCCTTCCGCATCATCGGACTCGATCCTCGCCGAGGCATGCCCGCCCTCCAGTCCGGTACCTTCACCGCGTGGGCTCGCCGCCACTCCCTGCTGGCAGGTTCTGTCCCGACGCTCACACCTGACGACGCTGTCTCTTCCGGCACTGCGAGTTCCGATGCCACCACCGATGCCCGCGAGCGCGAGGGGGCCACGGCCTCGTCGATGGCGGACTCCCCGATCCTGAGCGGGCCGCGCGACCCCAGCGGGCGGCCGTACGCGCTCGTGTGGGCGGACTCGTTTAGCCAGACCCTGGATGACGCGGGTGCCCGCGCGGTCATTGACGTGCTCGAGACGAACGGCTTCGCGCCGATCGTCGCGCCGGACGCGTGCTGCGGCCTGACGTGGATTACGACGGGTCAGCTTGCGGGGGCGAAGAAGCACTTGGCGTCGTTGCTGGGCGTGCTCGCGCCTTTCGCGGCGTCGGGAATCCCGATTGTCGGCGTCGAGCCGTCGTGCACGGCAGTGCTGCGCGACGACCTGCTGGACCTGCTGCCCGAGGACCCGCGTTCGGCGCTCGTTTCTTCCGCGACGCGCACCCTCGCCGAGGTACTGTCGGCCCTGCCCGCGTCCGCGCGTCACCTGCCGAGCCTGGAGGGCGTCGAGATCGTCGCGCAGCCGCACTGCCACCACTACTCCGTCATGGGGTGGGACACCGACCAGGCGCTGCTGGAGTCGCTGGGTGCGCGCGTGAGGAGGCTCGAGGGCTGCTGCGGCCTGGCCGGGAATTTCGGCATGGAGGCGGGCCACTACGACCTGTCGGTGGCCGTCGCATCGCATTCGCTGCTGCCGTCCCTGGCGGCGCAGCCCGATGCCGTGTACCTGGCGGACGGCTTCTCGTGCCGCACCCAGGCCGCCCAGCTGGCCGGCCGCGGGGGCGTCCACCTGGCGACGCTGCTTGCGGGGCGTTCCGCCTGAATTCCAGTGTTGTTGTGTTGCCCAACGGGTGTTCCGGGCGCCGCGTGTGCTTTGTCGGGCCGGGCTGCTTGGCATGCCCTGCTGGGCCGGGCTGCTCTATGTGCCCGTGGGCGGCGGCCCACCCGCGAGCCGTCCGCACCGCGAGCTTCGCTCGGCGCGTCGTCTCGAAGCCCGGCCAGGCCCCGCCACCGCCCACGGGCACCGCAGCAGCCGGACCCACCATCCTCGTTCCAGCTTGTTCCTAAGTGGTGTTACACCATTTAGCCAGGTATTACACCACTTCCCAGGCAGTGCAATGCTCCCTAACTGGTGTAATACTCCCTAACCAGTGCAGACCTCATCGAGCATGTACATGAAAGCGTCGACTCGGACCATCACAAGCCGCAGTCGGCAACGCCCACAGTGCCTCGGCATGCTCAGGGATAGCAACTTGATGCGGACGGAGGAGCTTGATCGCCCATGCACGTAACGCGGCGAAATCTTCGTAGTCCCTCCAAGAAACCCTGTGTATCCTCCACCCGGCGCTGCGCAGATCATTTTCACGTTGGATCCAGTCACGCTTCGCCCGCGCGAACTCAGCATCATCCTTGCCAAGCTTGCCGATCCCATCGAACTCGAAGACAATCATGAGTCCCGGAATCGCAATGTCCGCAAAATAACGCCTCCCATTGACGACGATCTCGAACTGGGTCACGACTTCGAAGGCACTCACCGACTTGAGGACCCACAGCAACGCTGCCTCGGCTGGGTTGTCACAGCCCGGGTCAGCGGCCGCTATCAAGCGCTGTGCCCGCCTGTAGGGGACACATTCCTTTTGCTGCCTATACAGATCCAAGCATTCAAACATCTTGCTTCGCACGCGTTCAGCTCGTCGTCGACTTTCTTCCTGGGATAGCACCACAAACTGAGACTCGTGGTGCAATGCCATGCAAATTGCCACAAATCCACTGAGGCGTTCCGAATAACAAGCCATGCGAACTGCCGCCTCAACGACCGACTCACATCGCAACCGTTCAACGATCTCGACGCTGCGTTCACAGGGTTTCTTCACTGTCGAACACACATACGTCGCAGGAATAGTCACCGTTTGCATGGTGACCGCCGGCATTGAGCGCCTCCCATGGCGGGACGCGCACCAGATCACAATATCCGGATTCGCCTCCCAGAGTGGTATCGACCGCGCAACAAATGAACTAGCGCCCACGAACACCGGAGAGCAGGAGCTACTGTCACTCACAACAAGCAATCGAGCCCTGGCCACGAGAGCCCATATCTCCCAGTAGGTCATGGGTGGACCGGATCGATGGATCATGACGTAGCGGCCACGCTGGATACGAATTATGTTGCCCGACGACAGATCACCTACTGAAGGCCGTCCATTCGTCGAAGACCTGATAGCAGTCAGCGATTGAGCATTCATATCCCCATCATCGGTAAGACCACGCGCCACGTCACGACCTGAGAACGAACCTGTGGATAGAGGCAAGCTGCTCCAAGGGGATGTGGATAACGTCCGCTCTCGCTCGCATCTGCAAGTTCTCCAAACGCAATCGGCGGTCAGCATCGGCCAGCTGGCAACATTCTCTACACATACGCTTGTTCCTAAGTGGTGTTACACCACTTAGCCGGGTATTACACCACTTCCCAGGCAGTGTAATGCTCCCTAACTGGTGTAATGCTCCCTAAGTAGTGCAGAGCTGCCCGCCACATGACGCAGTAATCGAGATATGCACTCAAAGGCTCGGCAGACTACTCACGCCCCAGATGGTCTCAATCGCCACACGCCCCAACTCAATCCACATGCGGCGGACGCACGGCATCACCCCTGCACCGCACGCACCAGGCCCACAACCTTTGCCGAGGCCTGGGCACCCGTCACGCGGGCCCGGCAAGCCACGACGTCAGAGACATCGAGGGACGGATCGACGAGCAGCGCCGTCGACAGGGCTTCTGCCAGCACACCCGACGAGGCCACGACACTAACCTGTCGCACACCTGCATGAGCGGGGTATCCCGTGCGCGGGTCGATGATGTGGTGGTCCAGCAGGCGCCCACCCAGCCGGCTTGTTTCACGCGATGTTTCACGCACGCGACGATCCGACACAGCCCCAGCAGCACGCTCAGCAGCATGCTCAGCCGCACGCTCAGCCGCGCACCCCGCCACAGGATCCGCGCAAACCCCGCCCAGCGGCCCCAGGTTGTCGCCGGACGACGACAGGGATGCCAAGCCACCCACCGGCAGCTCAACAACGCCCGCAACCGACGTAGGCCCGCCGTGAGGGTCACGCAGGCCGGCGCGCCACGAGGAACCGTCGGCGCGAGTCCCGAACACCGACACCGACGAGGTCCCCACCGACACGAGGACGCCGCGCGCCCCCATAGCCACCGCCAGGTCGCGGCACGCGTCGGCGCTGTATCCCTTCGCGATCCCACCCAGGTCGAGGCGCGGGCTGGGCGCATCCACACCACCCACGGGCTCACGAGGGAGCCCCATCGCCCACCGTCGTTCGCCGACGCGAGACAACAAGCCCCACGCCGACGCACGCAACGCCGCCTCGACAACATGCCCACACGGCGCGGGTGGCAACGGCGCACCCGCAACGTACGCGGCCCGCATCGCCTTGACGTCCCAGGCGGCAACAAGCGGCCCGATCAACGGGTTGAACACTCCCCCGGTCGCCTCCGCGAGCGCCAGCGCGTCGCGCAGCAGCCGATCGGTTTCTTCGCTCACGACGAGGCCGGGGCCGCCTTGTGCGGAATCGGCCCCGCAACGGGAGGCGCCGTCACCGATCGCAGCATCACGGACAGCGGCATTGAGCCGCGACACCTCAGACGAAGGCCGGAACGCGCTCCACATGTCCTCGTGGCGCGCGACAACGCCCACGATAGCGTTGACGATCGCCATGCCGTCACCGCCCCAGCCGATGATGTCGACGCGGGTGCCCATCGCGGGGAAGGAGGAGCGCCACGTGGGCGCGTTCCCCGCGGACTCAGCCATCGCCTCGTCCCCCGCACCGCCCACAGCGCCCCCAGAGCGCACAGCCTCAGCCGTCGGAGCCTCCGAGGTCCTTGTCGAGGTCGCCGTCCTTGGTGGCGTCGTTCAGGCCGGGGATGTTGATGTCGTCGGCACCGTCGGGCGAGACGCCCTGGGCGGCGGCGATGGCGCGGATGGCGGCCTGCACGAACTGCTGGTGGGCGACGGTGGCGCCGGTGATGACGTCGACCTTGGCGGGGTCGCCGACCTTGGTGAGGTTGTCGGAGTATTCCTGGTAGGAGGCGACGGCGGCCTGAGCCTTCTTGTAGTAGTCCTCGTTGAAGACTTCGCCCGCGGAGTTCTTGCCGTAATCGGCGCCCTTGTCGGTGCCGTCGGCCAGCGTCGTCTCGTAGGAGGTGGCGGTGATGCGCCCGCCCTCAACAGTGATGGTGATGGTACCGATGGAGCCCTGGTCGTCGGCGTTGGACTGGGCGGTCCAGGTGCCGTCGCTCATGGGCTTGGTCATGTCCAGGCCGGTGTTGGGCGTGCAGGCAGCCAGGATGGTCGCGCCGAGGGCGCCGAGGACCGCGTACGAGGCCGGGGCAACCCAGCGGGATCGGCTCTCAACAGGGGTGGGCGTGGTCATCGCACCTTGTCCTTTCCGCTGCGCGCGTCCCCATCGCGGCCGGGCAGAACCAGGCCGGAGGCGCGCTGTTCGAAGTCGTGGTCGTGCCAGGTTTCCTTGACGACCTTGCCGTGGTCGAGTCGGATTTCGCGCTGGCCCTGTTCGGCGACGAGCGCGTCGTGGGTGACGACCATGAGGGTCGTGCCGTCCTGGTGGAGCTGGTTGAACAGGTCGAGGACGATCTCCTCGTTGGTTTCGTCCAGGTTGCCGGTGGGCTCGTCGGCCAGCAGCAGCTTGGGGTAGTTGATGAGGGCGCGGGCCACGCACACGCGCTGCTGCTCGCCGCCGGAAAGCTGGCGCGGCAGGTGGGTGGCGCGGTCGGCGAGGCCGACGCGGTCGAGGGCCTCGAGGGCTTCCTTCTCGTCGGGCATCGAGTGGTAGTACTGGGCGACCATGACGTTTTCGAGGGCCGTCAGGTGGCCGATGAGGTGGAACTGCTGGAAGACGAGGCCGATGGTGCGGCAGCGCACCTCGGTGAGCTCGTCGGCGGTCAGGTCTGAGATGTCGTGCCCGTCCAGCATGACGGTGCCCTTGGTGGCGGTATCCATGGCGCCGACGATGTTCATGAGGGTGGTCTTGCCGGAGCCGGAGGGGCCGACGATGGAGACCCACTGGCCGCGCGGGATCTCGAGAGACACGTTGTCGAGGGCGTGCAGGTCCCCGTAGATCTTCGAGACGCCCTCGAGGCTCAGCAGCGCGTCGGTGGGGGCCGACGAGGCCGGGGTGGCGGTGGAGGTGGTCATGGTGACTCTCATTCTCCGCGCAGGACGAGCGCGGGATCGACGGCCAGTGCGCGGCGCACCGGCGGGAGGCAGGCGAGGACAGCGATGAGGATCGAGCATGCGACCGTGCCGAGGAGGATGACGGGGTGCAGCGAGATGGAGCGGTGGAACACGGAGGTGGAAATGAGCACGGCGAGGCCGTAGCCGGCCCCGGCACCCAGGAGGCCTCCGATGAGCCCGAGCATGACGCCCTCACCCATGAATTCGCGGGTGATGGAGCGGGCGGTGGCGCCCAGGGCCTTGCGCAGGCCGATCTCGTTGCGACGCTCGGTGACGACGGCGATCATCGTGGTGGACACGCCGATCATAGTCAGCGCGAGCACGATGACGGTGATGACGATGAGCAGGGAGCGCAGCATCGCCAGCACGCCCGTGTCGGACTGGGCGAGGCGGCGCACGGTCTGGGCGTGAATGTCGGGGTTCGCGGCGTTCATCGCGTCGGCGATGGCGC
>PPYE01320434.1_pt1 | contig 22011 bp, 20 predicted proteins | sample 1559881 | NCBI WGS metagenome assembly PPYE01 (sample SAMN08240022, study PRJNA423297) | Human gut metagenome, whole genome shotgun sequencing project.
CTCTCTCATTCAGAAAAAACTTGAAAAAGGAAAAACAGTTTCCGAAATTGCAAATGATCTTGAAGATACGGAAGAAAATATTTCTCATTTGATCAAGCAATTTCATCTAAATTAATCTTATATGCTTTTGTATGATTAAAAAGGAAAAAGTCCAAAGTTGCCCAAACCCCATCTACTGCTTACAATCTCATGATGTGCCTTTTGGCACTTCCGACGATTTATACTGTAAGCAGCTCTTTGAGGCTAAATTTATAATGACAGCCTTCCCTTTACTATGCTAAAATGTAAAAGATTATGAGAAAAACATATGAGAAATATGAAAATGAGGAGGATTTAAACTTTGGAAAACAAAAAAATTATCCAAGTAGAAGAAAAAGTACCTTTCAAGCTGCTCGTACCGCTAAGCATACAACATATGTTTGCAATGTTCGGTGCGTCCGTACTTGTTCCGTTCGTATTCGGACTGAATCCGGCCGTTGTTTTATTTATGAACGGAATCGGAACATTATTGTTCATCCTGATTACAAAAGGAAAAGCGCCTGCATACCTCGGCTCCAGTTTTGCATTTCTTGCACCGGCGGGAATTGTAATTGAAAAATGGGGTTACAGCTATGCACTCGGCGGATTTGTGGCAGTCGGATTCTTAGGATGTGTCCTTGCTTTGATCATCCGCAAATTCGGTTCCAAATGGATCGACGTTGTACTTCCCCCTGCCGCTATGGGACCGGTTGTCGCACTGATCGGACTTGAACTTGCCGGAACAGCCGCTTCCAATGCAGGTCTTACGGCATCTTCCATCGATCCGAAAAATGTGATCGTATTTCTTGTCACACTTTTAACCGCTGTCCTTGGATCTGTATTGTTCCGCAAATTTTTTGCCGTGATTCCGATCCTGATCGCTATCATTGCCGGATATATCGCGGCTCTTTTATGTGGAATCGTTGATTTCAGTAAAGTTGCTTCAGCATCATTTTTTGCGCTTCCGAACTTCTCCACGCCAAAATTCAAATGGGAAGCAATCGTGATCATTCTGCCTGTTATCCTTGTTATCGCCTCTGAACATATCGGACATCAGATCGTAACAAGCAAAATCGTCGGACGCGACCTTCTGAAAGATCCGGGTCTGCACCGTTCCCTCTTTGCAGATAATTTTTCCACGATGATCTCAGGATTTATCGGCTCCGTACCGACAACAACATACGGCGAAAACATCGGAGTTATGGCTATGACAAAAGTTTACAGCGTATACGTTATCGCAGGCGCCGCGGTACTGTCGATCATCTGTTCTTTCATTGGGAAAATGACGACTTTGATCAGCACTATCCCCGGCCCTGTTATCGGCGGAATTTCATTCCTTCTGTACGGAATGATCGGCACGTCAGGTATCCGCATCCTTGTCGATTCTCAAGTTGACTACGCAAGATCAAGAAATATGGCAATGACCTCTATTATTTTCGTAACCGGACTATCCGGTATCAAAGTACAGTTTGGAAGTATTCAGCTTACAGGTATGGTACTGGCATGTGTTGTCGGAATGATCATGGGATTGATGTTCTTCCTCTTCGATAAGCTAAAACTTACGAATGACAGAGAAAACTGCTAAAACACACTGAAAAAACAAAAAGAAAGAACAGAGGAATAATTACCATGCTGAAAATTGTCATTTCACCGGCAAAAAAGATGAATATCACAGATGAATTCCCCTGTAACGCCACTGTCCCGGTCTTTTCTGACCGGGCAGATGTGCTTCACGGGATTTTAAAAAATAAAAATATACAGGAACTGAAAACACTTTGGAAATGCAGTGATAAACTTGCCGAACAGAATTATCAAAGACTTCATGCCTTTTCTCCCGATCAGGCGGTAACACCGGCGCTTCTTGCCTATGAAGGAATTCAATATCAACACATTGCTCCTTCCGTTTTTACAGATGCCCAGTGGCATTATGTAAATGTTCACCTTCGCATTTTATCCGGATTTTACGGAATCTTAAAACCGACAGACAAAGTTATTCCCTATCGTTTGGAAATGCAGGCAAAGTTAGAAGCTGCTAAAAAGAACGACCTTTATGAATACTGGAGCGATACGCTGTACCAAAGTCTCCTCGCAGAAGGGATGACCGAACTTGTCAATCTCGCTTCCGCAGAATACAGTAAAGCAATCCTTCCCTACAAAAATATCCGCTGCATTACATGTATTTTCGGCGAAGAGGTAAACGGAAAAATAAAAGTCAAGGGCACTCAGGCTAAGATCGCCCGCGGCGAAATGGTACGCTGGATGGCAGATCAGAAAATCGAAAGCGTTTCGGACATCCGTGAATTCAAAGAACTGGGATATCGTTTTTCTCCCTCTCATTCCACGGAGGACACTTACACTTTTTCTCTTTGATCTAACTGCAGCTTTGTTTTGTATATGCGGACATATCACTCCCATTTGGGCCGCAAACGATAACTTGGGCTGCTGACTATAACTTTGACTACAGACTATAGTTTTTCCGCAGACTATGACTTTAGTTGCCGACTATAACTTTGCTCCAGGACTCTTTCATATTACTTTTATCTGTGTCTCCGGTGAGATCGTACGAAAAAGCTCGCTCATATTGATCTTCGCAGCACTGTCCGAAAAACTTGCGTCACAAAATACTGCCCGGCGCAGATGCTGTCCGGCAATCTTTCTGATCACAGTCTCGGATATATTTTCATTAAAGCAGGCGGCTAACTCTTTTCCGTCATAATAATGCACTGTATAACCACCGATTTTCTCCGAAGAGTACGGCTTTGACAATAAAAGTCCCCATTCCGTCAGACAGGCGAACAAAAGATCTAAGTCTGTACGATCAGGCTTAATATTTGTCTCAAGTCCGCAAAGCATTTCCTGCGTATACTCTTCAGGCATGTAATAAACATCCTCCATATTACTTTCATCAAGCCGCAGCACACGAAATCCAAAATCTCTGTTTTCGCATCCGTTTTCCCGTTTTATTTTTTCTGCTGCCCGGCGGATCCGTTCTTTTCCGATCTCACAGATTGTCTTATATCCTGCCTTATACGCTTCACTTTTTTTATCACATTCCTGCGGTATCTGAACTAAAATATAGTGCAGATCTATGTTTTTATCCGCCTCAGTCTGCATCACCGCATGAGCCGTTGTCGCCGATCCTGAAAAGAAATCCATTACGATATCGCCGTCTTTTGCCGCCATATTGATAAAATATTGTATGACGTTGACCGGCTTTACATTCTCAAACACTCTTTTTCCGTCAAACAATTCCTGTACGCACTGCGTACCTGCATTGTATATGCTGACTGCCTCTTTCGGAATCAGAGTGGACGGAGCGCCCATCGCGTCTCCCAAATATTTTTTAATATAGATGTTCCAATGTGCCTGATCTCCGTTTTGATCGACAAGCGGACCTGTCTTCGTTCTTTTAAATGTCACAAGACCTTCTTCCTTTGCCTGCTCAAACCTTTCCCGCACGAACCGGTAAATATATCCGTCTTTCGGACGCACTCTCTCCCCGTCCGGACAGATGATCTCGTATTTTTGGTTTGCATTTGTCGATTTATTTTTAAACACAAAATCTTTATCTCTGTATAATCCCCGCTCGTCTTTTTCCCGATACATCTTGATCGCTTCCCCTGACAACGGCGCAAAAAACATATCCAGACAAGTTTTATTTTTTGCATAACACAATATATATTCATGTGTCTTACTCGCAAATTTCGGCCGGATACCGCCTGCCGTAGAGCAATTCCATATAAAGCAGTTGACAAAATTTCGTTCGCCGAAAACCTCGTCACATATTTTTTTTAAATTTGCCTGCTCGTTATCGTCTATACTGATAAAAATTACTCCGTCATCACAGAGAAGGTTTCTGGCGGCAAGAAGCCGTGCATAAATCATGCTGCACCAATCCGAATGATACCTTCCGCTGTAATCCAAATTCTGATACATCCGGTTTTTATCATCTTGAGAAGCTCCGCCTGCATTCACATATTCTCTCGCTCTGATCCGAAAATCATCCGCATAAATAAAATCATTTCCCGTATTATAAGGCGGATCGATATAGATTACTTTTACCGAATCCAAATAACTTTCCTGAAGAAGTTTCAGCACATCCAGATTATCGCCTTCTATATAGAGATTGCCTGTCGAATCCCACTCAACAGAGTCTTGCACTACGGGACGCAGCGTTTTTCTGATCGGTTTATAAACTTCTTTTACGGCTTCCCGCTTTCCGACCCATGAAAATTCGCATGTTTCGCTTTCCTTTTGATTGATTCCCAAAAGAAGCTGCAACGTATTGATATCGACTTTTCGGATTGTCTTCCCATCGTTATCTTTTTGTTCTTTTACGCATGACGGGAAAATATCCGCAAGCCTGCGGATATTTTCCTGAAAACCGTCAACAGATTCAAATCTCATCTTTTCCATCTATGTCTTTCCTCAACTATTTCCTGCTCTGCCATACTTCATCCGTCTTTTGAAAAACATTCTCTGCATCGGTTTATAAATCTTCCGTTTTGAATCGCCGCTTCTTCACTGTCAAAAATGAGCAGCTCCTCTTTCGGCACTCTTCTTATAAACTTGCAGTCATCTGTTTTATGATAAAAATTTGTCGGCGTATATGGGTTTGCATACACTCTTTGCTTCGGCTTTCCAAACGCCTGCGCCAAACAGTCAATACCTTTTGTCTCTCCTAAGTTCTTTGCAAAATACAAGGCAAGTTCTGATTTATTTTTCTGTCTCATACGCTTAAATTGAACCGTATCATCGAGCAATTCCTCTTTCTGCATCCATCCGATCACAAATCCTTTTTTTGCCGGACGATCCAGGTAAACTCTCACAAAGATATCACAGCACTGATTTTCGCACTCCCATGCGATCACTCTGCGCCGCAGGTTTTCGCCCTTACATCCGTCAAATTCCGAAAACCTTTCCTGAACTTCCCTGCAGTAATCATCCAGACAATATCCAGGATCACTTTCCCGCCGTTTCAACTTCGGATAACAGAATACATCATCTTTACGCCGGATCGTCTCCAACAGTTTTTGCACTGACTTCACATTATCATAATCCCCTGTGAAATCACTTTCTACTTTCAAATCGTTTCTTATATTCGTAGATTTTACTTCTACGATCTTCACGCCTAATGTCCTGCATAACCGCCTTGTAACATTGCTCAGTTTCACAAATTTATTAGGTGTTCTTGCAATATCCTGCCTGATTGCTTCTTCTATAAAAGCAATGTTGACCGTTCCGGTTTTCCAGAGCAGAAAATCAAACGGGGCATGTTTTTTAAAATCATCGTTTCTGATCTCATCGTAAGTTTTCAAAGACAACTCCTGAGAATAATACTGACGAATAAATCGTTCGGTGATCTCCTCCGCGATCTTCCCCTGTTCTATATTACATTCCCGCTCTTTCTTCGGTCTGTCCGGCTGCCAAGTTTCCGCCGTATAGTTTATGATCTGTCCTACCACCCGGGCATCTAAATGCACCTGTCCATAATCCGCACATACAATATGATTTTGTAAAGTCAATCTCATCTTCTGCTTTGCACCTCCATGTGCACGACTTCAACTTTTGTATCGAGATTTCTTTTCCTTAAATACACAAATCGCTTCCGTACAAGATCTTTCTATATAGTGTACCTCATTATATCACAAACGGCAATGTCCATTTCAACCGAACTGTTACTTATAAGAAAAGACTTCCGAAAAAGTCACCGATGCCGTCTACAATACCTGACACAATATCGCCGACTCCGTCGCACACATCGCTGATAACATCCGATGCCACACTTCCCGCAAACATTCCCGCGCCGATCCCGATAACAACTTTTGCGGCTAACGGAATCGGTGCGGCCGCAAGAGCCGCCATCGTCGCCTCTGATGCGGCTGTTCCCGCCGCCCCGGAAACAGATCCTTTCAAAGCGCCGGACGCAACATTTCCTGTCGTCGTTGACAGATCGTCTCCGTTCACGATTGATTCCACCGCAGCCATTCCTCCTCCGAAAGCTCCTCCGAGTTTTGCCGACGATTTTGCCGCATTGGCAATCCCGGTTGATGACTGGACTCCGTTAAACTTATTGCTTACACGGGTTGTATCTTTCGTTGAGATTCCGCTGTCTTTCATTACTTTAGTCACACCTTGAGAAGGCGCCTTTGCATTAAATGCCGCCGCACTTTCAGACGTTCCTACTAACTGCGTTGTTCGATATTGACCGTTTTGCACCCGTTTGATCGTATCCATCGTTCCTTTTGCACTCGGAGTATCCTTGCACTGAATCCTCTCTATAATGCGATTTCCCTTCTTCGTAACCAAATCTACCTGACGGGCAGTTGACGAATTCGTAAGCGTTGTTGTCGTGTCCGGCTTCAGCAGATTAGAGAGATTCTTCTTATCAGAATACATCACCTCAAAAGCATTTCCTTTTCCGCCGGTCGGCGAATATGCCCCTGCCCTTCCTGACATTCTCACTGCTACAGAATAGTCATACCCTTCTACCACACTGTTTGCTAAATTTCCTGCTGTTTTTTCTTTGTTTTCATTCATTTTTTCTTCCTCCTCTGTTGTTTCTTTCCACATGCTTCATCTGATTCTTGTTTCATTTTGTCCCTTTACCAAAGCCGCCTCCTGCCTTGACATACTCCTTCTCACTGATCCAAACGTCATTCTAAAATTCATACACTTTCGGCATCCCTCCTTTTCACCAGAGTTTGCTGTATAAAGATAAAGCAGTAATGCGGTCTTTCAATTCATCGTCATAAGACAAAATTGTTTTTATCTCATAGAAGTCTCCCGATCTTCTTACTACCATGACAAGTTCCGGATCTTCACTTAACGGAGCATCTATATGCAGAGGCATGAACCATGAAATAGTTCCGCTTTTCCCTGAATAAGAAGCTTTTGCAAACGATCTGTCGCGGCGCTGCATTTTAATCCCCCGCTCAAGAGCATTCATGATCTGACCTGCGATCTTGCTGTCGCTCTGACTGCGTATGCTTTCCGGAAAACGTTCCCGCCTTTCCTGTATGATGTGGATCAGACAGTTTTGATTAATGTCGAAATCTTCCTTCTTCGGATTAAACACTTCTTCTTTTTCATCGAAAAAACTGATTGGCTCAATCTGCATCATTGACTGTTCTTTTGTAAATCCATAATTCAAATAATCCTGTTTACTCTCGATTACACGCTCCGCGATATACGTCTTGTACTTTTCATAATATCGATATAGAACTAAAAAATCATTTCCGAATAAATCCATCATTCCGGTATTTACGATTGCCGATTTCGTTTTATTCGCGACAAAATATTCTGTCCTTCCGGCATCGACAAGCTGCGTTATCCTTGCTCCTATGATTTTGATATATCTGTCAAGCCCTTTCATTGACTTCCAGTTCGGAAACAATAATCTGCCATAGATCGCTTCTGTAACATTAGAAAGTACTTCTTCATTTTTTATAAAAATCGTTTTTTCGCAATATCCCTCACTTCTGTCTTTTACTTCCGTCTCAACCTTACAAATACGCTCCGCATGTTCTTCCCTGTATCGATGACAAAATTTCAATAAATTTGATCGAAGTTTTTTTTCAGAATACAGAGTTTTCCTGCACATCCCATTTACTAAATAAGACGGCGTTCCGACATAATATCCTGAGAAATAATCAGATCGTTTTAAGAGCGAGATCATCAGCGGCTCATTTCCGTTCACCTTGATTCCTGTATCAATCCATGCCAGAATAACGTCTTTTTCATTTTCCGGTTTTTCCGATAAATCTTTATCAAAAAAATATATATTTGACTCTTCTGACGAAATATTCTCTATAATCTGATCTATTTCAATATCCAGTCCCGTCACTCTGTATATTTCGTCCGTCACTTTTTCTCCGTCTGTTACAATAAACTTTTCCTTAATCATGTGATCCATAAGTTATCCTCCTCATTTTATGATATAATGTAACTATTCAGCCATAAGAAGCACGAGTGCGGTTTTACGGATGGTTCAAGCTGAACTGTTACACCTCTCTTGTTTGTAAGCTTATCGTATCACCCTTTCCCGTTATCATGAATAACTGCAAGTTGACATCTTTTTGACAAGATTATTCTTTGTCAAATGACAAAAAATTGACAACACAATGACAATTATCATTATTGATCGGAGGTAAATATGTTAAATTACGCTGTCATCATTCAATATTTAACTCAACAACTGAATATTCCCAACGTAAGGATCGCAGAATGGCTTAACCTTGATCCTTCTATTATCAGCAATATCAAAAACAATAAACGAAAAATGCAAAAAGACATTTCCTATGATGTTTTTTACAGAGACGTCTTTTGCCAAGCCGAAATCGGAACTGATTTTCAAAGTGTTCACAGCCTTTACACATACCTTCAGGACAAGGACTGCTCGAATGAAGTAATAGACATGGCATACTCACACTATAAAGAACACAGATCAGTTGAAAACGCTGAAACTTTTCTGCTCACTTTACTAAAAGAAGTCAAATATGAAAAAGATGCTGTGTCATCGAAATCTGCGTCAAAATCCACTCACCGTTCCCCTTCCGATGCCATTGCTTTTGAGCCGTTTCATAACCCGATACAAAACAATACTTTCTTCGGACGACAGGATATGTTTGAGAAAATACGCTCTGTTTTATGCAGTTTGGGAACTTGTATCATCTACGGTATCGGCGGTTTAGGGAAGTCCTACTGTTCGCTTAAATATGCCGCTGAATATGAAGATTCCTATACACAAATCCAGCAGATCATTTTTACAGGCGATATAAAAAACACAATTTTAAAAATAAAATTTACAGGATTGGATGAATCTCACTTTTCAGAAGACGAAAAATTTGAGAAACGACTTTCCATTCTCGCTTCTTACGGTGAAGATACTCTGCTTATCATCGATAATATGGATACTCACCCGGCTGATCGGGAAAATTATGTGCGGTTAAAAGAATTACCGATACATATTCTCTTCACTTCAAGAGAGACCGATCTCGATTCAGAAAAGTTTCTCTTGCCGATCCATCCGCTTTCCAAGCAAGAACAGCTTCAATTATTTATGCACTACGGACGGTTTACGATCCCCGAAGATGAATACGGCGACTATTTTAAAATATTCAATATGGTAGAAGGTCATACTCTTCTTTTAGAACTGATCGCAAAAACAATGACTGCCGAAACATTAACGCCTGAAGAAATGACAGATATTTTGTACAGTCCTGAATATGACGATATAAGCAAAGTGGTCATTGAAAAAGACAATACTTATCAGCAGGAAAAAATGAACAACTTTATATCTAAACTTTTTGACACAAGCAATCTTACCGATGTCCAAAAAGAAATATTGATGAACCTCTCTCTTACGTCGATAAGCGGCATAAGACAGCGCTTATTCAAACAATTTTTAGATTATAATAATTCAGATATCAACGCTTTGATCCGTCAAAGCTGGATCATACAAAACAGACCCAACGGTCCGGCCTCATCACAGATTCATCTGCATCCGGTCATTAAAGCTGCTGTAATAAATAATACGGAACCTTCCTTAGAAAAATGTTCAGTTTTTATCAACAAAATAATTGAATTTCTGAAAGCGGCTTCCGCAGATGTGATCGAAGACAGTATGTCGAATGATTTATGCGACGTTCTTGCAAACGCAGGTCTCATGTTCAAATATACTTCCGAACATCTCGGCTTAATGTACGACATCGCCTTAATCTTATGGCGCAGCCTTATGTATCATGAATCTTATTCATACTTAACAAAAGGGTTGGAACTATTAAACAAAGAATCATCTGACGATATCGAATTACAACTGTCTTACTACGAAACCGCAGGAAAAGTTGCCGTCAGACTTGCCGATTACGAAAAAGCAATTACTCACTATCAGTCGGCAATCACGACAATCGAAAATTCAGGACAAGATTTTTCCGAAAGGCTTGCCACGATATATGACAAACTAGGGGTAGTTATGCGAAAAGCGTCAAAATATGAACAGGCTTTGGATTATTTTACGAAAGCTCAAAATATTATTGATATCAACCATATAAAAAATCCGGAATTAACATCCGACATTTATAATGATATGGGCGTGATCTATATTAACCTTGATATCTTCGATAAAGCTTTGGCGAATTATCAAAAAGCCCGCGAGATCCGGGAGTCGGTTGAAAATCCCGATCTCGAACAGATCGCCTATTCTTATCACAATATCGGAACAGTATATCAGCGGCAGAAAAAGTACGCAGATGCAATCACATGGCATAAAAAAGCGTTAGAGATCCGTCAGGAAATATACCCTGATAACGAACCGATCATTGCCGCGTCATTAACGATGATCGGCAATGACTATACACAGGCGGCAAAAAACGATTCTTCTTATCACTTTAACGATGCCTTTGAATATTTCGCAAAAGGCTTGGAAATCCGAAAGCTCACGTTGGGAGAAACACATCCTGACACGGCATGGTCTTACCAAAGCATCGGATTATGGCATTTTCATCAAGGAGAATACGAAGAAGCGATTGAAAACTATTTGAAATGTCTCAGCATTCGGAAAACGATCCTTCAGCCTTCGCACGCCTACACTGCCGAAATCTCATACTTGTTAGGAGAAGCATATTTAAAGATCAACCAAATCCACTCTGCAAAAGAACACCTTCTGCTCGCAGAAAAAATTCAGGCAAGCCTTCATAAAGTAAAGGCTCTTGAAAAAACACAACATCTCCTGAAAGAATGCAGTCTTTCATAAACGATAAGAGACGCCGCAAGCTGCGGTGTCTCTTATCTGCTCTTCTTATATGTAATTGTCAACGTTTTATACGTCCTTTACTTCGATTTTAAAATACCGTCAAATCCACTTCCAGTCACTTTTACCTCTCCGTTTTCAAAAGTAGCAATTCCGTATATTTCTTTGGAAACGCTGTCTATAATCGAAAGCCCGCCGTCTCCCTGCGTATATAATCTTCCGTCTATAACCAGCCCGTTATTATACTCTACCCGGACTGCCGCGATATCAGATCCTGTCGGAACATACTTTGTACTTGCCTCTGCCATTTGATCGTACACGATCATCGTAGTAGTATCATTTTCATAAGTACCTTCAATCTCCAGATCCGGCGTATATGTACCGCTGATCCTGCGATAGTTTCCCCAGCCTTTGCCTGCACCTGAAGTTACGCTTAACAATCCGTTCTCATTTTTATAGAACGTATAATATTGCCCTTCTAAATAATCTCCGAATGCACCACATTCTGATTCTTTCTCAAAAATCTGCCCGCTCGACGTATAGATAACATAAGACCATTCATATCCGATTGATGCAATCACAATCCTGTCTCCCGAATCATCGTCTTTATATGTACCTGCCCATCCCATTGTGACCGGGTCTGTCAATACAGCTTCCCTTTTACTGTTATCTTTTTCTTCCTTTTTTTCTTCTTGCCCGGAATCTTTTTTCATTTCCCCATCAGTTTCTTTTTTAGGTTTTACATTTTCCTTTTTCGCCGGCTTCGATTCTTTTTCAGCTGCATTCTCTTTAACCTCTTTATATGTCGAATCTTTTGCAGTTTCTTTCGCATCGGAACTTCCAAACATTTTCACTGCTGCAATAATTCCGATTATTATGACTGCTGCCATCGCGATAATTCCAATTACTACCGCTGTTTTTTTCTTTTTCGGCGCAGGATGAGACACACCCTTGTTTTTAACATCTGCACTTGAATTACCTGTTGTCTCTTTTTGTGTCAACCGCTGGTCTGACTGTGCCGACTGCTTTGGTTGTTCACTCTTCTGTTCCGGCTGTGCCGACTGCTTTGGCTGTTCATTTTTCTGTTCCGGCTGTTCGCTCTTCTGTTCCGGCTGTGCCGACTGCTCTGGCTGTTCGCCATTCTGTTCAGGCTGTACAGACGCTCCGCAATACGGACAGAACTTATTCTCATCTTTTATTTCTTTTCCACAATTTTCACAAAACATTTTTTTACATCCTTTATCTTATTTTACCTTTAATATAACGATGCAGTTCCCTTATAACCGTCATATTCCAAAATCAACGTCGCTCCTTCTACATCACACTCTGCAAAACTCAAACCATAAAATTCAAGAACATTTCCTTCAAAATCTTCTATCGCAAAATCCCAGTCAAGATCCTCCTCTGTGATCACAAACTCTATATCTACCCTTTCACCATCATACACTATACCATCCTCAAGCAAATCTTCTTCCCAGTTATCCACATCAGGTTCTGAAGCATAAAGAGCATAAATATCAAAACCGGTATTATTAATTACATGCACATTATATCTTAATATTTCATCCTTTGAACTGCATTTAAAAATACCGATCGCCACAATAATAACTAAAACAGCGATCGCGATAACCGCTCCTTTTTTCTTTTTTCCTGCGCCTTTGACGCTAAAATCCGGCGGTATATCATGACTCGGTTCTTCCTTATTTATTTCATTTTCCGCTCCGCAATACGGACAAAACTTATCCCCATCTTTTATTTCTTTTCCACACTTTTCGCAAAACATGGCAAATTCCTCCTACATTCTCTTTTAATGTTTTCAATCACATAAAATATCTTAAATATTTCATAATGATATTTCCGAACGCATATCCGCACAGAAGACCGGTTATTAATCTCCGTATATTATTTGATTCGTAATGAAATTTATATTGTACGAACCAATCTGCAAACATGATCAGAGAAAACACGACCGCAATTATATTGGAAATCTCGCCGACCTTGAATAAGAAGATTCCCAAAACTTCTCCTATAAACACCCCCGTACATCTTGCGCATACCGGAAATTGTTTTCCGCGAAAGGAAAAGCTTCGTTCCGGTAATTGATGACATCCCGTCGCTCTTCCTATCACCATAAGTTTCTTATATATTTTTCTTTTATCCATCATCATCTTACTCTGCAAAATGTACTAAGATCGGACAGACAAAAATCAGTGTACCGGCTAAAGAAAGCATTGAAAATTTTATACAACTCCAAATTTCCTGTTTCTTTTCTACTTCTAAAATATCCCAAATACTATACCCTAACTGTTTGTCTATATCCTCGCATAACTGATAGCAAAAATATAACGGCAAGGAAACTCCCACTATGACAGCGATCAAAACAACGATGACCGTTCTTAAAAATCCATGCACTAATTCATCCAGTATCGGGTAAAGCAAAAGAGAACCTAGCGCGCCATAGCAAAGACAATTTACTGTCATTTTATCCATCAACGAACTTAACGTTTCAACAGCGTCATGCTGCGCTAAATGTTGTCTTCCGCAATTTTTACATCCCCACCAGGTGATAGATCTGCTCTTTACTTTAGAGCCCGTGAAAAGCGCTCCGCACAATAATCCAAACGGACCGAGCAAACACATTCCACAGCACCCGCGCCCCATACTGTATCCTTTTGTTTTAATCTCTGTCTCGTTCTTAACAATCGGAAACGTATCCTCGCTGTTACAATACGGGCATATAGAATCTTTCGGTATATTCGGCGGCATCTGAATGATTTTGTCAATCGCATCGATAATATGAAGCCCCGCTTCTTTCATATATTCAATCAGCGCTTTAAAAAATTCGACAAGAGATTCCCAAAGCGATCCATCCGCGTTACTTTCCTGATATGAATTCTCATTTTTCCCTGATTGTTCCTCACTTACAGAAGCGCCGCAATTCGGACAATATTGAATATCTGAATTTAATTCTTTTCCACAATTTCTGCAATATTTCATCTCGCACGCTCCTTATTCTTTTCCGATCAATAACCGAAACTGTTCCACATCTTCAGTCATTCCATTTACAGGAATTTCAAAATTCAGTCCATTTTTCATTTTTAAATTTAAAACCTTTCCATAACCTGTATAAAGAAAGACTGCTATCAATAAAAGCCATGCTACATCTGTTATATTCATCAGAAACATTACCCCAAATAGCGCTGCATACAATGTATCCCAAAAATCCATTTTTGTTTTTAATTCCATTGAACCGATTTCTGATAATTTTATCTCCAAATGGTTTTCTTTTTCTTTCCTTAAAAATCTATGTATCTTTTGACTTATCTCCAAACGCTCTTCATTATTACTTACTTCTGTTCGGATAATTTTGTATCGTAATCTTCCGATCATTTTTACTTTTTCAAAATAAAATGTTCCTTTACTTTGTTCCGCTTTATCCTTTTCTTCATCTTTTAATGTACTTACATCCTCTTTTTGTTCCAATGTACTGCTCCCACATTTAGGGCAAAATTTTGACTCTTCTCTAAGTACATTCCCACAATTCACACACCTTTTCTCCGTTTTCGTCTCATGAACATTATGTTTACCGCTGTGATCTTCCTGCTGCTCCAATATATTGCTTCCACATTTTGAGCAAAATTTCGCCCCCTCCCTAACTTCATTTCCACAATTTTCGCACTTCATTCCTTTTTGCACTTCCTTTATAACTAATATTTTTATAGCTGTAGATAATTATACTATAACTAAGTAAATATTACAATTAAATCAATATTTTTTTGGAGGTTACTGCATGGACACTTTAAACTTTGAACAAATAGGCGAAAAATTAAAGAAAATCCGCCTTTCCAAAAACTTAACACAAGAATATATCGCTAATGCTGCTGATGTGAATACAAGTCATATCAGTAATATCGAAAATAACCGTGTCAAAGTTTCTCTTTCTGTTTTAGTGCAGATATGTAATGCGTTAGATACTACTGTTGACTATATTCTTTCCGATGAATATAACGACTCATCCTCTGCCATCGAACAGGAAATTCTCCATGAGTTACACTCCTGCAATAATGAAACAAAAGAGCAGATTTTGAAAATTGTCAAAGCTTTACAGTAATTTCTCTCATTAACATTACGGCATATCGAAAACCTTGTATGAATCCTTTTTCTTTTGCAGCCTCCGTTAATGCAAATAACTCATCGCGAACCTCTTCATACGTCTTTTTCTCCAAATTCACTCTATTTTCTTTCAACAGCCTCTCCGTCTCTTCGTCAATCTCTTTCCCAATTTCCTTCAAATAATCGGTTTCAGACAGTAAGAAGCGATAAATCTCTCTTATCTTTTCAGTCTTATCTGCCGAGCTGTTCTTTTTTGATTCTTTCGGCTTTTGAAACATACTCATTCTCCTATTTCTATTTCTTTCACTTTGCATTACAATATAAACAGATTATTTTATTGCCTGACACTATAATTAAACCATCTTTATCAAACAGCATGAAGCCGCAAAAAATTTCCGATTTTTTTTGCAGCCTTTTATACCGAAGGAGGATTCAAAAATGAAAGCAGCAAACAAAAACACAATTCCCATCACTTCAGAATCCGATATTTTATGCGCTTTCAGAAATCTGACTTCTTCTTATGACGAACGCACTTTACACAAATGGATTAATTTTTTCAAAAAATGTATGTATTACGCCTCTTCCGATTATTCTAATCCTATGTTTCTTTCTTTAACTTACAATGCAGTTAAAAAGAGCGAGCAATATCCTTATGAATTTTTATATATTCATAAGTTGATGTATCAGTTTCTCTGCCTGAGAACCCCCTGCTTTTTGCAGTTTCCTCCATATACCGATCTTGCATCCGAATACGATCGCACAGCGATCAAATGGAATGTTCCCGCTCCCATTACGCCTTTTTTAATCTGCTATATCAAAGCCGCCAGTAAATTCAAAAAAATGCCCCTGTCACTTCGTTTTTCCATGAACTTGACGAGACATTTACAAAGACAGAAAAATTTCAAAACGATCTTACCCAAACAGAATATCGGATTTTAACTGATGAAATTCTTTGCCGTAAATATTTTTGTACTACGGAAGAAATTTATAATACTTTCTCAAAAAACGATTCCCAAAAAGAGGCGCTCCGGCATTGTATTTTTCATTTAACCGAAACATTAACCGCAATTTTGCAAAACAGCCGCCTCAAAAATTATTCCGCTGCTCCGGTTGTTTCAAACGCATATATTCTGTTAAATACTTTCAGGGAAAAATTATATGAACAGACCTGTTCAGAAAATAAAAAACTAGATTTAACGACCTTATATCCACACAAAAAGCCGTGGACTATTATAGGTGAAAACGAACTGATGCAGAGCATAAAACATTCTCTGTCTTCCTTTTCTGCAAAAATATTTTCTCTTGCAGAAGAAACTTTAGATGACCATTCCATTTACCATATCTCGGCGAAAGACTACGAAACCTTTTTCAACGGATGCACTAAGATCATAAACGACATAGAACAGCAGATTGAGAAAGAAAAAGAAAAAATCACAACATTCTATCTCAATATAACAAACGCCCCCGCTGTCAGTCACGCTCTCTCTAACGGACAATTAGAACTTGATCAAGAAAACTTGAATTACAGATGTTGTCTGCTTACAGATGCCCTTACAACATTTGCCAATTCTTTTTCACAAACGATCCTGACTTTCAAAAACAACGTCAGGAAGGCTTCTCACGCCTTCCCTGAGCAATATACATCTTTAAAAACCGACAGAGACTACTTTTCGGAATTCAAGCACTCTGTCAAAACAATCGAAAAGAGGCTCTACGGGGAAATCTTTATGACAGCTTTTGAACATTCCAAGCCGTTTCTGTTTTATAACGACAGAGGATTCATAAATACTCTCACATATCCCGCTGTCCTCTTTCCGGCAGAATGTTTAAGAATAACTCATGAATTGATAGGAAAATATTTTTTATCTGAAGATTATATCCTTCAGTATTTTCATGATAAAGGGATTCGTTTTCCGATATCACTTGCTGAATTTTTATCGAGAGTTGATATTAAGTAACACACAAAAACCTTTGCACTCCTTCATAAGTTTCTTTGAAATTGATGTAAATTTAGTGTAGTGCTAATGTAGGAATCTCTATTCCATTTTCAAGAACTCTTCAATCACTTTTACAAATTCTTCAGCTCTATCATACTGTTCCTTTGCATCTTGCAGAGACACAAGAAAAAAATCCGCATAATCGGTATTGTTTCGAATTTGAAATGCCTGACTGATATATTTTGAATATTTCTTGTCAAACTTTCCTGTCTTCACATATTCTTTCTGAAAATATGCAATAACTCCGGCATGCTTTGAAAAGTCTTGTCCTTCTACCGCCAGCAATGCACGCACCGCTGTAAACATTGCATAATAGGAACGACCTATAGAATCTTTATAACTTCCAGCCTCTAATAGTATTTTCGAGGAATGCAGTCGCTCTTTTGCCATTTCCAAGCGATATACTTTTAATTCTTCTCTATTATCAGGCAACGATTTCTACCCCCTCACTTTCGATATTTCTATAATAAGGTAAATCATTTTTATACTTCTCATATTCAGCAAAAGGAATAACCGTTGGGGACACTATCGTACCATACTCTAATTCCAAGTCTGAAGAAATATCCCACACACTTTTCAAGCCTTGTTGAAGTTTTTCTCTATCTCCCTGTACAATAGCGACTATATCTATATCTGAATCCTTTTGATAATCGCCTCTAGCATAAGAGCCATACAAAATAATTTTCACAACATTTGCTCCATATACCGCTTGATACGCCTGAGTCATCGCCTGCAATATTAAGTTCAATTCATTTCGTGTACACATTTCTTTCATACTCCTCTGATTATAACATATAACAGATTGTTTCGATTTTATTATAACGTAATTCCTCTAAAAACAAAAGGTACTCTCTATACATCTTTTATAACCCATCTTTTATAACTGTATGTAATCAAATTTTATCTTATTGACAAAAATTGAGGTATCGCAATTTGCTAATACCTCGCAGTCTATTTATCAAAACAAATTTCCATCCTTAATGTTAAATTTTGTTCTAAAGAACGTTCTGTTTTGACAATATCTTAGAATTATTTCCCTAACATAACTTCTCGTACAATAGCTATCTTCGATTAATGTAGTGCCATCATCACCCTTTATCTGTTTTTTGAATATTTTCTTCTGTTCCCACTCGCTCTTGATTCCCTCAACTAAATCTTCACTCATTTCAAGATGCGAGAGAATTACTGAATTTAGTTCTTTGTCTCTAATTTCTTTAATTTGAGAGAACGTGCTTAACTGTTGCAATTCTTTTTTTACTGCACTTGTGTAATTGTCTGAACTGATACATTTGCTATTTGAGCCAGTCCTTCTTATGTATAACCTCAGCAAGTTCCTCAAGAATACCTCCAAATACTCGGTTGTTTCGTGGATACCCTTTTGCAGGTTCGTATAATTTGCCGGGGCAAGTGCATTTCTAAAATACCAAGCATTTTTCGCAAAAATATCATTTGTGGCAGAAAATCCGAGCGTTCTCAAATACTTGATTAAAAATACTGCCGTCGCTCTTGTATTTTCCTCACCAAAGATATGGATTTGCCATAATCTTGAAACAAAGACTGCAAGATGATGAATGATTTCCTCCATCGAAAACCCTTTGTAAATAAAGTTTTTTCCTGCAAAAAATCATATTCAAGAGTTGCTCTTAGTTCCGAGGCGCTTCCGTAGAGAACAGTTGCTCCGTCAAGTACCCACTCTTTTTCGTAATTTTCAAAATATAATCCTGTTTTTCTTCCACTCATAATAATAATCATGGTTCGATAATCTTTCATCTACTGTCATCTGCCTTTACATAACACAAACAGGCTCATAGAAAATACATTCCATGAGCCTATCTCTTTATATCTCTTTATAACGTTTTAAATCTGTTTTCATTATGGTACAAAATTGATATAAAAATCATTTTTTATTTTATTTCACATTAATTAGTACAATTTTGCGCCTGCCGGAATATGCTCATCAACCATCAGAAGATGAAGTTTTTCTTTCCCTTCTTCATTATGAACCGCTGAAATCAACATACCACAGGAGTCAATTCCCATCATCTTTCTCGGCGGCAGATTTGTAATAGCGATACATGTCTTGCCAACCAATTCTTCCGGCTCATAATATTCATGGATTCCGCTCAGGATCGTACGATCCTCTCCTGTTCCGTCATCCAATGTGAACTGCAGAAGTTTCTTAGATTTCGGCACTGCCGTACACTCTTTTACTTTTACCGCTCTGAAATCTGATTTAGAAAATGTCTCAAAATCTACATCGTCTTTAAATAACGGCTCGATCTCAACTTTGGAAAAATCAATTTTTTCTGCCGGTTTTTCCTCTGTTTTTGCCTGTACTGAATTGTTTGCTTCATTCTTAGCTCCGCCCTGTGTTTTCATTGTCGGGAAAAGCAGTACGTCTCTGATAGCGGCGCTGTCTGTTAAAAGCATACACATTCTGTCAATACCGAATCCGATACCTCCTGTCGGCGGCATACCGATCTCAAGCGCATTCAGGAAATCTTCATCTGTTGTATTTGCCTCTTCGTCACCTTGTGCCAAAAGTTCTTCCTGAGCTTTGAAACGTTCTCTCTGATCGATCGGGTCATTCAGCTCTGAATATGCATTCGCCATTTCCCATCCGTTCATAAAGAACTCGAAGCGCTCTGTATATTCCGGATTCTCCGGTTTCTTTTTCGTAAGCGGTGAAATCTCGATCGGATGATCCATTACGAACGTCGGCTGAATCAAATGTTCTTCTGCAAACTCTTCAAAGAACAATGACAAGATATCACCTTTCTTATGATGCTCTTCATATTCTACATGATGCTCGTCTGCAAGCTTGCGAGCCTCTTCCAAAGTCTTAACTTCATTCCAGTCAACGCCTGCATATTTCTTCACGGCATCTACCATTGTAATACGTTCAAACGGTTTTCCGAGATCCATCTCAACGCCATTGTAAACGATCTTCGTTGTGCCGAGAACTTCCTGTGCCACATGGCGGTAAAGATTTTCTGTAAGATCCATCATTCCGTTATAATCTGTATATGCCTGATAAAGCTCCATCAATGTAAATTCCGGATTATGTCTCGTATCAAGTCCTTCGTTTCTGAATACACGACCGATCTCGTACACTCTTTCAAGACCTCCGACGATCAGACGTTTCAGATAAAGTTCAAGAGAAATTCTCAGTTTCAAGTCTTCATTTAAAGCATTGAAATGTGTCTCAAACGGTCTTGCCGCAGCTCCCCCGGCATTTGCAACAAGCATCGGAGTCTCCACTTCCATAAATCCTTCGCCGTCCAAATATCTGCGGATCGCGCTGATGATCTTAGAACGTTTGATAAATGTATCTTTCGCTTCCGGATTCATGATAAGATCCACATATCTCTGACGATAACGCATATCTGTATTCGTCAGTCCATGGAACTTCTCCGGAAGAATCTGAAGACTCTTGGAAAGAAGTGTTACATGAGATGCATGAATGGAAATCTCTCCTGTTTTTGTCTTGAATACCTCTCCTTCGATTCCGATCACATCACCGACATCAAGTTTCTTAAATTCTTTATAATTTTCCTCACCGATGCTGTCTCTTGCTACATAAGACTGAATATTTCCTTTTAAATCCTGAACATTACAAAAAGATGCTTTTCCCATTACTCGCTTTGACATCATACGTCCTGCGATGGAAACCTGCTTTCCTTCAAGCTCCTCGTAATTTTCTTTTACTTCTACACTGTGATGTGTCTGATCATATTTTGTAATCACGAACGGATCTTTTCCGCTTCCTTGCAACTCTGCAAGTTTCTCACGGCGTACCTTTCTCAACTGATTCAGATCCTGTTCCTGTACATTCTTCTGCTCCTGTGCCACTTTCTTATCTCCTTTCCCGGATAACTTTTCTCTGTTTTGCTTTATCTCTTATTATTCCGTTACGCTTTTTTTCTCTTTATCTGCCTTTTTCGCCTCTTTAAAACATTCCCATACATGCGAATTCAGACCTCTTAAAAAGAGGTCTGTTTATAATCATCTGTTTACATTGAACGGCTGATTTCAAGCACTTTGTACTTGATTTCTCCCGCCTGTGTTTCTACGCTTACCGTATCTCCCACTTTTTTTCCGATCAATGCCTGACCAACCGGAGACTCGTTTGAAATCTTTCCTACCAAGCTGTTTGCCTCTGTTGATCCTACAATTTTAAATTCCATCTCTTCATCGAATGTTATGTCAAATACCTTTACCGTACATCCGACATTGATCTTATCAAAGTCAACTTCATCTTCAACAACCACTTCTGCGTTTTTCAGGATGCCTTCAAGTTCTTCGATACGCGCTTCGATATCTCTTTGTTCATCTTTTGCCGCATCATACTCTGCATTCTCGGAAAGATCTCCCTGCTCTCTTGCCTCTTTGATCTTAGCTGCAACTTCTTTCCGTTTGACAACTTTAAGAGTTTCAAGTTCATCTTCAAGTGCCTTTAATCCGGCATAAGTAAGTAATCTTTTCTTTGCCTCCGCCATTGATAACGCTCCTTTTCTGTCATTCTTTTTCACTGTTTTTTGTCTATTCCCGACAGGAAAACTTGTCCCTGCACGCTGTCTCTTTTAGTTTATTTCACAATTTCAATATTATAACCATCAACCCCATTAATGTCAAGGTTTTTGGCGTAAACAAGACAGCTTTTACATGATATTGCGCAGAAAATATAGCGCTTATTAACAATACAGCGTTATGCCGGAATTACCGTAAGTTCCCAAAGACACATTCCGGGATTACAGGCGGCTTTCCAAGGTCTTGATCCTTCTGTCTTTCGTTCATTGCCGCTCCAATGCAAACAGGGCCGCCACTAAGTGGCAGCCCTGCATTTTTCCGTACTATTTACGGATAAGGCTTATTTTCTTTTGTTTCTTTTGAAGATTGTCAGAGCCGCTCCGCCTGCAACCGCACCTGCAAGAACTACAAGTCCGATCAGCAGCGTTACGTTAAAGTTATCTCCTGTCTGAACCGCTCCGCCTTTGTCCGGTTTCTCTGTATTCGGTTTCTTATCCTCTGACGGATCTGCTTTCACCGATACAGCTACGTCTGCCGACTGTCCGCCGTATGTTACTGTTACTTTCTTCGTATCCGCTGTCAGTTTTGTATTAAGACTCGGAT
>PPYE01275908.1_pt1 | contig 22007 bp, 20 predicted proteins | sample 1559881 | NCBI WGS metagenome assembly PPYE01 (sample SAMN08240022, study PRJNA423297) | Human gut metagenome, whole genome shotgun sequencing project.
TTTGATCCAGCAATTTTTCAAAAATGCTGGCGAGGTTCAGGGCGAGTAGCCCTGATCGCTGCCCGCAGGCAGCGAAATCACCGTGCCATTCTTTTGGCACACGGAGAGGGTGGTGAGAAAAGCGAGAGCTTTTCGAGGCGGGGCGAACAAGACCGCCCCGCCTTGTGAAACCGGAACGGAAAACAAGTATCTTGCAACTGTTCCGGTGGAACAGTTGCAATGGGGATATGCCTTACAGAAAATTCTGCTCTTAGGGAAAACGGTCTTTCACATCCGTCAAAAGGGGGTTCCACCCCTGCTTTTGCCTGCCAGCATGCTGCAATTGCCCCGTTGCCTTGTCCGAATTTGTAACTTGTTTCACAAAGACAATCAAATTACGAATTGGTAAGTTTCAAGAAATGCAATTGCAGCAGGAAAAACAGACTGCAAAATTCAATTTGCTTCGCAAATGTGGGCTACTCGCCCACACCTCGGCAGCATTTTTGAAAAACTGCTGCACCGAAAAACTTTATTCTGAAATGTCCAGCGGATTTTTCCCGTCTTCTGAACTGGTATCAATCGGTCACAGTCAATATCGACATTCGTTCCATAGCAATGTACGCTATCTTCTCGGAAAATTCCATAGCCGAAATTTCCCTCTAACCCCTCCTGCTGGGCTGCATAGGCAATTTCTACGGTAATTGCTGCCCCTGTTGGGAATGCATGACAAGGATTTCCGTCTGCATCCAACATCTTTGCATCGGTAAACTGCACTGCACCATTTCCCATCCGCACCGCCGTTGGTTCACAAAATGCCGGCAAAGCTGCCTGATTTGCATCGGTGGATTCTGATTCAGTGGCTTTCGGTGTATGCTCTGCTTCCCGTGCAATCCGCTCTTTTTCCATGGCGGAAAGATAGTGTTCATGAACATATTTTGGAATGCCCTCTTCCCGAATCTTTCCGTTGTCAATCCAAATGGAACGGTCACAAATCTGCTCAATCTGCTCCATAGCATGGGACACAATGACAATTGTCGTTCCGGCTGCTTTAATCTCCTGCAACCGCTGGAAACATTTCTGCTGAAAATTGACATCTCCCACGCCTAAAATCTCATCAATCAGCAAAATATCCGCATTGACATGAATCGCAACGGAAAATGCCAATCGCATATACATCCCGGAAGAATAAGTTCGCACCGGATTGTCAATGAACTCCTCCAGTTCGGAAAAGTCAATGATGGTTTGCAGGCGAGCATCAATTTCTTTCTTCGTTAAGCCAAAAATCGAGGCATTGGTATAGATATTTTCTCTTCCGCTCATATCCGGATGAAAGCCTGCACCCAGTTCAATCAAGCTGGAAACTCTGCCCTTCATAATAATTGTGCCCTTATCTGGATAGAGAATTTTCGTCAGCAGTTTCAGCGTGGTACTTTTACCGCAGCCGTTGTGTCCAACCAGTCCGACCGCTTCGCCCCGTTTCACCTGAAACGAAATATCCCGTAAAACTGGACGAATTTCATAGCGGTTTCGCTTGCGGAACAGCAACCGTTCCTTAAAACTCTGCCCCTTATCTAAAAACACCCGAAAGCTTTTCTCAACGTGTTCCACCCGAATGGAATATTCTGTTTCCGCCATGATTTACAACTCCTCTGCAAAACCTTTTTTCAGCTTGGAAAACGTCAGCAGTCCCACTGCCAAAAACAAAATGCCCAGTATGACTGCCTCCAACAAGGTGGAAAGCTGCGGAACAACGCCCCGATATAAGACATCCCGATAAGCGGTAATAATCGAGGTCATCGGATTCAAGTGGTAGAGCTTCTGGAATCGCTCTGGTACTAATGTTTCTGGATAGAGCACCGGTGTCATATACATCCAAATCATAGACACAATGCCCAGAATGTGTTCCAAATCTCGAAAATACACCGTAATGGCTGCGGAAAGCATTGCAATCCCCAATGCCAGCAGATATTCCACCACCATAATAATGGGCAGACAGAGAAATGCCAGCAGATTAAAGGTTGCACCTGTTACCAGCATCACCAAAAAGATAATCAGAAAACAAAGCAACATATTGACAAAGCAGCTTGTCACATAAGAAATCGGAATAATCTCTCGGGGAAAATAAATTTTTTTGACAAGGTCTTTCTGTGCAACAATCGACCCCGCTCCGCCTGTCATCGCTGCGGAAAAGAAAATCCATGGAATCAGGGCAACGAATAAATACAGGGAATAATGTTCCACCTGTGCCGGCAGAATCACGGTAAATACAAATGTATAGACTAGTAACTGCATCAGTGGGTTGATAAACGTCCAGAGAAAGCCCAAAACAGAGCCTTTATAGCGTCCTCGCAGGTCTTTTCGCACCAGACTGAACAGCATTTCTCGATAGTGATAGAGTTCACGGAATAACTTCATGAATGATAAAAATCCTTTCTTCCTTGGGAGGAGTGAACTAACTTGTATTATACTACATTTTTCCGTTGCCGTCAATGTTTTTGCAAGGCAGTACTGGCTGCAAACTATGAGCCGCAGGCAACCAAAAGTTTTTTGATCCAACAATTTTTCAAAAATGTTGGCGAGGTGTGGGCGAGTAGCCCACATTTGCGGAGCAAATCAAACTTTCAAATGAAATGCAACAAAAATCTAAGAGAGAATCGCAAAGAATCGCAATTGCCTTTTCAATCGAGAGGCTGCAATGAGAATACAAGGTTTCAGGGGCAATTGCGATCCCAAGGCAAGCTGGGGATGTGCCCCAGCCTTGCCGAACCAGATTCAAGTGGTATTCCTAGGAGAACTTCTCTTAGGAAAACCAATCTTCAGCGTCCGGCAAAAGGGGGTTCCACCCCTGCTTTTGCCTGCCAGCGTGCTGCAATTGCCCCGTTACCTTGTCCGAATTTGTAACTTATTTCACAAAGACAATCAAACTGCGAATTGGCAAGTTTCAAAAAGTGCAATTGCAGCAGGAAAAACAGATTGCAAAATTGAATTTGCTTCGCAAATGTGGGCTGCTCGCCCACACCTCGGCAGCATTTTTGAAAAACTGCTGCACCGAAAAACTTTTATTTGCCTGCGGCTCGCTCCCAGCTGCCAACAGTATTATCCCCTTCCATCACAAAAAAACCGCCATAGAAACTTCTTCCGTTTCCATGACGGTTTTTTATCGGCTCTCTCGCCCTTACTGATTCATATAGAAGAAACGGAACCAAGTCGGATAAGCTGCAAGATGTTCATCCAGCGTCGTCCGATTTGAGAATCCCGGGTCATTCATCGTGAAATCCGAGGTTTTCAGGGTGCTGGTATCCGTATTGGTACAGCCTGTTACAACAACATAGTGCGAACCGCCATACACATTATCTGACCCCACGATCACCGGCCCGTGCTCCTCTAACAAGGTGTACAGACGCTGACAGAATGCATAGGTGGAAAGTCCGGAACAGCCTTCCAATTCATATCCCAATGCAATAATCGGTGCCCATAAAATCGAATTGTTATCAAACTGCATCTGATACCGCATCTCATCCGGCAGAATTTCTGTGTCCGTATGATAAGACTGCGTCATTGCCAGAGAAGTCACCAGACAGCCAACCTGTGCAATGGTCTTTGTTCCAATGTAAGTTGAACCCCATCTCGGGTCTGCCTGATTGTAATACGGAACATCATATGAAATTCCGGTCTGCTTCTTCTGCAATACCCCATTTTCATCGAAAATATAAGTACCATCCGGCAGGGTTACCGTTCCGGTTGCCATCTTTCCAGTCGTCAGGTCAAAATAATATTCCGAACCATCCAGCACCAGCCAGCCTGTCACCTGTTCGCCGTTCTCACCGAAATAATAAGAACCGTCCTTCAAGGTAACCTTTCCGGTCTGCATACTGCCGTCTGCTCCGAAATAGTAAGTCTTTCCATCAATAGTCTGCTTGGCATTCACAGTCATACCCAAATCGCTGAAATAATAGGTCTTACCGTTTACAGTCTGCAAGCCCATTGCCTGCTTGCCATCTGCTCCGAAGAACAACACCGTTCCATCTTCCATGGTGACAAATCCAGTCTGCATGTTACCGTCTTTGCCGAAATAATAAACATCTTTGTTCAGCGTAACCAGTCCAGTTTGCATGCTGCCATCTGCACCAAAATAATAGGTCTTTCCGTCAATGGTCTGCTTTGCATTCACAGCCATGCCCAAATCGCTGAAATAATAAGTCTTGCCATCTACGGTCTGCAAGCCCATTGCCTGCTTACCGTCTGCCCCGAAGAACAGGACAGTTCCATCTTCCATGGTTACTAGACCCGTCTGCATTACACCGTCTGTTCCGAAATCATACACGCTGTCGTCAATCGAAGTCAATCCAGTACGCAGAACGCCGTCTTCTCCGAGGTAATAAGTTGCACCATCTACAGTCTGAAAGCCAGTTTGTGCAATGCCGTTTCCGTTGAAATAATAGGTTGCCTGACTGGTTTCATCGGTTACAAAGCCAGTATACGGGGTTGCATCTTCTGCACAGCCTGCAATTGTACCATCTTCACAGGTATAAATGCCCGTCTGCAAAACGCCGAATTCATCGAACACATACGGTGTACCGTCAATTACAGCCTCGCCGACCTGCTTGCCGGTTTCTGGAAACACATAATACAGACGGTTGGAATGCGAGATCCATCCAAACTGTTTCTGTCCGGTTGTCAGGTCAAAATAATACCGGACACCGTCAATCGTCTGCCAGCCGGTCTTGAGCGTACCGTCTAAAGCAAACAGATACGTTTCTTCGTTCGGGAGGGTGGTAATTCCGGTTGCATATGTTCCATCTGCATAGCAATAATACAGAGAACCAGAAGTGCCTTCATACCAGTTTTCTTCGGTAACATCTGCCAGCAAAACAGATTGTCCGATTGGCTGCAAGCTGTCTTCTTTGATGGCAACTGGCTGTAATAATTCGGTGTTGTCAATTGCCGATGCGGAAACGCTGCACAGCCCAATTGCTGTAAAACACATTCCGGCAACCAGCACGAGCCGAGCGATGCTGCGGCTGTATTGTTTTTGTGCCATTGGTAACACGTCCTTTCCTTCTATCGAAACAGCCTAGCTTTGCTGTTTCAAAAAATCGGTGGCAAATGCTGTCGCCGCTCCGCAGGATGAACCTTGCAAGGTTGCAGTGCCGAGAAACGCTGTTGGGAACTGCTGCGGAGGATTGGGAAAACACGCTCTGTATTTGTCACCGTTTTGTCATCATTTTAATCAAACCAATGTTCATTATAATCCTTTTCCAGCGAACTGTCAAGAGGAAAAGTTTGAAAAAAGCGAAAAAAAACGGGGATTTTGGGCACTTTTCATAAAAATTGTCGAATTATACAAAATTTATCAGATAACATTTCAAGAATGACTAACAGTTGTTACCAATTTGCAAGAAATGATTGGTCAGAAAAAGAACGATTTTCGGAGTAGGCTGCTAGGAATGATCCGCAGGCAAATAAAAGTTTTTTAATCCAACAATTTTTCAAAAATGTTGGCGAGGTTCAGGGCGAGTAACCCTGATCGCTGCCCGCAGGCAGCGAAATCCCCGTGCCATCCTTTTGGCACACGGAGGGGTGGTGAGAAAAGCGAGAGCTTTTCGAGGCGGGGCGAACAAGACCGCCCTGCCTTGTGAAACCTTAGCAATAATCTGTTATCTTGCAATTGTTCCGGTGGAACAATTGCAACGGAAATTCCTTACAGAAAATCTTTGTTCCTAGGAAAAACGACCTTCAGCGTCCGGCAAAAGGGGGTTTCACCCCTGCTTTTGCCTGCCAGCGTGCTGCAATTGCCCCGTTGCCTTGTCCGAATTTGTTGCTTTATTCTGTTTCTTCTGGTTGATGCAAGGTTACTTCCCCAGACTGCAATGCAATTGTTTCTCCATGATCCAGCTGCATCAGCAATGCTCCATCCTCTGCAATGCCTGTTACAACGCCCTCTCGCTGTTGCGTTCCCTGCCATGCAGTCACTCGCTGCCCTGTCAAACACGAACGTCTCCGATATTCTTCCAGAAAACCATGTTCCGGCAATGTTTCCAGCAACACTTCCAACCGATTCAACACCTCTGCCAACAATTCCGCACGCCGCACATGTGCGCAGCCGCTCTCCTCCAACGAAGAAACGATTGCATGCAGTTCCGGCGGCAAGGTGACAGCTGTCTGCCGGATATTGATGCCGATGCCAACAACCATATAATCCATTCTGCCATCTTCACAGTTCCACGCTGCTTCTGTCAGAATCCCACAGAGTTTCTTCCCCTGATAGAAAATATCATTCACCCACTTAATCTGTACAGGCAGCTGATACAGAGCTTCAATCGCCTGTGCAACGGCAACTGCTGCACAGCAAGTCACCTGCTGTGCCATTGGCATCATCAACCCTTTTCGCAAGAGAATCGAGAAATACAGCCCTGTATTGACCGGAGAGCAAAACGGTCGCCCCATCCGTCCTCGTCCGGCAGACTGCCCGTCCGCTGCAACTACCGTTCCATGCACTGCATAAGCAGCTGCAAGCTCCTTACAAGCGGTATTTGTGGAGTTGATTGTGGTGTGTGTATATAGCACTCGCCCCAGATACTGCGTTTTCAAGTGTGGCTGCACAGCAGCAACGGTGAGCAAATCGGCATCTGCTGGAATACAGTAACCCTTTTTCGGGTGCGATTGAATCGGCACATTCGATTCTGTTCGGAGTGTCTGAATGGCTTTCCAGACGGCTGCTCGGCTGATTCCGAGTTCCTGTGCAAGGACTTCACCGGAACAATATGTACCGGCATGCTGAATTAACAGTTCATAAAGTGCATCTTTTCGTTTCATCAAAAGTTCCTCCTGATTGGTTCGGTAGTTTCAGACCGCACCCTTTTTCCCGTTCTGCATACCATAACAACAGAAAGGAGGGCTTTTTATGCTGCAAATTTTATTACCTGCCTGGACGGTCTGTCTGGATTTATTTTTTACGGCAATCGCTTACGGCATCAGCGGCATTCGAATTCCTTTTCGAGCCGCCTGTATCCTCAGCGGAACGGGTGCTGGTTGTTTCTTGGCAGCGATGGAGCTGGCAAAGTGGTCGGGGTTGTTTCTGCCTGCATCGTTCTGCAAACTAGCTGGTGTGGTGTTACTGGCAGCCATGGGGGGAGCAATGCTATTAAAAAGCTTTGTTGAACCTGCGAATTCCTCCGAAAAATCTGCCAACTTTCGCACAGTTTATTTTGATGCTGCTTGTGCAGATGCGGATCACTCTCGCAGCTTGTCGGCTCAGGAGGCGTTTCTGCTAGCGGCTGCACTTTCTGTGGATTCGCTAGCGGTTGGCGTTGGAATCGGCTGGCAAGATAGTATGCCGGTTGCCATTGCTGGAGCAACACTGCTCTTTGGAATTTTGGGCGTTCTCTGCGGAACAAAAATCGGCGTTCGGCTACATCGTAGGCAAAAACGGGATTATAGCTGGCTCAGCGGAGCGTGTCTGCTGTTGTTGGCAGTGCTGCAAGCAGTGCAATAACATTGTTTCACGTGAAACATCACATTACATGACATAAAATCAAAAGAGAAATAGGCTGCAATATCCAAGCCGCAGGCAAACAAAAAGTTTTTCGGTGCAGCAGTTTTACAAAAATGCTGCCGAGGTGTGGGCGAGCAGCCCACATTTGCAAAGCAAATGAAACTGCACAATGAAAATGCAAACAAAAATCTAAGAGAAAATCACAAAGAATCGCAATTGCCTTCAAATTATGAGCCGCAGGCAATTAAAAAGTTTTTTGATCCAGCAATTTTTCAAAAATGCTGGCGAGGTTCAGGGCGAGTAGCCCTGATCGCTGCCCGCAGGCCAGCATGCTGCAATTGCCCCGTTGCCTTGTCTGAATTTGCAGCCTTGATTCTCATAATCCAACTTTGTTTGAATTTGACAGCTTCAAAAAATGCAATTGCAGCAGGAAAAACAGATTGCAAAATCAAATTTGCTTCGCAAATGTGGGCTACTCGCCCACACCTCGCCAGCATTTTTAAAAAATTGCTGGATCAAAAAACTTTTGTTTGCCTGCGGCTTGTCCTAGGAATACCACCTGAATCCGGTTCGGCAAGGCTGGGGCACATCCCCAGCTTGCCTAGGGAATCGCAATTGCCCCTGAAACCTTGTATCTCATTACAGCCTTCTGATTTTGAAGGCAATTGCGATTCTTTGCGGTTCTCTCCTAGATTTTTGTTGCATTTCATTGTGCAGTTTCATTTGCTTCGCAAATGTGGGCTACTCGCCCACACCTCGGCAGCATTTTTGTAAAACTGCTGCACCGAAAAACTTTTATTATCTTTTGTATACAGCCCCTTGCTATACTTCGGGAACAGCTTTCGTTCTGGCGACAGCAAGCCGCCAATCCCCGGAATCCGCACAATTCCTCCATGTACATGACCGCTCAACGTCAAATCTGCTCCCCATGCAAAGTAACTCTCCACTGGAAATGGACTATGTGCCAGCAAAATGGTACACCCTTTTCGGCTGCCGATGTCATGCGTCAAATCCTCGGAAGAATAAGTTTCTAGATTCTGATACTGAAAATCTGCATTGTGATAAATGCCAATTCGCAGAGATGCTCCGGCAAGATAGCAGGTTTCCGCTCCCCGATGAAAAGAAATCATTTGATTCTCCAACAGCTTACAGCCAGCAGCGGCAATCATTGCCCGATAATCCGCAATCTGCTGAGGCTGCATATCCCATTCATGATTGCCCAAACAGAGATAAACTGGGGCAATCTGCCGCAGATGCGTCAACAATTCCTGCCGCTCTGAAAAATCCATCACCGTTCTGGAAACAAGGTCACCTGTAATGACAATCACATCCGGCTGACAAGCCTGTACCGCTTGCAGAAGCTTTCGCTCTCCATGCGGATAGACTTGCTTGTGCAGGTCGGAAAGCTGCACCAAACGCAGCCCATCGAATGCCTGCGGCAGCTGGGACAGATGCAGGCTTTGCTTCCGAATGACTAACCGGCGGCGTTCGAGTGTGCTGCATAGGAGTAATAAAAATAGCAGGAGCACTGCTGCTGCAATGAAAATCAAGATTCCTTTCATGGTCATTCCTTTTCTGTCCGGTTGGCGGACGGTTGCAGGTGGGTTGCTTGTCTGATTCTATGATTGAAAAAGCAATTTGAAAACACGATGCGAAAGAAAAGTTTCGAGATTGGTTGCAAATTACGAGCCGCAGGCAGCGAAAAAGTTTTTTGATCCAGCAATTTTTTAAAAATGCTGGCGAGGTGTGGGCGAGTAGCCCTGATCGCTGCCCGCAGGCAGCGAAATCCCTGTGCCATGCTTTTGGCACACGGAGGCGGGGCGAACAAGACCGCTCCGCCTTGTGAAACCTTAGTAGTAAACAGATATTTTGCAACTGTTCCGGTGGAACAGTTGCAACGAGAATGCCTTACAGAAAATCCTGCTCTTAGAGAAAACGGTCTTCAGCGTCCGGCAAAAGGGGGTTCCACCCCTGCTTTTGCCTGCCAGCGTGCTGCAATTGCCCCGTTGCCTTGTTCGAATTTGCAACTTGTTTCATAGAAACAATCAAATTGCGAATTGGTAAGTTTCAATAAATGCAATTGCAGCAGGAAAAATTTGTTGCAAATACAATTTGCTTCGCAAATGTGGGCTACTCGCCCACACCTCGGCAGCATTTTTGTAAAACTGCTGCACCGAAAAACTTTTATTTCCGTTTCCGATTGCCGCCATTGCCATGATTCCGATAACCACCCTTGCGGTCATTCCGGTTGTCATTGCGGTTATTTCTGCCTCTGGAGCGGCGTGCCGGAATCGGTTCTCCATTTTCATCCAACGGCAAAATGACTACCTTCCGGTATGGATCTTCGCCCACGCTCTTGGAGCTAACACCGTCAATCTCTGCAACCTTTGCATGAATAATCCGCCGTTCATACGGGTTCATTGGCTCTAAAGTTGTTGCACGCTGATTGCGAATCACCGTCTTTGCAAGACGTTCTGCAAGATGTTCGAGGGTCTGGCGACGCTTTTCCCGATAGCCATTGCTATCCAGAATAATCCGGCAGTAATCTTCTTCACCCTTGTTTGCGATGATGGAAGAGAGATACTGCATCGCATCGAGGGTTTCGCCCCGTCTGCCAATAATCGTACCGCCTCGGCTATTGCTGCTGATTTCCAACAGAATGCCGTTTTCCTGTACCTTCGGGGTTGTGGTAACAGTAACGCCCAGCTTTTCATAAACGGCTGCTACATAGTCCTGTACCCGCTTTACAGCTTCCTGCTGTTCCGGTGTCAGGCTGTCCAGTGACAGCGGTTCTGCTGATTCTGTAGCAACTGCTTCCGGCTCTGCATCTGCTGCTGGTTCAGTTACCGTTACGGTTTCCGTTACAGAAACGGTTTTTTCTACGACTGCATCCGTTTCCGGTTCTACAACTGTTTCTGTAATCGTTTCCACAGTTTCTTCTACCACTGGTGCAGCTGCCTGCGGTTCTGGCATTGGTTCTGCTGCCGGAGCCGGTGTTTCTACTGCTGCAACCGGTGGTTCATAAATTGCTTCAATCGTGACGCTTGCACCAATTCCCATCAGACCCTTTTTCTGTTCCAGAATCCGAAAAACAATCTGCGACTCGGAAACACCAAAAGCCTGCACCGCCTGCCGCTTTGCATCTTCCAGCTTTTTCGCAGTAAAAATCTGTCTCATGTGCACACGCACTCCTTTCTTTCACGGATGGGCTTTGCAATCTCTGCACCCTTCCGTTCCATCAATCCTCATCCGAGGAATCTTCCTCATATGTTTCACCGTATTTTTCTGCCATTCGCTTTCTGGCTTCCTGAATCTTCTGCTTATTGTAAGCAGACAGTTCCCGGTTCGACATATTCTTGGTCTTTTCGGTTTCCTGTACTCTGGCTGCACCAGCATTCTGATTCATCACCCGTTCCGTAAAGGACTGCTTTCCGGCAGCATAACGGGCTTCCATCTTCTTGTTTTCCTTCTCAATAATCTTTGCACCCCGTTCCGGTGTAAAGTAGAGGTTCAGACCGATGGTCTGTAACAGCGAGAAGAAGGACGAGCAAGCCCAGTAGAAACCAACACCGGCAGATACCTGAAAGGCAAACCAAACAGAGAACAGCGGCATTACATACAGCATGACGTTCATGCAACCCATGTTCTGTTCGGGTGCTGTGCCCCGCTTCTTCTGCATAATCTGCATATAGATGGTCATAATCAGCTGTAAAATACCGGAGAGCAGCGGAATACAGAACAGAATGACTGCGGAGGTATTCCAAACTTCCGGATGCCATTTTGGAGTATCGCCAAGGTTTACACCAAATACGGTAAAATGTTCCATAAAATCTGACACTTTTGAAACATCAAACGTATCAACATTTCCAAAAGCAGATGGATTTTTCTGAAATGCTTTCAATACACCTAATTCTTGACGCAATCCGGTATACTGCTTAATATCATTAGCACTTAAAACTTGTGTAGAAATTTCTACGACCCTGGAAATCACACTTTTGCTGTAATGCAAAATATGCGTCAATGGCTTATAGACAACGTCCAACACGCCGAACAGCAGGAAGAACTGTAAGAACATTGGCAGACAGGAGGACATCGGGTTGACGTGTTCTTCCTGATACAGCTGCATCTGTGCCTGCTGCAATTCCTGCGGCTTGTCCTTATATTTTGCCTGTAATTTTTTCAGCTTCGGCTGTATCAGCTGCATCCGCAGCGTATTCTTCTGCTGTTTATAAGAAATCGGGAACAGCAAAATCTTGGTGATGATTGTAAAGAGTACAATTGCGACACCATAGTTATTGACGAGCTGATAAATCAGCCGCATAATCCAGCCAAATGGGGTGCCGAATATGTCATACAAAATGGTAATGATGCGTCACCCTTTCTGTTTTCTTATTTCAATTTGATTTTCGTCCAGCGATGCCGCTTTTGCGGCAGCGTCAGGGGTACAGCATCAAATCCGCCGGGACTCCATGGATTACACCGCAGAATCCGGCGAACTGCCAGACCCGTTCCATGCCATGCCCCAAACCGTTTGACCGCCTGCAACGCATAAGCACTGCAAGTCGGATAATAGCGGCAGCATGGCTTTTTTAAAGGGGAAAGCACCCTCCGATAAAAGCGAATCAACAGCAGCAGCAGGGTTTTCATTGCGGTGTTCCCTCCGGCTTGGAGGATTTTCCGCCTGCCCGCATCCGAATGGGCGGTTCCCAATGCCGCTGGATTTGCGGAATGGTTTCTTTCCGCAGATACTTGACCAATCTGGTCGATGTCAGGTTGCAAATCCGTGCCCGGGCAACAATGACGATATCCAGATAGGGCGGCAGCTCGGCTTCCAATTCCCGATACGCCTGTCGAATGAGCCGTTTTGCACGATTTCGCTGCACCGCATTGCCGACCCGTTTGCCGGCGGTGATGCCCAGTCGGTGCACGCCGAACCGATTCGGCCGCATATAAATCACCACAAACGGCGTGACAAACGAAATGCCCCGCTTATACAGGGTTTGAAAATCCCGATTTTGGTTCAGGATGATGGTCTGTTTCACCGATGTTCCGCTCCTTTCTGAATTTGCTGAAAAAACAAAAAAGACCACAAAAAAGATTTTGTGGTCCGTCTCGTTAGTGGCTAAGTCTTGCTCTGCCCTTGGCTCTTCTACGAGCTAAAACCTTTCTTCCGTTGGAAGTTGCCATTCTCTTTCTGAAACCGTGTTCCTTCTTCCGGTGCAGCTTCTTCGGCTGATATGTTCTCTTCACAACAACTGCCTCCTTTCCCATGTGCAATTTCTGCAATCTCAAACTGGAATCCTGTCGAGTTCGGGTGCATCCGCAGCGAATCCGGCAGCATTCTGTGTGTTATACCTACCGCAATTCCGACTGGCAGCAGCGGCGTGGAATCCCAATGATTGTTCCTTGGGTCGAAAAATTGGCATTCGTGCCCAAATGGGCAGACCAATGTCCGACCTGTTCTATTATAACGAATTTTTCCCATGGTGTCAAGCCTTTTTTTCAAAAAACAGAGAATTTTTTCATTTCAGCAGGGGGCAGCGTGGTTTCGCCTGCATTTTTGTGCATCTCGCACAACGGATTTGACATTTCCACGTGGATTTGTGGAAACCTCTTGCCGCAGCCCGAATGTTTCAAGGAAAAGACTTGATTTTTTCCACAATTCATGTTACAATAAAATAGTATTGCTATCGGCTTTCGTCTGTCCAGAAATGGGAAAATGGCAGCAAAAATCCACCCATTCCAACAGAATTTGCTTCAATTTCCCGATTTTTCGGGCAATTTTCCCGTGCCGATGCAGCAGAACATAGAAGAACACTGCACAGACGACATGCAGTCGAGCCGATGCACCAAAGATTTTCCACAATGTCCCGGCTCCAGCCGCTGCACGCCGCCAAGAAAAGGAGATTACAATGCTATGAATTCATTCGATGAGGTATTCGAACATGTAAAACGATACTGTCTGGAAAAAGGGCAGATCCCGGAGGTTGCAGTCAAACTTTGGATTGATGCCCTCCATCCGGTGGATCTCAGCGGAACGGATGCCGTTTTTACCATTCAGTCCGATTTTCAGCGTTCTGTCATTCTCAGCAACTATGAACCGCTGCTGAAAGAGGCATTTCGCAATATTTTAGGCTTTGATGTCAATCTGGTCATCCGGATTGAAGAAGAATTTGAACCAGAACCGACCCAGACAGAATCTACCGGCTCGGAAGACCTGGCTCTGCGGAATCAGCAGCTGGAAAAGAGCTTTGAAGGGGCAAACTACGAATATACATTCTCCACGTTCATTGTGGGTCGCTCCAACGAATTTGCCTATGCTGCCTGTACGGCAGTTGCAAAAGAACCGGGCAAGAGTTACAATCCGCTGTTCATCTACGGCCCGTCCGGTCTGGGAAAAACGCACCTGATGCACGCCATCGCCCACGAGGTCGAACAGCAGCATCCGGATTACAACATCATTTATGTGACCAGTGAAGAATTCGGAAACGACCTGATCAACGGCATCAACCGCAACAATATGGCAAGTTTCCACGATAAATACCGCTCTGCGGATGTCCTGCTGATCGACGATATTCAGTTCTTCAGCGACAAAGACCGGATGCAGGAAGAATTCTTCCATACCTTTAATAAATTACACGCAGAAAACAAGCAGATCGTCATCACGTCCGATAAGCCGCCGAGAGAGCTGAAAACACTGGAAGAACGGATTCGCACCCGGTTTGAATGCGGTCTGATCACCGACATCACCATTCCGGATTTTGAAACCCGCATCGCCATCATCCGCCGCAAGGCAGAACTGCTTGACCTGCACATTCCGGACGATGTAGCAGAATTCATTGCCAACCGCCTGAAAACCAACATCCGGCAGCTGGAAGGAGCAGTGAAAAAGCTGAAAGCTCTGAAGCACTTCGCTGGTTCTCCGCCGTCCATCTCCATGGCACAGAGTGTCATCAAGGACATCCTGAACAACGACCAACCTGTGCCGATTACTGTAGAAAAAATTATTGCCGAGGTGGCAGATGTCTACGGCGTAACCCCGGAGGAAATCCGCAGCAGCAAACGCTCCGCACAGATTTCCACCGCTCGAAAAGTGGCAACCTATGTTGTCCGGGAAATCACGCAGATGCCGCTGCAGTCCATCGGAACGGAGTTCGGCGGCAGAGATCATTCGACCATTGTCTATGCCATCAATAACATTGAAGCAGGGATGAAACGGGATGCCAATTTAAAGCAATTGGTAGAAGATATCATCAAAAACATCAAAACCAAGACCCATTAAAGGCAAACGAATTGCCGTTTTTTCTTGCCTCATTTTTCCATTTTATGCAAACAAATTTCCGATTTCCGGTTTTGAAAAAACGGCTGCATATTCCACAATATGCAGCCGGATTGTGTCTGTAAAGCCCGTTTTTTCTCGAAAAATGTTCCGATTTCAGCGAAAAAAATGTGCCGATTTCAAGCCATTTTTGCGGTTTTCCACAGACTTTCCGAAGACTTTCAACAGCGTTTTCCACAATTTGTGGAAAGACGGAAATTGCCCGAAATTTCGGAAATTTTTCTGGGTGTCGGAAATCTTTCCCAACCAGTTTTCCACGAAAATCCGATTTTCTGTTTCAACAGTTTCAACATGCGGATTTTTGAAAAATTTTTGCCGTTCGATTTTCCTCGAGTTTTCCACAAAATTTTCAACAAGTTTTTCTTTTCAACTCCACAATCTTTCAACTTTTCAAAATGAGTAATGTGAATTCAACTTTTCCACACAATTTCAACAATTGCACTGTTAAAAAAAAAATCAGCAGATTCGCCATTTTTCTGACTTTTCCACCGTTTCAACAGCCCCTACTACTACTACTAATTTTTTTAATCTTTCTATTCTATCAAAACGACACACACAGAACCGCAAATACCATGGCAACTGTGGAAACTTTCCACAATTTCTAGATGACACAGACCGGAACAGGGCTTTGAATTGCCCATTCCAATAGAAAGGAATCTTTATTATGCAGTTTACTTGTGATCGACAAGCCCTTTATCAAGCCGTTACCTATGTATCAAAAGGGGTTGCACAAAAATCAACCATCCCTGCCCTGGAAGGCATTCGGATGCAGCTTCGTCCGGGACAGTTACAGCTGACTGGTTACGACCTTGAATTTGGCATTCAGACCAATCTTCCAGTGGACACCCATGACACCGGAGAATTTGTCATTCATGCACGGCTGTTCAGTGAAGCCCTGCGGAGATTCTCCGGCAACACGGTTTTGTTGGAAATCGACAGCCGGTTGGCAGTCACCATGCACTGTGAAGCAACCGAGTTTCACATCTCTGCAATGTCCGCAGAGGACTATCCGTCTTTGCCAGAGCTGGAAATGGAAGATGGACTGACCCTCGAACAGGGAACGTTGCGTTCCATGATCCATCAGACCAGCTATGCAACCTCGCTGAACGAAAACAAGCCTGTCTTCACCGGGGAACTCTTTGAAACCATCGGAGATGAACTGCGGGTCGTTGCCATTGACGGCTATCGGCTTGCCATCCGTACCGAAAAGATTGCAACAAAAGTACCATATCATTTTGTTGTACCAAAGCGGACACTGCTGGAAGTTGCTTCGATGCTGAAAGATGATGCAGAAGCACCATGCGAACTGACTGCAACTCGAAACCACATTGCATTCTCTTTCAATGGCTATCTCGTTTTCTCTCGATTGCTGGAAGGGGAATTTCACAATTATCAGAGCAGCATTCCCAGCGGCTATGAAACAGAAGTCATTTTACAGACTGCTGACTTGATTTCTTGTCTGGAACGGTGCTCGCTGCTGATCAACAGCAAATTCAATGCACCAATTCGCTGCACATTCTCCGACAATCAGTTGTATGTCCACTGTGAAACCGGAATTGGTAAAATTCACGATACCATTCCAGCACAGGTAAAAGGTCCAGAAGTTACGATTGGTTTCAATAACCGGTATTTGCTGGAGGCTGCAAAGGCATCGGATTGTGACCAGATTCGGTTGCAGTTAACAGGTGGCAATCACGTTGCAAAGATGGTGCCAATGCAAGGGGAAAACTTTATCTTCCTGCTGATGCCAATTCAGCTGCGATAAATCCAGTAATCAATCAATAGATAGGCTGTAAGAAATCAGCCGCAGGCAAATGAAAGTTTTTTGGTGCAGCAATTTTTCAAAAATGCTGCCGAGGTGTGGGCGAGCAGCCCACATTTGCGAAGCAAATTTGATATGCAATCTGTTTTCCCTGCTGCAATTGCATTTTTAAAAGCTGTCCAATTCAAATAAAGCTGAATTATGAGAAGCAAGATTATAGATTCGGACAAGGCAACGGGGCAATTGCAGCACGCTGGCAGGCAAAAGCAGGGGTGGAACCCCCTTTTGCCGGATGCCTCAGACTGTTTTCTCTAGGAGGAATTGCTCTTAGGAAAACCACTCGAATCCGGTTCGGCAGAGTCGCTTCGCTGTCTGCCTAGGCTGCAGTTCGCCGGAGTTGCCTTTTCCGAATTGCTTATCAATCTTTCTAGATTATCGTTTTCAGGAAGTTTCTTTGCTTCTTGAATGGCGAACAGCAGTTTACTTTGTTTCTCTTAGATCTCTATTGCTGCTTATTATCCACTCTTTGCAGGGGGCAGCTTGCCCCCTGCACCCCTCGCCGAGCTGAGCCAGCTCGACCGCAGTTGCCTGCGGCTCGTTTCTTACAGCCTATCTCCGAAAAGAATTCCCATTTTCCACAAGTTTTGAAAAGTCGGTGGAAAACTTGCAAACATAACTGTATTACCAAGAAAGGAAGCAGAACCATGGAAAAAGAACATCTGACGGTCACCATCCACACACCGTTTATCAAACTGGATGCCCTCCTGAAATTCGCTGGTCTGTGCGATACGGGCGGATTCGCCAAAGAATTGGTGCAGCAGGGCGTTGTATCCGTCAACGGCAGCGTTTGCACCATGCGGGGCAAGAAAATCTATCCCAACGATGTCATCACTGTTGACCACTTCGAAGTACAGGTGACTGGAGATTCATGCGACTGACCAGTGTTGCAGCCGATGGCTTCAAGAACCTGAAAGCTGTACAGTTTTCACCCAATCCGCATTATAACCTCATTATCGGGGAAAATGCACAGGGAAAGACCAATCTGCTGGAAGCCATCTGGATGATGACCGGTTGCCGCAGCTTTCGGGGCACACGGGAACGAGATTACCTCTGCACAGACGGATCGCCGCTGCACGTTGCCATTGCATTCGATGACGGCAGACGGGAACAGGTGCTCACCTGTGACCGTACTTCGCTCAAAGACCGCACGTTTACCTGCAACGGCATCCCCATTGAAAAGATGGGGGACTTGTTCCACGCCTTTCACTGTATCGCCTTTACACCGGAAGACTTGGCACTCGTCACGGGAACGCCGGATGTCCGGCGGCAGTTTCTCGATTTGTCGCTTTCTCAGCTGCAACCGCACTGTTTGGAGCTGGTGCGGCGGTATCAACTCATTCTATCGCATCGGAATGCCGTCCTACGGCAGCCTGTAGCGATTTTAGAGCGGGCAGCAGCCTTGGATGTCTGGGATATGCAACTCGCCGCTGTGGGGGCGGAACTCGCCGCTCAGCGTGCATGCTATGTGCAGCAGTTGCAAAAAACGGGTGAACCGCTTTATCAGGAGATTGCCGCTCAGAAAGAACGGCTGCAAATTGCTTACCATGCCAACATCTACGGAGTCGCTCCAGATTTGCCGGAACACGCTGACGCAGCCATGCAGGAGCAGTATCAAAAGCGACTGCGAGCAGCAAGAGAAACCGATTTGCAGATGGGCTTCACCAGTGTTGGCGTTCACAGGGACGAGCTGACCTTCCAGTTGAACGGACAGCCTGCCCGTACGTTTGGCTCTCAGGGGCAGAAAAAGAGCCTAGCACTGGCACTCCGCCTCTCTCAGGCGGCATTGTATGCGAAACGCTATCAGGCATCGCCCATTCTGCTGCTGGATGATGTCATGGGCGAACTGGATGCCGGACGGCAACAGGTGGTCTGCACCATCATTCAGGATATGCAAGTCTTTCTCACCACTTGCCATGCAGAATCCTTGATTGCAGCAGTGGACGGGGAACGGCTCTACCTGAAAAACGGACAGATGCAGACCCCTTAAAAACAGCCGAATGACCGGCATATTTTTTCATCCCTATGCTACACTTTTAATAAATATAACCGTAAAGCAGGAACACGCCATTCTGACAAAACCAGTCGGCGGGGCTCGCCGAACTTTTCCACAAACTGTTGAAAAGCCTGTGGAAAAGTCCGTTAGATGGGGCGGTCATCCTGCAAAAAACGGCAGAATTTCGGGACATCCGGCATTCTGCAACAGGAGGAAACATTCATGACAGAAGAACGAAAAGAACAGGATCTTCAGTATGATGCCAACCAAATTCAGGTATTGGAGGGACTGGAAGCAGTCCGGAAGCGTCCGGGTATGTACATCGGTTCAACGGGTGCGAAGGGGTTGCATCATCTGGTCTACGAAATCGTAGACAATGCCATTGACGAAGCCCTTGCCGGATACTGTACAGAAATCGTGGTAGAATTGCTGCCAGACGATGTGGTACGGGTTGCCGACAACGGCAGAGGGATTCCGGTTGGAATTCACCCGAAAGAGGGCATCTCTGCGGCAACCGTTGTTTATACAATCCTTCACGCTGGCGGTAAGTTCGGCGGCGGCGGCTATAAGGTTTCCGGCGGTCTGCACGGCGTTGGTGCATCTGTTGTCAATGCCCTTTCGGAATGGCTGGAATTGACCGTTCGGAATGGGGAACATATCTACTTCCAACGATTTGAACGGGGCAATTACAGCAAGCCGCTCGAACAAATCGGAGATACCACCGAAACTGGTACAGAAGTTCGCTTTAAGGCAGACGGCGAAATCTTTGAACATACTGTCTATGACTACGAAGTGCTGCTGAAGCGGCTGCGGGAACAGGCATTTTTGAACGCTGGCATTCGCATTGTCTTTCGGGATTTGCGGAATGCAGACGCTCCACGGGAAGAAATCCTGCACTATGAAGGCGGCATTCGGCAGTTCGTGGAACATATCCACAAGACCCGTGGTTTGACTTCGCTGTCCGGTGATGTGATTTACATCAGCGGAAAAGAGGGCGATGCAATGGCAGAAATCGCCTTGCAGTACAATGACAGCTACAATGAACTGGTGCTGTCATTCGCCAACAATATTCACACAGTGGATGGCGGTACGCACGAAGTTGGTTTTAAGAATGCCCTGACGAAAGTCATGAACGAATACGGCAAGAAGTTCAATCTTCTGAAAGACAACACCCGCTTGCTGGGCGACGATGTGCGGGAGGGATTGACTGCGATTATCTCTGTTAAGCTGACCGAATGTGAATTTGAGGGACAAACCAAGGGCAGACTGGGCAACCCAGCCGTGAAACCGTTTATTGAAAAGCTGGTAACAGAAAAGCTCATGAATTTCCTCGAAGAAAACCCAGCGGTTGCAAGAGCCATCTTTGACAAGAGTATCTCGGCACAGAAAGCGAGAGAAGCTGCCAAGAAAGCACGGGATTTGACCCGTAGAAAGTCGGCAATGAACAATGTTTCTCTGCCGGGCAAGCTGGCTGACTGCTCGGAACGGGGCGTAGATGGCACAGAAATTTACATTGTCGAAGGGGATTCCGCAGGTGGTTCTGCAAAAGAGGGCAGAGATCGCCGCTATCAGGCAATCCTGCCGCTTTGGGGTAAGATGCTGAACGTGGAAAAGGCTCGGATTGACAAGGTCTATGGCAACGAAAAATTGATGCCAATTGTCACCGCTCTGGGCACGTCCATCGGCGAAGACTTCGACCTCTCCAAGCTGCGGTATGGAAAAGTCATCATCATGGCGGATGCCGACGTGGACGGCTCCCATATCCGAACCCTGCTCCTGACGTTCTTCTTCCGCTTTATGCGTCCGCTGATTACCAACGGCAATATCTACATCGCCCAGCCGCCCCTCTTTAAGGTTTCCAAGGGCAAAAAGTTCCGTTATGCCTTCGATGAAGCGGAACGGGATGCATACATTGCAGAATTTGCCCAGGGTGACAGCAATACCAAAATTAACGTCCAGCGTTACAAAGGCTTAGGGGAGATGAGTTCGGAGCAGCTGTGGGAGACCACCATGAATCCGGAGACCCGGAGTATGCTGCAAGTATCTTTGGAGGATGCGGAACTGGCAGATGAGATTTTCACGATTCTGATGGGTGACCAGGTAACGCCCCGGAAGCAGTTCATCGAGACGAATGCACGCTATGTGCAGAACTTAGATATCTAAGCGAACAGGAGGGGAGGACACATGGCACAGAAAGCGTTTTCGATTTCGCAGACACCGCCGTACACAATCCCAGCGGAGCTTTATGACGAAGCATACCGTCTGTACCAGCGGAAGTATCTGCTGTGGAAGAATTGGATTCTAGAGGGCATTCTGACGCTTCTGACAGTCGATTTCATTGTAACCGCTGTGAAAGACCCAAGCAATGGGCTGACATACTTTCTGATGGTGCTGTGCGTGGTACTGCTGGCACTGCTCATTTTTCATCCGCTGCGGATTCGCAGACGGGTGATGGATGCGGTGAAAGAGATGGGAGAATTGCCCTATGTGGCAGCCCTCTCGGAACAGGAAATTGTGATTCAGACTTTGACAGAGGGCGAGCAGGGCGAAGAAATTCCGCCGACGGTGTTGGAATATGACGAAAAGATGCAGATTTGGGAGGCAGAACCGTTCTTCTTAATCTGTGAGGGAAAGGAACGGTTCTATGTTTTGCCGAAGAAAGCGTTGTATGATGAACAGATTTTTGCAATGCGGCGGTTTTTGCGGCAGAAGCTGGGAAAGCGATTCCATTCGAATTTTTAATCAAACTGTTTCACGTGAAACAAAAAATTTTCGAGCCGCAGGCAACTGCGGTCGAGCTGGCTCAGCTCGGCGAAGGGTGATTCCCCACAGTGTGGGGAAATGTCCCGAAGGGACAAAGGGGCAGGGCATCCTCTAAACAGGAGGGCAAGCTGCCCTCCCTAACAGAGGTGTTGATTAGACAGTATTGCAATCTAAAAGAAGTAAGTAAATGCTGTTCGCCGTTCAAGGAGCAAAAAAACTTCCTGAAAACAATAATCTAAGAAAGATTCATAGCCAATTCGAACAACGCAACCACCGGCGAACAGCACAAAGGCAAAGAGCGAAGCGATTTTGCCGAACCGTACGCAATTTGTTTTCCAAGAGCATTGTTTCACATGAAACAATAGAATGCCTGCCAAACGTACAGGGAATTTGCAGGATGAAAAATAGGTTGGGTCATCTGTGCGGAGCACAGAAACAAAAAGTTTTTTGATCCAGCAATTTTTCAAAAATGCTGGCGAGGTTCAGGGCGAGTAGCCCTGATCGCTGCCCACAGGCAGCGAAATCCCTGTGCCATGTTTTTGGCACACGGAGCGGGTGGTGAGAAAAGCGACAGCTTTTCGAGGCGGGGCGAACAAGACCGCTCCGCCTTGTGAAA
>PPYE01385303.1_pt1 | contig 22002 bp, 21 predicted proteins | sample 1559881 | NCBI WGS metagenome assembly PPYE01 (sample SAMN08240022, study PRJNA423297) | Human gut metagenome, whole genome shotgun sequencing project.
TGGATTAAGATTATAATGAAGCCACAAAGGTAGGAAGGAAAAGAGGGGAAAAAAACACGCACGAGGCCGAATGCTTACGTTTCACTTTAGTGATAAAACTTGATGAAAAGGCAGAAGAACAAAATACAACAGATAGATTTCACTGACAAGACAAAGAGCTTTCATGCTTTCCCACCTCACTTTCAAAGGAGAAGCCACGGAAAGCATAAAAAACTGACTTTTCCCTCTATCAGATACGAGTTACCCGGATTTATCACTATATTAGCAAAATCTAAACACATTCTTATGAAAGCTTTACTTTTGACAGGACTACTATTCATTCTCATCCTCCCCGGATGCAGAAAAGAGACAAGCATACTTCCGCTATTACAATCTGTAGAGGAACTGATTCCCATGTATGCCGATAGTGCTTCCGTGCTACTGGACAGCATACAAGCCCCCGATGAACTGACTGATAAGGACTTTGCCCACTGGTGTATGCTATGCGGTAAAGTAACGGACGAAGCAGCCACCGGATTACTCCCTATCTACCAATGGCAACGGGCACAACAATGGTTCACCGAACACGGCACGGCAGAAGAACAGGCGCAAATAGACTTGTATCTGGGCCGTGCTTATGTAGAAGATGGGGAGTATGATAAAGCAATGCAAATATATGCCGATGCGCTGCAACTGGCCAAAGAACATCAGGCCTATAATGTGGCAGGGTATATTTGTGCCTATATGGCAGATTTGTATGGTTTTAGAGATATAACCAGTGAATGCTTAAAGAAAAGGGAAGAAGCTTGTGAGTTCTTCAAAAAAGCAGAGAACTACAAAAGCTATGCATACTCTTTAAAAGATTTAGCAGGTGAGTGGGCAATACTTGACTCTTTTGCTTGCACTATACCTTTGCTGCAAAAAGCCGACTCCATTTCTCAACTATTACATAATAAAAATCTGACCGCTGCTATTGCCAATGCTTTTGCTCTTATCTATGAAATGCAAGGGAAATATAATGAAGCGGAAACGGCTTATCTAAAAGCCATTTCCACAAGAAGTGAAGAGAGCTATAAAGATTCCATCGGCCTATTAAAAGTATATATAAAGAATAACAAATTGGGAAAAGCATACGAATTGATTAAAGCTATAACAGTACACAATGACATCGCTTATAGTTTCAACCAAGCCTACTACCTGCTTTATAAGGCAGAAGGAAAATACAAGGAAGCACTCCATTACAAAGAAATCTGTTCCGACATGCTCGATTCACTGACATTAGTTCAAAATGAGACAAAAGTATTGGAAATAGAAAAAAAGTATAACAACGCCAAGATACGGGAAGAGAACGAACTATTAAAGATTACACAGCAAAGGAATACAATCATCATCATTATTGCCATCTCCTTATTCTTACTATCAGTTGCAGGATATATCATTTACCAGCAGAGAAGCAAAGCCAAAATCTATTACCAGCAAACAATTCTAGATAAGATGAAAATAGAGCTCCTTCACTTATCTGCAGAACTAGAAGAAAAAAAGCAGGTTTTGCAAAAAGCATTGGCAGACAAAGAGAATAATGCCCACAAACTACAACAGGAAATAGAAGTAATATCCTATAAATACGACCGGCTGCAAAAGCAAAGTATGGAAACATCCACAGTTGGCAAGAAGCTTATTTCTTTGACTAAAAAAAATAGGCTTGAGGACTCCCAACTCCCTACTGACAAAACATGGCATTCTATAATGACGGAAGTAGACAAGATATATCCCCAATTCTACTCCCTACTAAAAGAGGCATTTCCCAACCTGACAGAATCAGAATATCAATATTGCTATCTCCATATCTTTGGATTTGACGCAAATGATGAAGCCAAATTGCTCGGCATCAATCCAGATTCCATCCGAATGAAGCGTACCAGAATCAAACAGAAACTAGAAAAACAAGTTGATGAAGGGATTTCTTTACGAGATTATCTCATTAAATACCTTGTAAAATAGAAACAGCTCATATTGTATTAACTTTCAGCTGGTTACATTCCTCGCAGTATATTCCACTGTATATAAATATTTTTATAACAAGTTGATAATCAGCAAAATTTGTATATACTATAATTCTCTCTTTTCGCCGTTCATAATCCGATAATATCTAAGTTTGCACAAAAACAAAACGTAATATGATTATGAACAAATTAAAAATGAATTTGGCTTTGATAGCCTTAGCTTTTCCTTTACTATTATGCGCCAAAACGCAACGAATAGAGATGGACATATGGCATCGTAAGCATAGAACCCCAACAGAATTATTTGTCCAGATAGAAGCCTTCTTTGACGACTGCAATAAAGAATTAACCATCGAATTCGCACAGGACTGGGAAGCGGTAACCATCGAGATTAAATCAAAAGAAGGATATGTAGTATATAGAAACCTCTATATACCCCACTCCAATTCTTCTTTATCAACTTCTTTAGAGAATATTCCGGCAGGAATATATGAACTGACAATCACCGATGAAAAGGGAATATTGGCAGGAGAATTTATATACGAAAACTAAAGTCCAATATTATGAAAAAGAAAAAAAGCACTCTACTTATTGTAAGCATGTCCTTTCTCCTTTCAATAGGAACACTTATGTTTAGTTCTTGCGCAGACAAGGACGATCCCTCTCCTATTCTTCCCACACCGGAAGACACTCCTTACATATTAAAACTAAAGTTTTCTGAAAAAGTAGAATTTAAAGAAATACTCAATAAAAACGATATTCAAGACCTAACAGAAACAGAAACTGCATATTTCGGAGAACGAATCCAATGGTCTTACCCCCATGAATTACAATTCGATAGGGACTCCCTTTCCATTGTAAAAACCAATAATATAGTAGAAAAGTATAAACTAAAATGGCAAGATAAAAAATTATTCATATACCAGAAGCCAATAGATAAATGGGAATACTGTGGAGAAAAAGACGAAAATGGAAGAGTAATACTCAATATAGGATTCTATATAATAAAAAACAATAATGACCAACGTACATTTATGGCAATAGGACAAGAGTATAATCTAATCTCTTATTCAGAACTAATGAATCAAGATTTCCTTTCCATTATATGGCTGAAAAGAAAATATACCTTTGAATAAATACGAGTATAAAACCTAAATACAAAGAAATGAAAACTAAAATAATATACACCATCGTATTTTTGATGATTGCTAAACTTGCTTATAGCCAAGAAGAGCAATATAGTGCAGATAAGTTTGTGGCAAAATGCCCCAATGAAATATTCATAGGAGCAATATTGGAAGCCAACAGCATCAATCAAGACACATATAAGTTCCTGAAAATATCAATGAATCCTATAAACATGGGGTACACCATTCCTATAAAGTCACAAACAATCACTCCTTCCTATAATAACATGATGAAAGCTATTCATGAAGCGTTAAAAACAAACGATGTCTTGAAAAGTAACTATTCTTTTTCATTCGTAATTAAAAAGATAAAATCATACCAAGAATTAGCTGTCAATTGGGGACAAAATATTAACCTTCAGCAACTATTAGGCATCACACCCGATTATAAGCCTCAAAAGAATATTATATTGATAGATATAAATCAAAGTTTTTTCAGCATTATAATGGATATGCCGGAATCACTAAGCACTGATCCACAAGTTTTGCAACAATTAGACAAGCTTGCATTTATAAACTCAATACAATTTGGCAGAAAAGTTATACTAGTTATTGAAAGTAATATTGATTATGACAAATTACAAGAAGCTATTGACAATTTACTGAAGTCTAAGGAAGTTAGTCAAAAAGAACTAGCAATATTAGCCAATTCTAATATCAGATTGATGACTATTGGAAACAAAGAAATAAAAGATATCAACCCAGACAATCCTTTTACAAGCATACTTACTTATTTATCTTCAACAGTTACACCCGATGATTTCGGAGGACCTATATCATTTTCCGCCTCTAACATAAAAGATAATTCTGTATTTGTTAACTATTTCAATGTACAATAAATAATCATCATTATGAAAAGCATCCGTTCTATTTTACACATACTTCTAGGCGTAACGCTAATCTGCTCATGCAATGAAGCAACAGAATTAGCCCATATTACCCCTAATGTCAGTCTTATAAAATATAAAGATATTGTTAAAATAGACTCTTTATATACATATCCAGGAGATTCTCTATATCAGAATTGGATAAATCAATATAATAAGAATCTGGAAGACAAAACATCAAGATCACTTTCACCGGAAGATGATGCATTTTTCAATAAACAATATATTGTGAAAAGTACAGAAGCAACCGTTTTATATGGAAGAAATTACATATTTCCAGGATCCATTTTAGAAGGAAACAGCATTTCAAACCAAAATTATATACCGGTATTTATCAGCAACAGAAAACCCATAACAGTATCAATGACATTGGCACACAATACACCCAAACCCACTAGCAGAACTATAGAAGCACCCACTTTCTCTAAATTAAGTGATTATGTGGTTGAGATGGTAACCGATGGAAATTTCGAACAGAATCAGAAATTCATGTTCAGTTACAAGAGATTTAGTTTTTACGATGAAATTAAAACCGCATTCGGAACAAATATTAATACAAGAAAACTATTTTCTTCAAAAAGTGAAAGTTCAACAGAATACCGGGATAAAATACAAAAGTCAACAGGAATGTATGTTAAATTCTTCCAATCAAGTTTCACCGTCAACATGGATATTGCTCCTTTAAGTGACCAACCTATTCAAGGAAAAAGTGAATATGAGCCTGTTTATGTGAATTCATTGACTTATGGAAGACTGGGAATCATTGCCTTTGAAACAGACGAATCATACGAATTCGCAGAAACGTGTATAAAAAAAGAATTTGATAGAATCTTCAGTAAGAAAACAACTACTCTGAATAAAGAAGAAGAAAAATTCTTTGAAAATACAGAATTCAAAGTGCTAATTATAGGGGGAGATAGCAATCTGGCCGTACAAACATTTAAAGGATATAGCCATTTCCTAAATTTAATATATATCTCTGGAAAAATCTAACGAATGAGGGAAAATAATGATGGCAGCACTGGTGTTCAATGACTTATGAGGACTTATGAGGACAGCCGCGCCGAAGCAAAAGTGCAAGGAAATGAAAGGTAATGCGTGCGAACGGTTTTCAAATCATTACCCAATAGGGAGGTAAGTTTATAGGTCGTTGGAGTTTATTTCTACTCTCTGCCACATTCTGCATAACAATGTACAACTCGCTGATAACTAATTTTGTAACCAAAAAGAATTGGATTATGCGAAGTACATTTAAGGTGCTGTTCTACGTGAACGGAAGCAAGGAGAAAAACGGTATTGTCCCCATCATGGGGCGAGTTACAATCAACGGTTCTGTGGCTCAATTCAGTTGCAAACTGACCATTGCAAAAACAATGTGGGATGCAAAAGGCAATCGGGCAAAAGGGAAGAGCAAGGAATCAAGAGACATCAATTTGGCTTTGGATAACATCAAGGCTCAAATCATCAAGCACTATCAACGCCTGTCGGATAGAGAAGCCTATGTAACTGCCGAAATGGTACGCAATGCCTATCAAGGTATCGGAACGGAGTATGAAACATTGCTGGGTGCATTTGATAAGGACAACGAGAGCTTCAAGAAGCGCATTGGTATTGACCGTGCTGCAAGTTCCTATAAGGTGCGTGTAAGGTCAAGAAATCATTTGGCTACGTTTATTAAGAAGTGCTACAAGCGGAGTGATATTTCTATGCTTGAACTTACTCCCGACTTCATCAAGGAGTATGAAATCTATCTCTCTACCGATGCAGGGTTACACAATGGCAGTGTGTGGTCGCATTGTATGTGGCTGAAAACAATAGTGTCAAAGGCTCATTACAACGGATTAACTCCGAGAAATCCATTTGCTCAGTATCGGGTTAATCAGAACATCAAAGAGCGACAATACCTTACCGAAGATGAAATCAAGGCTGTAATGACACACGAGTTTGCGGATAAGAAGTTGGCTTATATCCGAGATCTGTTCGTGTTTGCAAGTTTTACAGCCTTATCATTTGTGGATATTAAAGAACTGACAACCGAAGATATTGTAGAGATAAACGGCGAGAAGTGGATTCTATCTAAGCGACACAAGACAAAGGTCAATTTCCAAGTGAAACTATTGGATATTCCATTGCAGATAATCAAGCGATACGAGAGATTCCAAGAGGACAAACTCGTATTCCCCAATCTCAACTATTGGAATATCTGTAAACCATTGAAAAAGATGATAAAAGAGTGTGGGATTTCAAAGGATATTTCATTCCATACCGCACGTCATGGGTTCGCTACGCTTGCTCTAAGTAAGGGTGTTCCCATTGAGAGTGTAAGCCGAGTGTTGGGGCATACAAACATTACTACGACACAAAAGTATGCTAAGATTACAACCGAGAAAATCGACAAGGATTTGACAATGTTTGGCAACAGACTTAATCAATCGTTTAGTGAAATCTCAATAGCAATGTAACTATGGAACGAGCAATTATAACAATCAGCGAAAGCGGCAGAGTGAATATCCCAATCGGCAATGTATGGATGTCTGAAATGGAATTGGTGGAGTTGTTCGGGGTGATAGCCCCGACACTCCGAGCCGCCATAAAAGCGATATACAAGAGTGGAGTACTTTGCCCTGTTACTACCCAACGATGCGATTTGGCAACGCCTAAAAGTTGGGCTACATACTACAATCTTGAAGTGGTTATTGCCCTTGCGTTTCGGTTTAACACTTATGAGGCAAGTAAGATAAGGCAAAAGGTGTTGGAGAGTTTATGCCAGCGAAAAGAGAACGGGATTAGCATACTACTATCGTTGTGGAGTATTGGGCATCAGATTTCACCCAAAGGGATATGCTAATAGACAACGAGACCTGCTATTCTCACGAACGGCAGGTCTCAATCGTCTTATATGTAAATATCTATCAAGGAAATGATAGAGTTTCTTAATCTTCTCTATTGTGCCTCATTATTCAAAAGCCACACAGTCTGTCAATGTTCTGTTAGCTGGAAGCTCAACACTTATATATGTATTATAATTTTCTGCTGTGATTTCTACCTCACCACATACGCAATCTTTAAGTGTAATCTTTGCATTTGCAGCAAGAGCTGATAAGTCTAAATAGTAACCTTTTTCAAATACACATTCAGTAAAAGTTGTAGAAACATATGGGCGGATAAGACGGTCATAGTCTTGGTCATAGCCATTGTTTTGCCAATATTTAGATGAGTTCTCTCCAAAATTACATTTTGTGAATGAAACGGCATCAAGACCTGCAAGACTTGTCCACCCTTTCACTGTAGAGTTTATCACTATCAGATTCTTCCCATTATGCTCAGTAGTATTGATTGCATAACCAGGACCATCAACAACTACATTATCAATATAAATATCTTGTTTAGGCGATGAAATAACAATACCACGACCGACAGGGGTGTCAATTGTTAAATTCTTGATTGTACCTCCATATGTTTCAACAGCATAACCATTGTATTGAGGATTTTCAATATCCAAAGAGAATCCATTGCCATCAAGAACACCACCTTCTTTCATAACTACAGCAACAGGAGTTCCATAAATAGCACTATTTGCAAGAGGAGCGGCTACATCTTCAGCAAATACAGTTGTATATCCTTGACTAAGAGCATAATTTACGCCATTAGCAGTACCTACTGTTGCAATATTATTTTCTACAGTATAAACATTTACAGTTACATTGTTAGTAGTATTTGAAGAAAGATCTGCGTTTGGTCTGTTATCACCCACAACTGCACCAGCAGCTGATTCCTTACCTGTATCTGCATATTCAGCAATCATATCTGCAATTACATTAGTATTATTAACTACGCAGTTTTCAACTTTAGCACCAGTCATTAAGCGTCCTGCTATACCACCAACACTTCTGTAGGCTGTTATATCAAGGTTGTTTACAGTACAGTTTGTAACAGAATAGCCCGTTTTGCTATTCTCAGAAACATATCCAACGATACCACCAACGTTATTAGCATTATTTTTCTGGCTGTTAGGAGTTGAGAGAATCTTACCACCATCTACATGACAATTCTCAATATTACCATAGATAGAACCTACGACTGCACCTGCTTTGTAATGTCCAGATATATTAACATTAGACAATTTTACATTCTTAATGTTACCAATTACATTACCAAACAAGCCAGCAGAATTTTCATCATCAGTAACCTTTACAGTCAAATTACTTATTGTCTTATTACCACCATCGAAAGTTCCCATGAATGTTTTGGTTGTACCGATAGGAGTCCAAGCAACATTTTTCATATCAACATCAGAAGTCAATTTCACTGTATAACCAGAGAATTGGTTGCTATTGGTATTACTTTCTGTTGATAACCAGTTAAGACCATCTACTGAGTAGAGATAATAGGTCTTGGTCGCTGCATCATATTTAACTCCATTTGTAACCTCTTCAAATTCAGGATAATTATAATCATCATCGAATCTTTCATCAATAACAATATTGAATTGAATATCGCCCGTCAGAAGTTTACCAAGAATATTTGTTCTCCAATTACGTTGTACGGGAACTGCATGTAAACCTTCATCGAAAACGATGTCTTCACCACCTGACTTAAATGTAAACTGCAGACCATCTGCTTCCAAAGTAGTTCTCTTTTCATCGTTATCAGTCAAAATATAGCTCATAGAAAGATACTTGTACTTCTCGTTTTCCTGAATAGTACCATCTCTATCCACATCAACTTCCAAAATTGCAGGGTCTGTAGGGATTGCTGCAAAATCATATTCAACTGCCTGTTCGCCTTTTACAGTACCATCGAGCAAGTTGATAGAAGTAGCAGCATTCTTGATGACAACCTTTGACGCGGTAATTTCTATACCTGATTCTACTGCTGCTTTCCAATCAGCTTCTGTTACACCCACATTGATTTGAGCAAAAGGACGCTTCAATACAACATCAATTTCTGTATTGCCTGTTACCTTGAAAGTTTCAGCCTTGAAGAATGCGTCACGAGTCTCATCGTTATTGTCACCCTCATAATCTACGGCAACTTTTAGTCCGTCAGGTTCTGCAGTAACTGTGTAAGCATTGCAGCTTGCATCTTGTGCCCAAAATACGGCTGTGTACTCCTGTCCCTTTGCCAATGTCACTTCTACTGCATCTTGCTTACTTCCATTAGGAAAAGCTTTTGGCTTTGTCAACAAGCCGTTTGTAGAGCCTGCAATAGTTGTAATCAACTTTTTGTCTGCATCATAGATAGCATAGTACAGAACATCTGCACTTTTACCATCACTGATAGCACGGGTAGCGATACCACCTTCGGCAGCAAGTGAGAATGTCACCTGAGCCTCGTTTCCTGACTGAACCACATCCAGTTCGTCATTCGAACACGATGTTGCCAGCAACATACCTGCTGCTGCGAACATACCTAAGAATAATTTATTGTTCATTTTTTTTGATTTTTAAATTTAACAATAAAGTTTACTTGTTTCTGATTTTCTGTTTTTGTAATGGTTGCCACATTCCTTTGAATGTCGCCTCCATTGTTTAGGGCTGTCCTGCGTGAGCAGAACGGGAGTTTATCATCAATCGTTGTTGCCTGCACCGATGCAGGGTAAAGGTCTTGGGAACTATCCCTTACCTTTGCGGATTCTGCTTGATTTCTGTTTTCTATTCGGCTTTTAACTCGTTAATTAGGTTTTACTTATATGTCAATTCTCTTATTCTGTTGCTGTGAAATTCCCTGCGATGTTGCTTCGTTGATTGGCTTCAATTTCCACCTGTGGAAATTGTATCGTCTTGCTTGCATTGCCATCGGTCAAGATTAGTTCAGCAGAAACCTTTGTTGCTGTGGTCGGAGCAAACAGATAGCCCATAGCGAGGTAGTTATATACCGTTTCATTACCGTCATTATCTTTTACAGAGAATGTTTCGGTTGTGGTATCGCTGAAATTCCAAGTGTAATCGGTTACACCGCTTGCGGTATTGGTAAATGGGTGGAATGTGTCGGGAACATCTTTTGCTGTAAATGATGCCTGCATCGGTGTTCCTATAGTTCCTACATTGATTTGAGCCAACGGACGGACAAGTTCAACGGGATAACTGCAATCTCCCGTAATGGTAATGTCTCCCATTGTGGCGAAGAAAGCATCAGCGGCTTCCGCTTGGGTGAATGTTATCGGATTAGGTAGAGCGTTCATTTCGATAGCGGTCAGATCATCTATATTGTAGATGTTCTGATTGCTATCATACGCCCAAAAGATAAAACTGTATGTCTGCTCCTGTGCCAATGTGAGTTGTACATCTGCCGAAGTGTCATATATTGGGAATGACTTGCGGTCTATTTCGTGATAACTCCAGTTGCTACTGCTGTTGGTATGCACATCTGCAACGCCCTTTTTGAATATTCCCACCACAAGGGTATTTACTTGTTCCGCTTTCCCGAATGAACGGGTACGAGTGTCAGTAGGAAGTGTGGCAGTGAAACTTACTCGAACATCGCCCACCTCTTGCCAATCATCTGAACAGGATTGTATGCCTACCATCATCAGGGCAAGCACCGCCAATATTGATATGTTATGTAGTAGATTCTTCATCGTTTCTATCTGTTAGGGGAAAATCAGGTTATGGTCTCCGTCAAAGTCAGGATTGATGGTTACACCTCCCGATGCCTCCGACATCAGGAACATACCCGTTAATGTGGTATGGTGGCTACGCTTCAACGGCACTTCTATCGGCTCGGTCAATGAAAGTTGTGTGCCCTCATTGTCATAAATACCTATCTGCACCGTTACAGCCGACTTCTTGCCGTTTACAAATACATAGTCAAATCCCATTGAAGCCTCCGATTCGGAGAGTTTCCTCAAGGTGGACTCGAACATCACTCCCGTAGAGGAATCCACGGGCTTGTCGGTGTACATACTATAAGCGTGAGGCATAAATCCCACATAGTAGAACACGACCTTGTAATCCTCGATATTTACGGCTCTTGTCGGAGTGTCATCGACTGATTTGTTTTTGTTTTCGTTAGCTTTGGATGCTATACGGGTGGATTCCTTGTCGATGAACTCCACCACATCGTTGGTGATGAACTCAAACTTCGCCAAAGGTCGTTGCATAGCCACATTGAGCGTATCAGGCAAACGCTCCATAATATCTGCTATGAGGGTAATGTTGTTAGAGCCTCTGAACGAATCACGATGGTCTGTATTACCCTTATGGTCGCCTTGCAGAGTAATCTCTGCAAAGTTGTCGGCATTATAGAAATGGCTGTCACCACTTGTCTGTACCAAATCCGACCATACCATAAAGTTGTAGTTGCCGGGCAGAACATTGAGCGTCACTTCGTGGTTGTAACCCTCTGCTATATCCTTCGTAAATACGAATTCCTGTGTATAGTTCGATGTGGTACGCTGTTTCTCCGATACAGGATAAGTGCGGACGATATAGCGTATCTTACCATAATCCTGATGGTTGTCGTATGTCTCGCCTAAACCCTGCTCGATAACCGAAGCGCCATCGTAGAGGTGTTCCCATTCTGTCATATCCGTTTCATAGTTCAAACGAAGATGCAGTTTTACAAATTCGGGAGTCTCAGGCCACTCGTGAACATCACAAGCCGACAGAAGCAGTATCGGCATAGATATAATAAGGTATAGAATCTTTCTCATCGCTTGCCTCCTTTCTTCTTTAAGTCAAACATATATGAGAACGATACCGCAGCTTGGTCTATACCCCAATAGGTCTTCTTGATACTCTCTATCATCAGACCGTCTTTTGTATCAGGTGTATTGTGGAACTTATCGTAATGATTTGAATATACACCTGCTCCGAGAGAGAACTCCACTCGCCAACGGTTGTTCTTACTGATAGGCATACGATAGCCTACACTCACACCTCCACCGATGGCAGGTGTTTCACGGTTATGGTCTTGGTAGCGGTAATCACCGTCAAAAGCAAAATTGTAGTATGCCAATCCGAAATGTGCTCCGGCAAAGAATCCGTCATTATCTCCCTTCAACCAATAGCGGAACTCAGGCTGAATGGCTGCTGTGCGGAACTTGATGGTGGTCTTGAAATAGTCCCAAGCCGAATAATAGATAGGCAATGCAAACGACCAATGCTTCGCTAAATCAATCTCAGCGGCTACATTGGCGATACCCATTCCCAAACCGATGGCATTGGTCTTCAAATGCAGTTTGCGGCTCCATTCCTCCACTTCGGGAACAATAGTTTCTACGACTGCTGTTGTATCAGGTGCAACTTCAATAACAGGTTCAGGCTCAGCCACAATAGTGTCGGGTATGATGACAGGCTCTTGTACAGGTGGAAGTTCCTTCTTGTAGGTCACGAATACCGCACAAGCGTTTCGCATACGTCCAAAGAAGAGTATGTTCATCTGTTGCCACACCTTGCCGTTATCCAACTGCTTGAGTTTTACAATACGGTTGTCGATGTGAGTATTCGGATGATGATAATCCACCAATAAGGATTCTTCATTCAAAATGGCTATGACTTCATCCTTACGGATTAGTTCTGAATCCTCAATCTGAGATTTCAGATAGTCCCAAGGGATGTAGCTGTCATTACGGGTAATGAGGCTGTCGGGAATATCCATCTCCTTGCGAATAAGTCTTTCAAGGGCTGTAAGACGACCTCGTGCCAACTTGCGGTTGAGTTGGTCGCTGCCTTCGGGAGAGGCTGCACCACAGAAGGACACTTCAACGATGTTGATGGTACTGTCCTGACGGATTGTCCGTAGGAAATCAATTATCTCCTGCATACGGGCTGCATTGTCCGAGTATGCGGAATCTATAACCGTGCTGTTTACACGGAAATAAACACATATTTCCGTGCGGTTCTCTTGCGAATGTGCAATACCTGCACCAAACAGCAAAAGCATCAGCGTTATACAATATTTTCTAATGCGCATCTTTCAATATGTAATCATTGGCAGATTGCAGTTGCCTCATTTAGTGGCACCGAGTCGTCTGATTTATATTCTTGTTCGTTATTTCTCTTGTTCCTCACCTTTGCAGAAGCAAGCAATGATTTATGTTTCTCTATTGCCTCTGGATAGTTACGGCGGATAAATCCCCCAAGACTGTTGTATGTAAGTCCCAATCGTTGAGCGATGGATTTCAGCGGTTCGGAAGTAGTCTGATAGATGTTTAATGCCTCGGCATACTTCTCTGCACTACGGTTGGAGACGGTCTTCCCATTATCGGCCTTTATCATTCCACGAGCTGTCGTCAATTCGGGATAATGCTCCTTGACATACATACGAAACACCTCTGGATTCAACCCGAATTCGGCTGCAACCTTTGAGGTTGGCATATCGGAGTTTTTCAACCGCTCAATGGCATCGGCATATTTCTCTGCCGTTGATTTCTTGTAACGCTTCGTCTGTTCCAAGTTCAAGCCTTTGTCAAACCCTCTCCGTTGTACCATCAGTTCAGGATGCCAGGTTCTTAAATGATAGCGGAAGCCTCCAAGATCTACTCCAACCAAGCGAGCTATCTCCTCAACATCCGTTGATGTTGTCCTGTAGATTTCTATCGCTTCCTCATATTTCTTAACCGAACTCTGGTCGGGCTCGTGCATCGCCCAACAGCCGTTACGCATACCTCTGACATTCTGCCCCTTGGCACTCGCACGTTTTTCCTCCCTTTGCAAAGTGATTTGTGGATAATATGCCAAGATATGCTCACGCAACCCCGTATGGGAGACACTGCAAGCATTGGCTACTTCCTCAATGGTCATATCCGATGACTGCAACATCTCTACAGCAGTGGCATAGCCCTCTTTACTCCATTTCCGTGCGCCATATTGCAGGTTAATGGTAATACCCATTCGCTTGCGCTCCAATTCTCTGCGAGGTACGATTTCAGGATAATGTCTGCGAAGCTGGCTTGCCAACGAGGAGCAGTCCACATCGAAGATGCGTGCTATCTGAGATATATTGTATTCGATATATTCCGTACTATCGCAAGCGGCAATGGCATCCTTGTATTTGTAGTGAGCCGAAGTGGTCTGACCTTTGCAGCCACGAAGCTTCACATTCGCATATTCGGTAAGGCTGTGACGCCTGATGATAAGGTTACGATGGTGCTTGGAGAGATATGAACTGAATGCACAAAATCCCACTCCCGTTCTTTCGCATATATCCTTTATGGAAAGATTGGAATCCGAATACAGGGATATGGCTTCCCTATATTTCAATTCTGCACTTATGTTCACTCTCTGACCTTGCACAATTCACTCTTTGTTTTGGTTATGATATGTTTATCGTTGTTAATCAGCATTATACACCCCGATTAACAAGCGTTATACATAACTTCTCTTTGGAAGAGTGCTCAACAATCCTCCACTTACAGCGATTTCAATATCATACTGTTGGCCTTGTCTATTGCCATTGTGTCCAATGATGCAAGATAGATGCGAGTAGTAGCCTCCGAGTCGTGTCCCATTCCCTCACTGATTACCGATAGCGGTACATTCTTACTCTTGGCGATGCTCGCCCAAGCGTGCCGGGCAACATACAGGGTAAGCGATACAGACAATCCGAGTTCCTTACCAATGATTTTCAGACAGCGGTTGATGTTATGGGCTGCATAGATATACTGCTTGCGTTCGTCAATATTGCTAAATGGCTTGATGATGGGTAACAGGTAGTTGGACTGTGAAGTATCGTACTTATCCACAATCTCCTGCATACATTTCTCCCATTTGACAAAGAGCTGTTGTCCCGTCTTGCGTCTGCGATAGGACAATACGCCATTCTGTAAATCCTTTTTTCGTAGGTATGCCATATCCACGAATGACATACCACGAGTATAGAAACTCATTAGGAACATATCTTTGGCAAAATCAAAGGTCGGATTCATCGTAAAGTCCATCTCCTTGATTCGTTTGATGACTTTAAGAGGTACGGCTCGCTTGATGGTCTTATCCACTCCCGTATAGACGTGCTTGAATGGGAATCGCTGAGCCGTCAATTCCTTTTCAACCGCACGATTATATACAGCCCGAAGATTGCGCATATAGAATGATGATGAGTTAGGACTTACTCCATTATTCTTCAAATAGGCTTCGTATGCCATCATCATATCGGAGTCCAAATCATCCAATGGCACATCTCTGTCCTCTCGGAAGCGTTTGAAACTACATAGGGTTGCAGCGTATGTTTCCGATGTGCGAATCTTGCCCAATGTTTTCAGATTGGTGATAACACTCTCCATAAACGAAAAGAGATAATTTTCAGGGTTATCCGTTACAAACTCCGCTATCACATCATCGGCAGTGTAATCGCAACCGCTGTGCTCAAAATTTGCAATAACCTTCTGGAAATGCTTTAAATCTATTCGGATTTTATCACCAATCTCCAATAGATAGCGTTTTCGGCTCTCGTTGAACTTAGGCAATACCACCTCCGACAAGCGGCTGTTCCACTCGTAGCCGTAGAGACGGTAGCCCGTCTTTTGCTGACGGGCTACACGATTATGGATTACTTGATAGAAGATTGTCCCTTGTCCGCCATCAACCGTTGATGGGCGGAACTTAATCTTTACTGTTGCCATATTACAATCAGGGTTTTGATTTATTATGATTAACTTTACTATTGTCCTGCTTGTTCTTTATGGACTTGGCCTTGCTCTCTTGTTCCTTTGCCGCTTGCTCTTTTAGTCGTGCTTGCTCGGCGAGAGCTGCTTGTTTGCGGACAGCCTCTTCGTAAGTTTCCACATCTTCACGCATCTGCTCAATCTTTTGGTTATCTCGGTTAAGCTCAAAAATGTCTTCCAATGTGGCTATCTGCTCTGACGAAGCATCGCCTTTCATCTTTATGTAGCGGTATTTGAGAGCATCATCCTCTTCATCCTTATTTTGTTGCGACTCAGAGTAATATGCAGACGCCAAGAAAACGATGACAATGGTGTTTAGCGTGAGCATAAACCAATCAAGTTTGGAATTGAAATTCAGATTGAAGTTATAGTCATTCTCTCTATGAAGAACTTTGGACTCCTCAATCATCGGTATAAATGATGCCGTCAACTTTTTAAGGTTTTCAAGTTCATTTTGAATGGCTGCAAAATCGGGCTTATTCTTACCCGAAACACCTTTTACATTATCATTGACAACACCAAGGTTTTCACTCAAAGTCTTTGTAAGTTCCTGAATCTTGCATTCTGTGTACTTACAATTAGCACCTGTGGCATTCTCAATAAGGGTCTTAATTTCTTGAACTAATGCCGTGTTATCCACATTAGGAACTGTAGAATTACCCTCACTTGGTTTAGCCTTTTGTAATTCAATTATACCGGCTTCAATTCTTTCCATACATCCGTAGATGCCTTCCATAAACGACTCGTGGTCGTTGTGGTTAAAGTTTTTATTACTCATATCAATGTTGTTTTAAGTGTGAAAAATTTGTTTGTTTAGAATCTTATTCCTCGATTCTTTTTCTTCTTGTCTTTCTTCTTTTGTTTCTGCCAAGAAGGTACTTGCTCGTCCTCTGGTGGTACATCCGATGGAGTCAATAAGCCTAATCCGTTACTCTCAATAAGGCTATTAGTAACGCTATAATTTTGCTCTACCTCTTGCCTTATCGGTTGCTGTTTAGGCTCAATCTCAGTCTGCATTTTCGGAATATCCCAACTTAATTGTGCGTTAAGTTTTGAATAACTGAACTGCCTACTCACATCGGAAGCCTTGAAAGTGTAGCCATCTTTGGTGAAACTCAATCCCTCGTTTTTACCCGTTCTGCGGTTAATCTTGAAGGTCATACCAATCCCTTGCTTTTGAAGTTGCTTGCCCAAGTCCCACCAAGTGCGACTATGCTTCAGTGTGGCCTTGACAGCATTATGAATCTCATACTTCACCCGTTCAGGATCGTGGAGGTTCTTCACATTGGTCTTGCTCTTATCCTCTGCGTAGGTCAATCCGTATTTATCTTTCAGCCTCTTTGTTGCAATTTCATTACGCTTAAAATCGTTCTGCGAAGAGATTACTTTGCCGTTATAATCAATTCGATTATAGACTAAATGACAATGTGGATTGTCGGTGTTATGATGCCTTACCAAGATGAATAGTGTGTTCTTAATTCCCATTAGTTCCATATACTCCAATGCGATTTTAGTCATAAACTCATCGCTTAATCGTGGCGCATCTTCAGGCTTAAAACTCAATGCAATATGTCCTAACGGTTGCTTAATCTTCGGATTTAAGAGGCATTGACAGCTGAAACTATCAATCATCTCCTTGTTTGTACCAAGCAACACACCGTCCGATTCAAGGATTTTGGCATTGTCTTTACCCATCACATAGCGTATGCAACCACCAAAGGATTTTCCCTTCTTGATTTTCCCTATCATCTGCACCTCCTTTCCGTTGCCTTGTAATCGTTCATTATCAACTTAAGTTTTTCCAACAGTTCCATTACGACATTCTTTGTTCGATAGAATCCCGTCTGATGCGACAGCTTTGTCAATTGATTGAGGTTATTTGCCATACCCGTAAGGTTGCGGATTACGGCTGCATCCTCAGAGGAATGTTTGGCCACTAATCGGGCATTGAAGGCTGAATCTCTAATGTACTCGGCAAGCGTGCGATTAGCGTTCTTGCTTCGGTGTCGTAACATCTCATAGTCGGGCTTTGAGAACTTCACTGTTACCGACTTTGTAAGTCGTTTCAGAGTGCTTACCTGTGGTCTGCCTCTGGTTTTTGTTTTTGTTATTTTCTTATTATTCATCATTGCGATTTTTTACTTGGTTATTGATTTTTCAATTCGGTATTTCACAATCTGCGACCATCGGGAGCGGATTGCCTCCACCTTCGGGGTGGAGCGAGGTTTTTCGGGTGCAATGGCGGCTTGTCCGACATTTTTCGGCATCCCGAAAGATAACCTCGCTACACCCCAAGACTGAGGTCTTGCTGCGTCCACCGTCATTGACGGTTTCCGATAGTTCAAACAGCATTTTCTAATTTAGTTGCTGTAATGCAGTCCGTTCAAACTACCGTTGGGTGGTAGGGTTGGCATTGCAGCATGCCGTTCTACATTACATTCCTTTCCAATGCTCGAAATCTTCTGAATAGAGTTCGATGTGGTGGCGAACGATATTCTCCAATAATCCCGACATACTCATTCTGTCCTCACCGATTTTGCAGGCGAACTTGTCAAGCATCTTGCGTAACTTACCACTGATGAATACCGGCTTGCGGTCTTCAATCTTGTAAGGTCGCATAAAGGTGTTGCGATACTCCTCCAATGAGAGTTTGCGTTGCTTGCTACTCACTCTGCGTTGGATGGTTGGGGCTGATGGCTGTTCCTCTGCAAAGGGAGGTTCTGCTTCCGTTTGGACTTGTTCTGCCACCAGCGGAATGGATTCTGATTTATTGTCCTCGACGGGCAAATTCCCAAATGCGGCATCTACTTCCATCATTCGGCTCTCTTCTGTTTGCGAGTTCTGCTCGGAAAAATCCAAGCCTGTCATTTCTTGCAACTCGGCTTTACTCAAAGTCTCTTTTTTGCTCATTTTTGAAATGGTTTTATAAGTTAAACATATGGTCTTTGTGCACAATCTTGACCGATTATCTGCTGCAAAGGAAATGTGCATACAATTCTACCACAACTAATTAGGTCTATGTAGGCAATTATGAATTGTATTGCTTTTCAGCGTGATTTGTAAGCAGTGCCGACTGCATAATTCTTCCCAAGTTGAACGGGGTATGATGGGTTAGAGCAAAATGCTTATTTGAGAAAATTAAGGACTAAAATCAGATAGCGGATAGACACAGACTGCCGAAACATCGGGAGTTGGTCTATCCGTTATACTGCTATTATAGAATTAGTGGCTATCCGTTTCGGCTGTTCGGAGCAGAAGTTTGGCAGACGAATAAGCATCGGTCTGACAAACGACAATGCTACTGACAATATCCGAAACGGGTAGCCGCTTAGAGAGACTCTTATATAACACAGATTACAATGTGATGTATGATTAGAAATGTATCACTATATACATCTAAGAGTGCCACGAACTGTGCCACATACTGCAACAGGCTCACCGTATGATTGAGGTGTGATAACTTATCTATTACTTCGCACCAAGAAAACGAAACTGTGTATGAGAAAAGAGACTATTTCAATAGCTGATTATCGTGTCTATGATGAAACGATATGACAAGCAAGGACACCTATTGTTAGTGCCATTGAAGTATGAAAATCTCTTCCTTATTTAGTAGTGCGAAACAAGAAAACAAGTGTAATAAATTAAAATAAAGCGTATGGATTTAATCATTTTTGAGCGAAAGGCATTCGATCTAACCAATGTATAACACTAAAACCATTTGAACAATGTATCAAGAGATGAGAACAAAAGATGATGCGTGGATGCAGTCCATTCACGATAGTATCGACCAACTATCGGAAATTCTCGATAGTATGCCAAAAGACGGGACTACCTCACATAACGATGATGAGTATCTATGCGATAAGGAGGTTGCATATATGCTTAAAGTCAGCCGAAGGACATTGAGCGAGTATCGCAGTAATGGGACATTGCCTTATTATGTACTCGGTGGTAAAGTTCTGTACAAGCGAAGTGAGATTGAGCAGGCGTTGAAACGGGAGTACAACGGCAAGTATCTAATGAATGGCTGCGGATAACCCCATCTATATTTTTGGAGGGAGTGAAATTTACCGCTTGCCATATATTCATCTGCTAAAAAATAATAGTGCCCCTATGGATAGAAACAAGAACAGCATACAAATGGGTTATCAATGTAAGAACCCGTTTGTATGCTGTCTGTTTATTTTTTTTACATTTTCGTCAGTCGCTCATTTCCGTTGCCGTCTGCATTTCTAAGTATAGACATTGAAAGGGGAAAGGTTTTCGGGCTGAATACTCTCCGCAGGAGGAAGATTCCGACCGAAACGGCTTGCCGCTCGACCTTTCAACTTTCAAGGGCTATTGTACTACCTTCGCAGATGAGCAAAGGAAAGGGGCGAATGACGGAATCGGGAAACTCATAATATCACAGATTGATGATAGACCAATTTCAAATATTACCCTGCAACAATGGAAAATGCACCACCTTTTTGCTCGTTCATAAAAAAGTTGTACCTTTGTTCCAAGATGAGTTGTACATCAATGCAAATCACGCAAGTATGTAGAAAACCTTTATATGTAAAGCCAAGTCGTGAAAATAATTCATACTTACCTGATTATTCCAACAAAAGCGATTATCATTCGTCAAGCCAACTTTATTTGTATTTTTATAAAGATAGAGAAAAGACAAAACCTTCCCAACCCTATATAGATATTATCTTCAATATAAGTATGTTTGAAAATAAATGCAACTATGAACCCAATTATAAAAACTGGCCTATGATAAATGCAAATTGTACAGATAAGACAGAGAGAATTATAATGAGAAACATTGATTTTAAATCAAAAATATATGTTGGCTATAATTCATCATATTACGAAAGTACAGGTTCCATGCCTATGGAACCTAACGAACCTATGCGAATGTGGAATGCAACTGAGTACACTCGTGAATATTCGCTGCTCAACAGCCCATTCTATCAAATAATCTATTAAAAATTTAATCCTATGAAAAAGTATTTTTATTTTGCAATTGTTTCCCTTGTAATGTTTTCTTGTGAAAACGAAGATTTAGATGAAATTTCTTCGAAAGCAAATAATACAGCAAACATTGCTCCACTAAGTTCTCTTTACTATGATGGAATATATGAAATTAGAGATGGTAAAGAGGTAGATTTAACATTACAACAGTATCTATCAAGATCCACCCAAGAGTTTTATGAAATAGCAAGCTTGAACCCTGCTTATACATATTTAGGTTCTGTTTTACAAGCTGAATCTATTAATACCGGAGAATACCGTTCTGTTGCATATCCAAATGCTTTAAAACCAGAAATCAGAATTGCATTCTCATTGCCTATCAAATCAAGAGTAATAAAACCTAAGTTTACCTCATTTAATGATGCAGTTATAGACGCTATCACAGATGCAGGTAAAGATTTTAGTGGAAAACAATCGCAAGTTTTCTCATATAAAATGAAAGAATTTAATTATTACAAAGAGGTAAATATGGCTTTTGGAGCTAATATAAAAATAGGACAGCTTTTTTCAATTACAACTTCTGTTGAGAGTGATAAAAAACAAAGTAATACCGCTTTATTTGTTGATTTCAGCCAAATCTATTTTAATGTAGCTATGGATATCCCAGATGATGGAAACATATTTCTCAATGAAACAGAACGCCAAAAATATCTAAATCAAAAACCTGTATATGTGAATTCTGTGAATATGGGACGAAAAGGAGTAATGATAGTAGAATCTGAAGAATCATATAGTGAAATTTCTGTATCAATTCGAGCAGCATTCAATGCAGGAATAGTAAACGGAGAACTATCACTAGACTCAAAGACAAAAGAAATGCTAAAACGTGCTCAGATCTATATTTATATTATAGGTGGTAACGGAGAGGACGCAGCTAAAGTTGTTACTGGATTTCCTGCATTTCAAGATTTTATAATAAAAGGAGGAGTATATAGTAAAGAAATATATGGAGTCCCTATTTCTTTCTCTGGTGCTAATGCAGCCGATAACTCCATGTTCATTTCCCAAATTAAGATCTAATATTCCATGTGCTGATTGTTATTTGATAAGTATTAACAATCAGCACTATTTTTTACTAATATATTTATATCTAATGACTATGAAAACCTCTTATAGAAAAATATACTTATTCCTATTATTACTAACATCTTATTCTTGTAATGATTTAACAGAAACAAATATGAGCATAGATATTATATCCATGACAAAATATAATAACATTATAAACATTGATTCATCTGTAAGCGTCTCCGCGATTCTATATAGTATATTAAAACAAAAAGTCTAATGATCCCTTTTTAGTCATTAGCCTTTTCCCA
>PPYE01643694.1_pt1 | contig 21999 bp, 20 predicted proteins | sample 1559881 | NCBI WGS metagenome assembly PPYE01 (sample SAMN08240022, study PRJNA423297) | Human gut metagenome, whole genome shotgun sequencing project.
TGACTATATTTTAGGAAATAACCGCACTTCTTTTAAACACCTGAAATGCTTACTTACACCACTTTTCGGGACACAACCACTTTTGAGGGGTGATTTTGCAGATTAAGTGACTTTGCTGTGTTTTCAAAATGCCAAAAATAGGTCTCTAAAAAATTTATGCATACAAATGAATTCATCCTCATGAATATCCATGAGGATGAATATTTTCGGATCATGGTAGTTAAAATTTTGATGTACGATTTGTGAAACGAGAAAACTAACAGCTCCGACAGCCCCAACAGCTGAAAGCTAACTACCGCGGCAATCCTACAAACTTACGCGCACAACCTTGCGTACGCCAGCGGCTTCGAGGGCTGCTACCTGCGAAATCGACGCGGATTCGTCCGTCATAAGCACGTCAATATCGGATGGGGATCCGTACTGGAAGCTGGAATTAACCCCCAGCTTGCTCGAGTCGGCTAGGACAATGTGCTGCTCAGAGTGCTTAAGCATCAGCGAGTTCACGCGCATCTCGTTTGAAACCAGCGTGGTGAGACCGCGCTCAGCAGAAATTCCTGAGCACCCCAAGATGCACTTTGCGGCGCGAATCTGGTTGATTGAGGCAAGCGCAAAATCACCAGTCATAGACTTCTTAGCTGGTCGAACTTCTCCACCCGTGACTAAAACGGTCATCGATGGGGGATAGTCGGCGGCCAGAACGCTACCGTTATTGGTAACAACCGTGATGTTTTCGGCGGTAATGAATTCCAGGACTTTTATAGCGGTTGAGCTGGTGTTAATGAAGACCGTGTCGCCATCTTTAATCAGCTTGGCGGCGGCCTGGGCAAGCTTGAACTTCGCGGTTACCTGGTTAGAACTGAGTCCTGTCGAGAGCGGGTCAAGCAGCGTGGCCATGCCATAGCTTCGGGAAATGAGGCCTTGAGCTTCGAGTTCGTCAAGATCGCGGCGGATGGTAAGCGAAGAAACTTCAAATCTATCGGCAAGATCGCTGACGGAAACCTGGCGATATTGTTCAAGAAGGCTCATGATCGAGCTTCTGCGTGATGCTACGAATGAACGACTTGTGGCCATGAATCCCCCAATAGAACTCAACTGCTGATAGACCTGTAGAATTACATTTAACTAATTCAGTTCTGTGAAAAACATCGTACAAATTGACAGCACCTTTTGAATGGTTCTTGAACAATTGTGTAGATGCTTTTCAGTAGATCCGATTGTATCTTACCCTATTCTATGAACGTTTTGAATACTTAAACGGATATTATTTAACGGTCAACGGTTTTTATGACGTAAATCTCTAAAGTGAGCATAGATAAGTATTGCTAAACTCCTAACTTTGGCTATACTAACATTATCGATTCGATTGGTAAAACGTTCTAAACGTTCAACAAATAGAGAAATTTGTTATACGGCAAGTCAAATGTCATATAAATTATTTATCTAATTATTGAAGCGTTCAGAAGATTCAAGTTTTTGTCGTTAAGCGATGTGTTCTTGTGTGGTCTTGCTATAGTCCTACACAAGGAAAGATTCACAGTAGGCTACTGGAGAGGAGTGAATCGCATGCTACTTCGCGATATCTACGAGCAGAATCACTATGCTTTCGTGAAGACTCCCATGACATGGGAAGAGTCTATTAGAGAGTGCTGCAAACCACTGGAGGCTGACGGAACAGTCAATCCAGAGTATGCAGACGACATTATTGAGTGCGTAAAGAAGTTTGGTCCTTACATTGTTATCGTTCCAAACGTTGCAATGCCACACTCAACTGCTCGCATTGGCTCTAATGGCAAGACTGCTATTGGCTTTATGCACTCTGATGTTCCTGTCAATTTTGAGGATGGCGACGATGAGAAGCAGGTTAAGACTTTCTTCACTCTGAGCGCAACCGATCAGGAAGCACACCTTAAGAATATGCAGATGCTCGTTCAGGTTCTTATGAACGAGGAGGTTCTTGAGCGCCTTAAGAACATTCAGTCTCCAGAAGAGCTTTTGGAGATCGACGAGCTTATCTCCGAGTAAGCACGTCTTCTCGCGCGTTGTCCGCGCTCGTTTGCGTCGTAGGCTCCCGTTTGCGCCTGTGCGCGCTTTTGTGCCCGTTTGGGCACGTAATTGAGGATTTCCTTTTGTAGTGTGGGCTGCAGAAGGTACGTATGTAGGACCCTTTGAAAGGGGTATCAATGGATATTGTTCTTGGCATTTGGAAATGGTTTGCGAGCAACTTCTTGACTCAGCCAGCCTATTTCATCGGTTTGATTGTTGCTATCGGCTACATTCTTCTTAAGAAGAAGTGGTACGACGTACTCGCTGGCTTCCTTAAGGCAGTCATTGGTTATCAGATCCTCCTGGTTGGTTCCGGCGGCCTGGTAACTGCATTCCGCCCAGTTCTTGTTGGACTTCAGGCTCGCTTCAACCTTTCTGCAATGGTCATTGACCCATACTTTGGCCAGAACGCAGTACAGGCAGGCATGGAGGCAGCTGACGCTCCTGCATTTATCGCAGGTCGTTCCTTCTCCTCCGTTATGCTTCTTCTGCTCTTCGCTTTCATTCTGAACATTGTTCTGGTTGCTTTTAAGAAGCAGACTAAGCTTCGCGCAATCTTTACTACTGGTCACGTCCAGGTTCAGCAGGCAGCAACTGCATTTTGGCTTATCCTCTTCTGCTTCCCACAGCTTAACGACGTTACCATCCTTGCAGTTATGACCGTTCTCCTTGGCCTTTACTGGGCAGTTGGCTCCAACCTTTGTATTGGATCTACCCAGGACCTTACTGATGGTGCTGGTCTCACTATTGCTCACCAGCAGATGTTTGGTGTTTACTGCGCATCCAAGGCTTCCGAGTGGCTCTCCAAGCACTCCAAGAAGGAGTCCAAGCGCATTGAGGACATCGAGCTTCCAGGCTTCCTTAAGATCTTCAACGAGAACCTCGTTGCAACTGCAATTCTCATGACAGCATTCTTTGGTGTCATCCTTGCTGTTCTTGGCCAGGACTTCCTGCTTGAGAACAAGTTCATGAAGCCAGGTCAGGATTTCTTCTTCTACATCATGACCACTTCCTTCCAGTTTGCTGTTTACCTCTCCATCCTGCAGCTTGGTGTTCGTACCTTTGTTACTGAGCTCACCAACTCCTTCCAGGGTATTTCTAACAAGCTCCTCAAGGGTTCCGTCCCAGGCGTTGACTGCGCAGTTACCTACGGCTTTGGTTCTCCAAACGCAGTTACCCTCGGCTTCCTCATGGGTGCTGCTGGCCAGTTCCTGGCAATCGCAGCTCTGCTGCTTCTGAAGTCCCCAGTTGTTGTTATCGCAGGCTTTGTTCCACTGTTCTTCGATAACGCTACTATCGGCGTTTACGCAAACAACAAGGGCGGCCTCCGCGCAGTTCTTATCATGCCTTTCATCTCTGGTCTTCTCCAGGTCTTCGGTTCAGCTCTTATCGCTGGCTGGGTTGGCATGGCTGCATACGGTGGATACCTTGGCATGTGGGACTGGGCAGTTGTCTGGCCAATCATGACCGGCATCATGAAGTTCCTGTCCTACGCAGGCCTTGCAATTGTTGTTATCGCTCTTATTGCAATCCCACAGCTCCAGTACCGTGCAAACAAAGACACGTACTTCATGGAGGTTGAGGATTACCAGAAGTGCAAGGAAATCCGTGCACAGAAGGCCGCCGCAGCTAGTGCGGAAAGCAAGTAGCCCTCTTTCTTCCTACCCTGAGCAGACCCCCATCTGCTCAGGGTTATTAGTAATACTCGGCACATTGTTTGATGCAGTATTTGCTTTAAATGCGAGCGTTGTAGCGCCCAAATGGGTACAAACACAATGTGTCCGTAATCAGTTTGTTTGATCGAAGGAGTCAACATGAACGCAAAGATTTTGGTCGCATGTGCAAACGGCGCAGGTACCTCCCTGATGATGAAGATGACCGCTGAGCGCGTCACTCAGAAGCTCAATATGGGCGTCGATAAGATTCACCACTGTGCACTTTCCGAGGGCGTAAGCTCTGCTCGTCAGTATGACATTGTTTTTGCACCACTTAACTTCCTGAATATGTACGAGGATGCTGCTAAGGCTGGCGTTACCGTCATTGGTCTGCGTAACGTTCTTTCTGACGCAGAGATGGAAGAGAAGCTCAAGGAAACCGGCGCTGCAGAGAAGTTTTCCGCATAGTTTAGGTTTCTAAAGAATCGAGCACTTTAATGACTTTTGAAAAGAAAATTCTTGCCGAGATGCCTAAGTGCTATGCACTTGGCATGTTTGAGGGAGAAGACACACCAAGCTTTTTAGCTGCTGTCGAGAAGGACGGTCCAATCCGTCGCTTTACGCTTGATGGTGAGCCTCTGGAGACTGTTGCTCCAGGCCCTGGCGGCGTCATGACCATTACACAGGTCCCTGGCAGGAAAGATCAGTTCCTCGCAACTCGCAAGTTCTTCTCGCCAAACTTTGGTGGAGACGACGCGGCAATTGCATCCTATACCAAGCAGGCAGACGGTTCTTGGTCTGAGCAGATTCTCTGTGACCTCCCTTATGTTCACCGTTTTGGTATCTTGAAGGCTGCTGACGGTCAGCTTTGGGTTCTTGCTTGCTCTATCAAGGGTGGAGCTGAGACCGGCGTCAAGGATGATTGGCGCACTCCAGGTGCTGTTTGGGCTGCTCCTTTGAGCGATAACCTTGAGCAGTACACAGCAGACAACCAGCTTAAGCTGACTTGTGTTGCTAATTATCAGGTTCAGAATCACGGTTTCTGGACTGCACCTGATAAATCGTATGCTTTGATCTCAACCGCTGCAGGCGTGTTTAGATATGTGCCACCAACCACCCCTGAGGGTACTTGGGATGTCACCTGCCTTCTGGTCCAGCCAACAAGCGATATTGTTGCAACAGACTTTGACGGCGACGGAAAGCTGGAGATTCTTACCTTCTCCAAGTTCCACGGTGACACGCTGGCAATTTGGCACGAAGGCCAGACTCGCGATCGCTATGAGCAGGTTTGGTGCGACCCACAGAAACGCAGCTTCCTTCACGCGCTTTGGGCAGCAGACCTTAATGGCGAGAAGTGCGCAGTCATTGGCAACCGCAAAGATGGTCGCGATTTGTTGCTTGTTAGATACGTTGACGGCCAGTACACCGTAGACGTTATCGACCACGACCTCGGACCAGCAAACTGCATGGTGTATAGGCATGATGGCAGCGATTACATTGTTGCTGCATATCGTGAGACAGACCAGCTGGCTCTCTACAAAGTAGTGGAGTAGGGCTGCGTTTTGTAGTGAGCGCTCAGGATAAGCTTCTGAGCATGCAGGCAAAGTCCTGAGCGCTGCTCAACAACCTGCGTATACATCAAAGTACTAGTCCTCTGTTTTATAGAAAGGAGCGCGTAATGGCAGATTTGAAAGACGTCACACGCGACAGTTGGATTATGAGCACCTTCCCTGAGTGGGGAACTTGGCTCAACGAAGAGATTGACAATGCCGTAGTAGAGCCAGGCCAGGTTGAGATGTGGTGGCTCGGCTGCGTTGGTATTTGGTTTAAGACTCCTGGTGGAGCAAACGTTGCTGTTGACTTCTGGGCAGGTAACGGTAAGCGTACCCACGGTGACGGACTCATGAAGCCTGGTCACCAGATGGCAAACATGGCTGGCGTTCGTAAGATGCAGCCAAACCTGCGCAACGTTCCTTTTGTTATTGATCCATTTGCTATCAAGAACCTTGACGCAGTTGTAGTAACTCACATTCACCAGGACCACATGTCCAAGGAGCTTGCAGCTCACGTTGTAAATAACAACATGACTACTACTGACGAGAATGGCAAAGAGATCCCAGTTCCATTTATTGGTCCTAAGGATGCAGTTGACATTTGGGTTGGCTGGGGCGTTCCACGTGAGCAGTGCATTGTTGTTAAGCCTGGCGACCGCGTTAAGGTTAAGGACATGGAGATCGTTGCATACGATTCCTTTGACCGCACCATCATCGTCACCACTACTGATACATCTGAGAACCGCCCAGACCTCTGGGGTAAGTGCCCAATGGACATGGACGAGAAGGCAGTTAACTACCTCTTTGTCACCCCTGGTGGAAACATCTATCACTCCGGCGACTCTCACTACTCCATTTACTTTGCTAAGCACGGTAAAGACATCGCTCAGGAGTTTGGCGGCGTAGACGTCTGCTTTGGCGCTTTTGGCTGCAACCCAATTGGTATTCAGGACAAGATGGAAGCAACCGATATGCTCCGCATGGCTGAGGCTCTTCAGTCCAAGGTTGTTATCCCAATTCACCACGATGTTTGGACTAACTTCCAGGCAGACGTCCAGGAGATCAAGGTTCTTTGGGAGATGCGTAAGGACCGTCTTGATTACAAGTTCCACCCATTCTTCTGGGAGGTCGGCGGCCACTACACCTATCCACAGGATAAGGACCGCTTTGCTTACCATCACGACCGTGGCTTCCATGATTGCTTTGATCACGAGCCAAACGTTCCATTCCGTAGCGTTCTCTAAGGAGCAGTCTCTATGATGCTTAAAGAGCTTCGTGATGAAGTGTATGAAGCAAATATGGACCTGCCAAAGCATGGCCTGGTAGTTTTTACCTGGGGTAATGCTTCTGGACTTGACCGTGAGCGTGGTCTGTTTGTTATCAAGCCATCGGGCGTCTCCTATGAGGAGCTCAGCCCAGAGAACTTGGTTGTCTGTGATCTTGACGGCAACGTTGTTGAGGGTGAGATGAACCCATCTTCCGATACTCCAACTCATGCATGCTTGTATCGTGCATGGGGCGACAAGATCGGCGGAATTGTTCACACTCACTCAACCCACGCAGTTTCTTGGGCACAGGCAGGGCGCTCTATTCCTTGCTATGGCACCACACACGCAGATTATTTCTACGGAGACATTCCTTGCGTGCGCAGCCTTACCAAGGACGAGGTAGAAAGCGCCTATGAGCTTGAAACCGGAAACGTTATTGTTGAAGGCTTTACTCATCTGGACCCAATTGCGGTTCCAGGAACGCTCCTTCACAACCACGGTCCTTTCTCTTGGGGTAAAGACGCAATGGCTGCTGTGTATCACGCTGTAGTTATCGAGGAGGTTGCTAAGATGGCAACACTCACCGAGCTCAATAACCCTAAGGTTCAGGAGGCACCACAGTACCTTCAGGACAAGCACTACATGCGCAAGCACGGTCCAAATGCTTACTACGGACAGGGTAATCACTAAAGCCTGTTCAGTGAGTAGAATCTGTTTCAGTCAGGCGGTCTTGTATAAGGCCGCCTGTTTTTAAAAGGAGAAGATATGTCCAAGTATCAGCTAGGACTTTACGAGAAGGCCACTCCAACTGATCTTTCTTGGGAAGAGCGCCTCATCGTAGCAGGAGAGTCTGGCTTTGATTATGTTGAGATCTCCGTTGATGAGTCTGACGCTCGTCTTTCTCGCCTTGAGTGGACTGGTGAGGAGCGTGCGGCAGTTCGTCAGGCAATGGTAAACTCTGGCGTTCGCCTGGGCTCTATGTGCCTTTCTGGTCACCGTAAGTATCCTTTTGGCTCCCGCGATCAGGCAACTCGTGAGCGCAGCCTTGAGATTATGCAGAAGGCACTTGACCTTGCAGGTGACCTGGGACTTCATACTATCCAGCTTGCTGGTTATGACGTGTACTACGAGGACGGCGCAGAGGATACCCGCAAGTACTTTGAGGAAAATCTGGCTAAGGCTGTAGAAATGGCTGCTCAGGCGGGCATTGTTATGGGCTTTGAGACCATGGAGACTCCTTTTATGGATACGGTCGAGAAGGCCATGCACTATGTCAACCTTATCAACAGCCCTTACCTTGGTGTGTATCCCGACGCTGGTAACCTCACCAATGCATCGTTTATTTACGGCAACACCGTTGCTGACGATATTGCTCTTGGCGCGGGTCATATTTTTGCAGCTCACCTCAAGGAGACTGTTGCTGGTGCATATCGCGAGATTCCATTCTCTACCGGTACCACTGACTACGAGGGAGCTCTGTCGCAGCTTGTTCCTCAGGGCGTCAGGCGCTTTGTTGCAGAGATGTGGTACACCGGCAACGAGAACTGGAAAGAAGATCTTGTCTTTGCTTCCACCTACGTTCGCAGCAAAATTGATAAGGCGTTTGAGGGTTAAACGGCCTTTTTGCACTTGTTTTGGGTTTCTCGCCACAGACGGTACATAAGAATCTGTACAATGTGGATGAGCTCTTTCTTAGTACGACGTACGTTTCCAAACTCGTTTAGGTTTGTACAGGAAAGGATTACACATGAAGTTCTTTATTGACACGGCAGATATCGATGAGATTTCTGAGGCTCTTAGCTGGGGCTGTTTAGCAGGTGTTACTACCAACCCATCGCTGTATGCAAAGATTGGCGGAAAGCTAGCCGACTTTGAGTCTCATATGGTTAAGATTGCTCAGCTTTGCGAGGGACTTCCTGTTTCTGCTGAGTCAACAGCAACAACAACTGAGGGCATGATTGAAGAAGGCCGTCACCTGGCTTCTCTTGCTCCAAATATTGTTGTTAAGCTTCCTATCTGCGCAGAGAGCCTTGCTGCTACCCATCAGCTTGCTTCTGAGGGAATTCGCGTCAACATGACGCTGATTTTCTCGGCACCTCAGGCTCTTCTTGCGGCAAATGCTGGTGCCCGTTATATTTCTCCATTTGTTGGTCGCTTTGATGACATCGGCGAGGACGGCATTGAGCAGCTGGGAACGGTAGTTTCTTGCATTGAGAACTATGCATGGGATAAAAACGTTGATCACACCGTAGAGATTATTACGGCTTCTGTCCGTACGCCTAACCACGTGACTCAGGCAGCTCTGCTTGGCGCTGATATTGCAACCGTTCCATTTGGAGCTCTGAAGAAGTGCCTTAAGCACCCTCTGACCGACGCCGGTCTTAAGTCTTTTGAGGCAGATTGGGAAAAGGTTAAGACTCAGCAATAATAGTGATTGAAGTACGCCCAGCCTCGGTTGGGCGTACTTGTTTTTTACGTGCCTGTTCATACACCGTTTAGGCATCGTTTAGGCACCTATTTTTGAGAGGATGAGAATGGGAACAACTGCATTACCCGAGCGCAACCTCACTGATGATGAGCTCAAGCTTGCAGCTAATACGCTGAGGCGCGATGTCATTGACATGCTCGAGAAGAGCAAGTCAGGTCATCCCGGTGGCTCACTGAGTGCGGCAGATATTGTGGCCACACTGTTCTTCTCGGGAGTGATGAAGTACAACCATAACAACCCAGAGGACCACACCGAGGATAGGTTTTTCCTGTCCAAGGGTCACGTGGCTCCTGTGCTGTATGCTGCGTACCATCTGCTTGATTGGCTCCATGACGAGGACATGGTTACCCTCCGTCAGCTTGGCAGTCGCCTGCAGGGTCACCCAGATTGCCACGCATGTCCTGGCATTGAAGTTTGCTCAGGCTCTCTTGGACAGGGTCTCTCGGTAGCTGCAGGATGCGCTCTGGGCCTTTCTATGGACGCTCTGGCAAGCGGCGAGCGCGCCAAGAAGGTATTTGTCCTTCTGGGCGACGGTGAGCTGCAGGAGGGCTCTAACTGGGAGGCATGCATGTTTGCTGCTCACCAGAAGCTGGATAACCTTATTGCCATTGTGGACCTCAACAACCTGCAGATTGACGGCCACGTCACCGACGTGTGCTCTCTTGGCGATATTGACGAGAAGTTCCGTTCTTTTGGCTGGAACGTACTGCGCGTTAACGGTCACGAGGTTACTGAGGTGCGCCAGGCCCTTCTCGCCGCACGAGATGGTCGCGAGGCGGGAAACACGGCTCCTACCGTGGTCATTTGCCAGACCGTCAAGGGCAAAGGCGTCTCGTTTATGGAGGACAAGGCTTCCTGGCACGGAAACGCTCCTTCGGCCGAGCAGGCTGACCTTGCACGAGAAGAACTTGATGCAGGTAGAGAGCTTCTTTTGATTGATCTTCAGGGTGAGGGTAAGGAGGTTGCCAATGTCTAGAGCAACTCGTGAGGCATATGGTCAGACTCTTGTTGAGCTGGTAAACGAGGGCCATGACATCGTTGCTGTTGACGCAGACCTTGCTGGCTCCACCAAGCTTGCCGACCTCCAGAAGGCCTTCCCACAGCGTATGGTTGACGTGGGAATTGCTGAGCAGAACATGGTTGGCGTTGCATCAGGACTTTCGCTTACCGGACGCACCGTGTTTACCGGCTCGTTTGCCGTGTTTGCAACTGGCCGCGCTTACGACCAGATTAGAAACACCGTCTGCGATTCCGGCCTTAACGTGAAGATTTGCCCTACGCACGCAGGCATTACGGTAGGAGAGGACGGCGCTACCCACCAGTCCCTTGAGGACATTGGTATGATGCGCGCACTGCCTCAGATGCGCGTGCTTGTTCCTGCAGATTACAACGCTACCAAGGCAGCGCTTAGACTTGCTGCCGAGGCAGATGGCCCCTTCTACGTGCGCATGGGTCGCCACAAAGTTGCTGACATCTACGACGAGTCCTTCAAGGGCGGCCTGCCATTTGCAAACGTCCTGCGTGAGGGCACAGACGTGACGATTGCTGCCTGCGGTGTTGAGGTTGCTCAGGCGCTTGCAGCCGCAGATTTGCTGGCAGAGGAGAAGATTTCTGCCGAGGTTATTGACGTGTTCTCCATTAAGCCTTTGGACGAGGAAGTTATTTTGGCTTCTGCCGAGAAGACCCGTCATGTAGTAACCGTTGAGGAGCACAACGTGGCAACAGGCCTTGGAGCTGCAGTTGCTGAGCTTCTGGCCGAGCAGCTACCTACGCCAATGCGCTTTGCTGGTATGCGCACCTTTGGCACGTCCGCTCCTGGCGACGTGCTGCTCTCGCACTTTGGCCTGGACGCCGAGGGCATTGCTGCGCGCGTCAGGGAGTTCTTGCTCTCGTAGACGCGCGTGGCTGCAGCTCACGGCAACGCCACAGGTCAGCGCCGCGCGGGTACAGGTGCAACGACGGCAACGCCACAGGTCAGCGCCGTGTGCGGTTCACAGGTTACGAGTGATTTTGACCCGGTATCTATTTCGTGTGGATACCGGGTTTCTTGTGCGGATACGCTAGGAGTGGACGGGTTTCTTGCCAGGCGGGCGATGCGAGCCTGATGCAAGCCTGCTGCGGACAGAAGTGCGCCTGATTTTCTCGCCATGTCTGAACGATTTGCCGGAAAAGCAGGCCATGTCTGAGCTATTTGCCGGTTTTTCTCGCCATGTCTGAGTAAATTTACTCAGACATGATGCAGCTTTCAGGCTCAAAAATTCAGGGCTACGTAGTCTATCTTTTATGCGCCTGATTTCTGCAAAGAATCTGTAAATTTTGCCGAAAAATATAAAAGAATCTGTGGATTTGCCTGATTTCTGCAAAGAATCGGTGCTGTAATTACAGATTCTTTGCATCTTTCAGGCGCGCGATGGCGAGAAGATCACTTGACGAGAAACCCGTGCGCTCGGGTGTTGGGCCACGGAGGTTTTGGCCATGAAAAAGGCCTGGCACCGTGTGGTACCAGGCCTTTGTTTGTTGCATGTTAGCTCGTTCTGTGAGCTGAAGCCGTGCTAGTTCGCCGCTTGAGCTGCAGCTATGTCAGCGAAACTGGACTAGCCGAGGTGCTTGGTGATGGAAGCAGCTGCTACCTTACCAGCGCCCATTGCAAGAATGACGGTTGCAGCACCGGTTACGATGTCGCCACCAGCCCAGATGCGAGGATCGGAAGTGCGGCCCTCTTCGTCGGCCTCAATGTAGCCCCACTTGTTGAGCTTGATGTCGCCGATCATCTTTGCGAATGGGTTAGCGTTAGTGCCGATTGCAGAAATTGCAACGTCGCAAGGAATGTCCTCGATAGCACCCTCGATAGGTACTGGACGACGACGTCCGTCAGCGTCAGGCTCGCCGAGCTCCATCTTCTGGACGCGAACTGCGCAAACTGCGCCGTCCTCGCCAGCGACAAACTCGAGAGGGGAGACAAGAGGAAGAACCTCAACGCCCTCAGCCTTTGCGTGGTGCAGCTCTGCACGACGAGCAGGCATCTCTTCCTCGGTACGACGGTAAGCGATGATTGCACGCTCAGCACCAAGGCGCTTAGCAGTACGGACAGCATCCATAGCAACGTTGCCGCCACCAAAGACAACGACGTTCTTACCGTGCTTGGTTGGAGTGTCATACTCAGGGAAGTTGTTAGCCTTCATGAGGTTAACGCGGGTGAGGTACTCATTTGCAAAGAAGACGTTAGGCAGGTTCTCGCCAGGGATGTTGAGAAGCTTTGGAAGGCCTGCGCCGGTTGCAATATAGATTGCGTCAAAGCCCTGCTCAAAGAGCTCGTCTGCATCGGTGATACGACCAACAACAGAGTTGTACTCAAACTTAACGCCCAGCTCCTGAAGGCCGTCAATCTCGCGCTTAACAACAGCCTTTGGAAGACGGAACTCAGGAATACCGTAAACCAGAACGCCGCCGCCGGTGAAGAATGCCTCAAAGACGGTAACGTCAAAGCCGTTACGAGCAAGCTCGCCAGCGCAAGCAATACCGGAAGGACCGGAGCCTACAACTGCAACCTTCTTGCCGTTCTTTGGAGCGATAGCTGGCTTGGAAGCAAGCTCAGGCTGGTCGCCAAGGAAGCGCTCGAGCTGACCAATAGCAACTGGTTCGCTGCGCTTACCCATGATGCAGACGCCCTCACACTGGTTCTCCTGTGGGCAAACACGACCACAAACTGCAGGAAGCATGGAGGACTCGCGGATGATGTCAAGACCGCGACCAAACTCCTCTGCACGGATAGCCTCGATAAAGCGAGGAATGTTGATGTTTACAGGGCAACCCTGAACGCACAGTGGATTCTTACAATCCAGGCAGCGGTTGGCCTCTGCAATTGCCATCTCTTTAGTGAAACCCTTGTCGACAGGGCGGAAGTCTTGTGCGCGCTCTGCAGCTGGCTCTTCGTTGTCAGCTGTACGAGGTGCCTTGACGTTTGGAATGTAGCGACCGTTTACTTGTGGCATGCGCACCTCGTCTCCTCGTAAGCCTTGATGGACTGGCCTTCCTCGGTGAGGTAGGCTGCCTGACGTGCGCGAAGGTCGTTCCAGTCAACCTTGGTTGCGTCGAAGTCAGGACCGTCAACACAAGCAAACTTGGTCTCGCCGCCAACCTCAACACGGCAGCAACCGCACATACCAGTGCCGTCGACCATGATTGGGTTCAGGGAAGCGATGATAGGTGTGTCGTACTTCTCGGCAGTGAGAGTGGAGAACTTCATCATTGGAACTGGGCCAACGCAGAATACGCGGTCGACCTGCTTGTCCTGCAGAAGACGCTCGAGAGGTGCAGTTACAACGCCCTTCTCGCCAAGAGAGCCGTCGTCTGTGGTGATGTGGATGTGATCGTTGTCCAGAATGGAACGGAACTGATCCTCAAGCAGCAGCAGCTCTTTGGTACGAGCGCCCATGATTGCGTGGACCTCGCGGCCAGCTGCTACGAGCTGACGAGCAACAGGGAAAGCGATAGCCAGGCCAACGCCGCCGCCGATAACTGCCCATTTGCCCTCGCCCATCTCGGTAGGCTCACCCAGAGGACCAGTGACGTCCTGCAGGAAATCACCAACCTCGTAGGTAGAAAGCATCCTGGTGGTCTTGCCGATTACCATGAAGATAAACTCGACCCAACCCTCCTCAGGATTCCAATCCGCAAAGGTAAATGGAACGCGCTCGCCACACTCATTTGCGCGGACCATCAGGAACTGACCAGCATGTGCATGCTTGGCCATCTGTGGTGCCTCGATGCGGAACTTGAAGACCTTCTCGGAGAACTGAGTCTTTTCGAGGATCTTATACATTCAGCGGTACTCCTCTCCTAACACAACAAAACTGCGAGTGAGTTGACGCGCCGCACTACAGTGTGCCTTCTGGCGAGAAGACAGTAGCAGGTGACGCATGTATCTCACGCATACGAGGTCTGGGTAACCCCGTATTCGCAAACAACATATCTATTGTACTATTTGCGCATGATTCAAGGCATGAGTAATTCATGAATGAGCATAAATATTTCGTAGAATGTTTTGCCAGCTAGCTTCAGAGTAGTTGCTCCACCTGATCGGCTGCGGTCTGGACGGTGACCAGGAAGTCTTCCAGGTTGTTTCCCTTGAGCTCGCGCAGAACGTAGTCTGCTACCGGCATCTTTCCGGGAGGACGACCGATGCCAAACTGTAGGCGCATAAAATCCCTGGTCTGGAGCTTGTCAGCGATGGAACGCAGGCCATTATGCGAGTTGAGGCCTCCGCCTTCCTTGAAGTTGAGTTGACCCTCTGCGAGGTCAACCTCGTCGTGAACAACCAGGATTTGCGCAGGTTGAAGGTGGTGTGCGCGAGCAAGTTTGGAGAGGGGACCACCGCTGGTGTTCATGAAGTCCTGGGGTTTGGCCAGGAGTACACGGCGTTTCTCGCCAGATGCGGCTCCGGGAGCTGCGGGAAGGATGATCTCCACGACCTGGCAACCCGCCTCGCTTTTCCAGTACGAGACATTGTGGCGCTCGGCAAGGGCATCGATGACGGCAAAACCGGCATTGTGCCTGGTACGAGCGTATTTCTCGCCAGGATTTCCCAGGCCCGCCACAAGCACAATTTTGTTACCGTGCATCGAATCTCCTTCTGTTTGAGATGTGTACGTTTATGATGGTAAGGGAAAATGACAGGTTCGACCAGCGTGAACTGCGCGCGCAGCAGACCGCGGCGAGCGGCGACCGACGGATCGCGACGAAGTGCGGCGAACCGCGGTGCGCAACAGCCAACTGAGGTGCGGAGGCAAGATGAAAAAGATTCTGGTTACCGGATTTGAGCCTTTTGGTGGCGAGAAAATCAACCCAGCTTGGGAGGCTGTGAAGGCGCTACCCGAGACTATTGGCGACGCACAGGTGATAAAACTGCACGTACCTGTTGAGTTTGGCGTTGGTGCTCAGAAGGTTATCGACGTGCTTGAAGCGGAGCGTCCCGAGATTGTGCTTTGCGTGGGCCAAGCGGGCGGAAGAAGCAAGATTACGCCAGAATTTGTGGGTATCAACTGGGCGCATGCGCGTATTCCCGACAACGCGGGTAAGCAGCCGTTCTCGCAGCGCATTATCGACGGTGCTCCCGACGCGTATTTTTCGTCGCTGCCGGTAAACGCCATGGTTGCCGCCATGAACCAGGCTGAAATTCCTGCGGCGGTCTCGTATACCGCGGGCACGTACGTGTGCAACGACGTCATGTACCAGGTCCTTCACGCGCTGGCCACAAGATTCCCGGAGACTCGCGGCACGTTTTTGCACGTACCGTTTGCAACGGAGCAGGTCGCCGAGAAGAACGCTGCGGCTGCAGAGAAAAACGCCGCAGGCGAGAAGGGCGCTGCAGGTGAGAAGGGCGCTGCAGGTGAGAAGGGCGCTGCGGGCGAAAAGTTCCATCCGGTGCCAAGCATGCCGCTGGAGATGATGACTCGCGGTCTGCAGGTTGCGTTGGAAGCGGCGCTTGCAAACGACGTTGACCTTGCGGACTCCGAAAGCGGAACGACCTGCTAGAACGTGCGTCGCTGAGGATGGGTTGCGAGCACACGGGGTTTCTCGCTAGGCGCGCTTTAGCAATGCGGGTTTCTCGCCAGACGCGCCTGAAAAGTGCAAAGAATCTGTATTTGAGGCACCGATTCTTTAACAAAATCAGGCAAATCCACAGATTCTTTTACCTTTTTAGGCAAAATTTACAGATTCTTTGAAGAAATCAGGCGCGTGCAAGATAGACCGTTTGCTCAGAATTTTTGAGCCTGAAAACTGCACCATGTCTGAGTAAATTTACTCAGACATGGTGAGAAAAACCGGCAAATAGCTCAGACTTGGTGCGCTTTTCAGGCAAATCGTTCAGATTTGGCGAGAAAATCAGGCTCGCATCAGGCGCACTCCAAGTTCGTCCCGAGCTCGTCCCAGCTCGCACCGCTCACCTGGCGAGAAATCCGTTCACTTCCAGCGTTTCCGCACAAGAAACCCGGTATCCACACGAAATGGATACCGGGTTGAAATCACTCGCAACCTGTGGCCGCGCGCAACTGACCTGCGGGATTACAGGTTGAAGTCGCCGCCAAAGATGTCGGAGACAGGACGGTCGGTGTAGACAGCGTAGATTGCCTCGGCAATCTCGTTTGCGATGGTAATCGTCTTAATCTTGGAGCCTTCCTGGTTTGCTGCTGCACAAGGAATTGCGTCGGTAACCACGCACTCCTCGATAGGAGCGTTGTTGAGGCGCTCGATTGCAGGACCAGAGAAGACGCCGTGGGTAGCGCAGACGTAGATGTCGCCCGCACCCATTTCCTTCAGCTTAACAACGGAAGCGCAGAGGGTACCTGCGGTATCAATCATGTCGTCGTTAACAATGCAGGTCTTGCCCTTGATGTCGCCGATGATGCCCATAACAGCACTCTCGTTGTGACGAGGACGGCTCTTATGTGCAATAGCAAGGCCGCAGTCCAGGTAGTCGGAAAGCTTCTTAGCAGCCTTTGCGCGACCCATATCAGGGGAGACAACAACGGTATTCTCCCAGTCAAATGGCTTGCTCTTGAAGTAATCGCCCAGAAGGTAGAGAGCGGTTAGGTGAGAAACAGGAATGTCAAAGAAGCCCTGGATCTGGCCCTGGTGCAGGTCAAGGGTGATAACGCGGTCAACGCCAGCGTTCTCAAGCAAGTTTGCCATCAGACGAGCGGTAATAGGCTCACGAGCAGCAGCTTTGCGGTCCTGACGAGCATATGCGTAGTGAGGGATAACTACGGTAAAGCTGTTAGCAGATGCGCGCTTTGCAGCGTCAGCAACAATCAGCGTTTCCATAACCAGGTCGTTGACGTTGACACCTGCCAAAGACTGAATGAAGAAGACCTCGTCGCCGCGGACAGACTCGTCAAAGCGAGCGTAGATTTCTCCGTTAGCAAACTTCTCGAGGAGAAGACCTTGTAGCTCTAGGTGAAGAATGTCTGCAACCTTACGAGCCAGTTCAGGGTTACCTGTACCGGTGTAGAGCTTGATATTTCTAGCAACTAACAGTGGTTCACTCAGGTTCTCGAACATCTAGTCCTCTTTCTCAAGCTTGTGACGCCTCTGGGCGGCGTATCCCTCAACAATTTTCTGCTCAGAGCGCTCGAGTGCAAGCGCATCTGCTGGTACATCCTTTGTGATGCACGAACTTGCCCCCACAAGTGCGCCATCACCAATTGAGACGGGTGCCACCATCATGGTATCGGATCCAACAAAGACGTTGTTGCCAATGTGGGTCTTAAACTTGTGGTAACCGTCGTAATTGCACGTAATTGAACCTGCGCCAATGTTAACGCCGGAGCCCATGGTTGTATCACCAATGTAGGAGAGGTGAGGAACCTTGGAGCCCTTGCCGATAGTTGAATTTTTGATTTCAACGTGGGTGCCTGCCTTGGCGTGAGGCATGAGGTGTGTGCCTGGGCGCAGGTAAGCGCGAGGACCGCAGGTAGCAAAGTCGTCTACCTGTGCGTTGATAGCTACAGTCTCGTCAATAACAGCGTCGTTACCAACAACCGTATCAGTCAGACGAGTGTTAGGGCCTACCACGCAATTCTCGCCAATCGAGGTCTTGCCGTAGAGCATAGTCTGTGGGAGAACCTCGGTGTCCATACCAAGCGTGACCTCGGGGCCAATCCAAACGGAGGTTGGGTCCAGCATGGTGACGCCCTGGCTCATCCAGTACTCGTTGATGCGCTCCTGCATGATGCGGGTGGCAACGGCAAGCTCGGAGCGGGAATTGACGCCCAGCGCCTCTTTGTAGTCGTCAACGTGGACGGCAGCAACAGGCTCGCCCTGGCTGACGTAAAGGCCCACCATGTCGGTGATGTAGTACTCGCCCTGCACGTTGTCATTGCCGAGAAGATCGATGTTTGCGGTCAGTCTTCCGCCACAGAAGCAGTACACGCCGACGTTGCATTCACGTTCTTGCTCGCGCTGCTCAGGCGTAGCGTCTTTGTGCTCAATAATGGCAGTTACCTGGCCGTTAGAAGAAATGACGCGACCATATCCGGTTGGATCTGGTGGCGTCATCGTAAGAACGGTACATGCGTTGTGGTGAGCTTTAGTTTCTGCAACAAGGTCCAGAATAGACTGTGCGCGCAACAGAGATGCGTCACCGTTGATAACAACAACGGGTCCCTTGAAGCCACCAAGAGCTTCCTTTACAACCTTGACGGCATGGCCGGTGCCAAGACGCTCAGTCTGGGCAACATACTCAAGGTTAGGGAAGCAAGAAAGTGCAGATTTAACCTCGTCAGCGTGGTTACCAACAACCACAATGACGCGGTCAGCGCCAGCAGTAATTGCAGCGTTGACACTCCACCAAACGATGGGTTTATCAAGTAATTTGTGCACAATCTTAGGGTGGTGGGACTTCATGCGCGTTCCCTCGCCTGCAGCGAGGACAATCGCAGTAAGTGGCATACGTAAGCCTCCAAAGTACTTCGTATTACTCGATACGAGTGCGTCCCTACACAAAAGTTGCGTAAAAAATGGCTGGGGTAGTAGGATTCGAACCCACATTCCAGGCACCAAAAACCCGTGTCCTAACCGTTGGACGATACCCCAATGTAATCACTACGTTGGTTTTGTCCGCAACTCTATTAAGTGTATCAGCTTAGCGAAGCAAATGCTCCACAAATTGCATCAAGAACAAGAACTGCTAAAGTCTGCGCATCTGCGGTAGTAAATGAACCGTCAACGTTTGTTCCTTCGGGCAGCACAATCTTGATAGGGGAGCCCGTTGCATCAGCAGACTCAATAGCAGTACGAAGTCTAGCTGGCAGCGTCTCATTCTCCTCCATAGAAACAGAGCCGATACCCACCTGTCCGCGAGCGGGCATACTTGGGGCATAAGCCGTAGTCAGAACCAAAATAGTGGCTGCATCAGTAGGAGAATCAGCGCGATCAATCATGGTCATGCCACTTGCCTCGGTAGTTGCCTTAGAAAGGTTATACACGCGAGCAGCTACGTTTCTAGAGATAGGATCTTCTCCCGTAATTGCAATGCAGGTGGTCTCAAGAACGTTAGCTGCGCGAGCAAAGCCCATAGGACCCTGTGGATGGGGGCCTTTTGCCTGCTTGCCGGACCAAACGTGGCGCAGACGCTCAATAGCATCGAGGGTATCCTGGAACGCCATACCATCGGCAAGCTCGCCGACGCTCTCCTGGAAAAGCTTAACGGCAGCCTCGGTGTGAACACCGTAATGGCCATCAACTTTTCCGCACGAGAAACCCAAGATGTTGAGGCGCTCTTGGAGCTGACGCACGTCATTGCCGTGGAAGTTAGGAAGACGCAGGTAGAGGGTTCTGTCTCCTAGCTCATAACCCTCATCGACCATGATTGCCCAGGTAGAGGCATCTACTTCTTCTCCAAGAGAAAGGTCATGGTCAAGCCTAAAGCGCGCAACGGCGCGAGCAGTTGACTTGCCAAACGTGTGGCTCTGGCGCTCATCGTCTTCGATGGTGTAGCCAAGCTTTACGAGGCGTTCCTGAATGTCTTCAACGGCAGCACCAGTGCTACCAGGAGTAATAGGATCCATAATTACCTTTCTCGGTTCACAAAGAAGTCTGCCATAGACAAAAGTGTGTCGCGAGCGTCTTCAGTAAGTATCACGTTTTCAAGCACGTGCTTTGCCTCATCGACTAAGGCAAGAGCGTGCGCGCGGACAAATTTTATCGCATTAGCGCTTTCCATAAGCTCTACAGCGCGCTGAAGCTTCAAAGTATCGCTTGTATGCGCAGAAAGTATGGAGACAAGCTCCGTCTTTTCTGCCTCGGTGAGGTGTTCAAGTGCGTAGACCACCGCGAGCGTGCGCTTGCCCTCAGTGATGTCCGACCTAAAGTCTTTGCCTTGTACCTCGGCGTTTCCTACCAGGTTGAGAAGATCGTCTTGCAGCTGAAAGGCAAGGCCAACTTTGAGACCAAAGTCTTTGAGGGCATCAAGCGTCTTCTGATCAGCACCGCCAATGAGCGCGCCCAGTACCAGGGGATATGCTGCTGAATAGTAAGCGGTCTTGGAGAGCGCCATAAAGAGGTACTGCTCAGAGGTAACATCCCAGCGCTCGTTTTGAGCCCAGCCAAGGTCAAGCGCCTGACCCTCAAGGGTGTGCTCCTGCATGGCGAGAAGGGCGTCGATAACGCGAACTTTAAGCTGGTCAGAGAGATGGTCGGCCACGGTAACGCGTCTGACAACATTGACCAGGGCAGAATCACCAACATTGATGGCAAGTCCGGTACCAAGTGTCTTGTAGAGGCACTTCTCGCCACGGCGCAGCTCTGACTTGTCCGCGATGTCGTCGTGGATAAGGGCTGCCGACTGGAAGTCCTCGATGGCGCAGGCCACAGGCAGAGCGGCTTCGGCCGAGCCGCCGACTGCTTCGGCGCCTAGGCAGCAGAGAACCGGACGCACGCGCTTGCCGCCGCCCGCACTGAAGTGAGCGAGTGGCTGGTAGAGGTAGGTGTTCAGATCTGCGCGGGTACGCTCCGGGGGCGTGGACGTTGCTGCCGCGGGCGCCGCGGGCGCCGCGGGGAGCCCGCGCATGATCTCTGCCTCTACGGCGGGGAGCTTTTGTGTGAGGTAGTCGGCGAAGTTCACGGAAATCCTAGCCGCGATAGCCGTCTGGGTTCATCGACTGCCACTTCCAAGAATCGCGGCACATGTCGGCGAGGTTGTACTGAGCCTTCCAGCCAAGCATGTCAGCAGCTTTCTGGCAGTCAGCATAGTTGGTTGCAACGTCACCTGCGCGACGAGGTTCAATAACGTAAGGAATCTCTTTGTCACAAGCCTTTGAGAATGCCTTGATAACGTCGAGTACCGAGCTACCAGTGCCGGTGCCCAGGTTGAAGATTTCAACGCCCGTGCGACCAGCCATCCATTTAAGTGCTGTTACGTGGCCAGAACCAAGGTCGCAGACGTGGATGTAGTCTCGAACGCCCGTGCCATCTGGGGTGTTGTAGTCGTCACCAAAGACGTGAACAGCCTCGCGCTTGCCTACGGCAACCTGAGCCACATAAGGAACCAGGTTGTTTGGAATACCTGCAGGATCTTCTCCGATAAGGCCGGACTGATGAGCGCCAATAGGATTGAAGTATCTGAGCAGGACAACGTTCCATTCTGGATCTGCGGTGTGGACGTCGGTGAGAATCTGCTCAATCATCCACTTGGTCCAACCGTAAGGGTTGGTTGCGTTCTTCTTGGGGCTTTGCTCGGTCAGAGGGAGGCTATCTGGGTCTCCGTAAACAGTGGCAGAGCTCGAGAAAATAATTGACTTGCAGCCATGGTTTCTCATGACGTCAAGAAGGGTGAGGGTGTTGCCCAGGTTGTTCGAGTAGTACTCGATAGGCTTGGTAACGGACTCGCCGACAGCCTTGAAGCCGGCAAAGTGGATGACAAAGTTAATGGCGTGCTCGTCAAAGATGCGGTTCAGAGCATCTTTGTCGTTGACGTCTGCCTCGTAGAACGAAAGGCGCTTGGCGTTTTCTTCTCCCACAATGGTTTTGATGCGATCGACAACTTTTGCCGAAGCGTTGGAGAGGTCGTCAACAATGATAGCCTCGTAGCCGGAATTGAGCAGCTCAACAACGGTATGGCTGCCAATAAAGCCCGCGCCGCCGGTAACAAGTACGCAGGAATTTTGTGGAATCAGAGCGTCAGACATATCAATCCTTTCGTGGACTTATATCGTCATAAGTATACGGCTTTTCTGCGAAACGTTGGGCGTTGCGAGCGCACGGGTTTCTCGCCAGGTGCGCGCTTTTTGGCATTGCGAGCCTAACTTTCACTATGCGCGCCTGAAAAGTGCAAAGAATCTGTATTTGCGGCACCGATTCTTTAACAAAATCAGGCAAATCCACCGATTCTTTTACTTATTTAGGCAGAAGTTACGGTTGTGTCCCGAAAAGTGGTGTAAGTAAGCATTTCAGGTGTTTAAAAGAAGTGCGGTTATTTCCTAAAATATAGTCAC
>PPYE01357545.1_pt1 | contig 21996 bp, 19 predicted proteins | sample 1559881 | NCBI WGS metagenome assembly PPYE01 (sample SAMN08240022, study PRJNA423297) | Human gut metagenome, whole genome shotgun sequencing project.
GAACATCGGCGGCGAGGAGGCCAAGAGCGGCTTTGCCCCTGCTCAGTTGGAGGACGCCGCCAGAGCAGCTCAGGCCATGTCCCATGTCCGGGTCCGGGGATTGATGACGATCCCCCCCGCAGACAGCGACCGGGACACCAATATCCGCTATTTTCAGGAAGTCCGGGCACTTTATGTTGACATCAACGAGAAATTGTTCCATAATGAATTAAAGTGCCTTTCCATGGGCATGAGCGGCGATTTTGAGGATGCTATCCGAAATGGCGCCACCATGGTCCGTGTGGGCACCGCGATTTTCGGCGCCCGGTATTATCCCACTTGATTGCAGGAGGTTTTGGCTTATGGGTATTTTGGACGAGCTGAAGAAGCTGACCCATCCCTATGATGACGAGGATGAGGAATATGAGGATTTTGAGGAACCCCGTGAGCGCTCCTTCGATGACCGCCGCAACAAAGCGGAGGATCGCCGGAACAAGGTGGTGAACATCCATGCCACCACGCAGCTGAAGGTGGTGCTGGTGAAGCCGGACCGCTTTGAGAACGCCTCGGAGATCGCCGATCAATTGAAGGACAAGCGGACGGTGGTGCTGAATCTGGAATCCACCAACAAGGATGTGGCCCGGCGGCTCATCGACTTCCTTTCCGGCGTGGCCTATGCCGGCGAGGGCAAGATCAAAAAGGTTGCCGCAAACACCTATATCATCACGCCTTACCACGTGGAGCTGGAGGGCGATCTCATCGATGAGCTGGAAAACAACGGCTTATATTTCTAAGCGGGGAGGATATTGGATATGCTGACACCTCAGGAGGTTTCGACCCATTCCTTTGCCAAGGCGTCCTTTGGCGGCTACAACATGGCCATGGTGGACGAATTTCTGGATGAGCTGACTGACGATTATACCGCTCTCTACAAAGAAAACGCGGCGCTGAAAGCAAAATTGAAGGTCCTAGTGGAGAAGGTGGAGGAATACCGCGCCACCGAGGATTCCATGCGGGCCACCCTGCTCACCGCTCAGCGGATGGCGGATTCCATTGTGAAGGAAGCCGAACAGAAGCGGGATCAGATGATGACGCAGGCGGAGATCGACGCCAAGCTGAGGATCAACTGCCTGAAAAACGAGGCTGCCGCCGCGGAGGAACGTCTGCGGAAAGGCAAGGAGGAACTGGAGAAGTTTTCTGCTGCCGTCCGGGCTGTGTGCGATAAGGAGATCCAGCTTTTGAATGAGCTGCCTCAGGCCCCGGTGGAGCTGCCTCAGGAGGAAGCCAAACCGGAGGACTCCGTTCAGGAGATCGAGGACAGCGTCATGGCCGCGTTCAGCGAAGCAGCGCCGGAGGAGGACGGCGACACGGCGGAGACCCAGACGGAAGCGTCTGAGCCTGTTGCCGAAGCGACGGATCCCGCCGCTGACACCAGCGATCCCTTTGGGGATTTTCCCGACCTTTCCAGCACACGCCAGATCAATCTGGACGAACTGAAATTCGGCCGTAATTACAATACTTGACAAAAAGCGGCCTGCAAGGCCGCTTTTTGCTCTTTCAGGAGGTAGCTATATGGAAACGCAAGCGCCGATCATCGCCTTCCTGTATGACTTCGACAAGACTCTGTGCACCACGGACATGGAGGACTACGCCTTCATCCCCTCCCTTGGGTATACCCCGGCAGAATTCTGGGGCAGGGCCAACGCCTTTGGCTGGGAAAACCGGATGGACGGCCTGCTGGCCTATATGTACACCATGATCCAGGAGTGCGCCGCGCAGAATATCAAGCTGGACCGGGCCTTCCTGAACCACTGCGGTGAGTCCATCCAACTGTTCCCCGGCGTCCGGGAGTGGTTTGCCCGGATCAACGCCTTTGGGGAGAGTCTGGGCGTTCAAGTGGAGCACTATGTCATTTCCTAAGGGGATTCTGGATGTGTCCCGGGATAAGGAACTGAACGACTCCATGCCGGACGATTCCAAGCGGGTCCCCTTTACCAACATGATCTATATGGGAGACGGTCTTTCCGACGTGCCTTGTATGAAAATGATGCGGGCCTACGGCGGACAGGCCATCGCCGTCTATCAGGCCAGCAACCGGCAGGGTGTGGAAAAGCTGCTGGCGGACGGACGGGTGGATTTCATTTTCCCGGCAGACTACCGGGAGGGCATGGAGCTGGACCGCACTGTCCGGGACATCCTCCGGAAAATGACCATCACCGACCGGCTGCTGGAGGTCAACAACCGCCAGCTCCGCAGCATCGGCGGCGATGTGCTTCCCAATCAGGTGGGGCTGTTCTGAACACGGAATATCTGAATGATCGGAAAACCGGCGCAGAAAATGCGCCGGTTTTTTCTGTTTTTCCGGGAAAATCTCTTTACTTACAGTATCGTTTCTGTTAAACTATACGCTGTGTATTGAATCAATTCAGCCGGGGCAGCGCCCCGGCTGTTTCACGGAGGGTATCCATGGCAACAGAATTTTCCAGAACGCTGTCCCTGCTGCGGAAAGAGCGGGGCGTTTCTCAGCGGGTGGCCGCTGCGGATCTGGGGGTGTCTCAGGCTCTTTTGAGCCATTATGAAAACGGCATCCGGGAGCCGGGCCTTGCCTTTGTGTCCAAGGTCTGCGACTACTATCACGTCTCCGCAGACTATATGCTGGGCCGGACACTGGCCCGGGACGGCAGTATGCTCACCGCCGAGGAAATTTTGAACGCCGCTGAGCCGGGCAATGTGCTCCAGGGCAGCGTGCTGGCCACCCTGCGGGGCAAGCTCATCACCAGCGCCAGCGGCGTGCTGTTCGGCCTGCTGGGCAAGCTGGGAGACAAGGATGCTATCAACGCCGCGGCGGACAGTCTGGGCTGCCACATCTACCTGCTTTACCGGTTGCTCCACCGGGCCGCCGGAGGCAGCACCGCCTATTTTGCTTTGCCCGAGGAGGACTGCGCTGCAGGCGCCGCCTCCGCCGGGGCCTCTCTGGCCCGGACGGACTACGCCCGTGCGCTGGCGAAACTGTCCCGTGAAAAGGCCGCCTTTCCGGATATGTCCCATGAGACGCTTAACAGCGCCTTTCCCGGCCGGAGCCAGGGTATGATCCAAGTCCTCAGCACGGCGGACGGCCAGCTCAACCGCCTGAATCAGTCCGGCCTGAAATGAGTGTGCAGTCTCTGGCCTTTCTGGCCTTTTTGACCGTCACCGTCTGCGTCTGCCGTCTGCTGCCCAAGGAACGAATCTGGGTGCTTTTGGCGGCCAGTCTGGTGTTTTACCTCTGGGACGGCGCTCCAGCGGCTCTGTGGGGGTGCGGACTGCTGGCGGTGTCCTCTTTTGCCAGCTATCTTGCAGCCAACACGCTGCGAAAGCACCGCCGAAAAAGCGTCCTTCTTGCCGTCGTCTGCTATCACATCGCGGTATTGGGGATTTTCAAGTACACCGGTTTTTTCACCGGCGGCGCGGTACGGATGCCCTTCGTGCCCTTGGGTATCAGCTTTTTCACCTTCCAGCAGATCTGGTATCTTCGGGAGGTCTATGCCGGGACCTTTTCACAGGTCCCCACTCCGGCAGAATACCTGACCTACAGCTTCTTTTTCCCCACGGTGTCCTCTGGTCCCATCTTGAAGCCGGAGAATTTCTTCCCCCAGCTGCGGGAGGCCTCTCCCCTGCCCCAGGATACCGCAGCCGGTTTGTACGCCATCGGCCTCGGCCTTGCCAAAAAGGTGCTGCTGGCGGACAATCTGGGCGTGCTGGTGAACAACGGCTGGGGCAGCCTCTCTGAGCTGACGGCCCTGACCGCGTGGTGCGTGATCCTGGGCTACACGCTTCAGCTTTACTTCGACTTTTCCGGATATTGCGACCTTGCTGCCGGCTGCGCCCGGCTGCTGGGACTGCGGCTGCCCATCAACTTCGACTCTCCCTACCGGAGCCTTTCCGTTACGGAGTTCTGGAAACGCTGGCACATGACCCTGACGGCCTTCCTCCGGGAGAACGTCTACTTTCCCCTGGGCGGCAGCCGAAAGGGCCGGGGCCGTACATACCTGAACATTCTGGTGGTGTACCTCGTCAGCGGCATCTGGCACGGCGCGGGGTGGACCTTCATCCTATGGGGCCTGCTTCACGGGCTGGCGCAGGTTCTGGAACGCCTGTGGGGAAAACGGCGGGACGCTCTGCCCCGCTGGGCCCGGTGGGCCATGACCTTCCTCTTTATCAACCTTGCGTGGATCTTTTTCCGGGCGCCGGATGTGTCCTCTGCCCTGCTTTTGCTGAAAACCGCCGTTACCGGCGGGATGGGCGGGATCCGCCTGTGGCTGGTGAACGGCTTGTTCCGCCGGGAGGTCAGCGCGCTGGAGCTGCTGCTCCCGGTCATCGGCCCCTATACGGCCTACCTGCGGGTGGCGCTGATCTTGGGGATCGGGCTGCTGGCGGCTTTGTGGCCCCGGAACGTCATCCGTCAGATGGATACGTTCCGTCCCAACTGGCGCAGCGGCCTGTATGTGCTGGCGTGGTCGGTATGGGCCATTTTGTCCTTCACCGGCGTGGTGACATTCATCTATTCCAACTTCTAAAGAAAGGAGGCCCCGCCATGGAACAGCGCGCCTATCAAAAATGGACCCGGGGCCTGCTTTTGGGGCTTGTGCTGGTGCTGACGGCCTGCGCCGCCGTGGTATACAGGGTGGACCCCTGCTTTTACTACCGGATGCCCACGGACCGGGAGCCTGTTTTCTTCAGCGAACGCTACCAGACGGCGGGTATCGTCCGCAACAACCCGGCGGACGTGGTGCTGCTTGGCTCCTCCATGACCGCCAACTGCTACGGCAGTCAGCTTGAGACCGTTTTCGGCGGCACGGGCCTGCGGCTCACCATTCCTGACGGCTATTTCAGTGAATTCGATCAGGTGATGGGCCTGCTGATGCGGACTCACCCGCCCAAGCGGGTGCTGTTCGCCATGGATACCAATATTTTCACCCGGTCTCCTGACGGTGTTACCGGTGCAATGCCCGATTATCTCTATGACGCCAGTACCATCAATGACGTGAAATACCTGTTGAATAAGGACGTGCTCTATTACAGCCTCTACGCCCTGATGGCCCAGCGCTGGGACGAGGGCGAAACGCTGGACAAGGGATTTTCGTGGATGGATACCGTCTGGTGGAACCACATGACCGCCTTGGAGGAATATACCCGGCCGGACATCGCCCCGGAGCCGATGCCCCGGGACGGCCTGCTGGCGGACGCCGCCAAAAATCTGGCGGTTGCGGCAAGCTGGGCGGAGCGGTACCCGGAGGTGGAATTTGATTTTTACTTTTCCCCTTACAGCATCCTCTATTGGGACAAGATCGGCCGCATGGGAGAGACGGACGCCGTGTTTGCGGCGCTGGAGCTGGCCTGTGAAACGCTGCTGCCCTACGAGAACGTCACCCTCCACGGACTGCTGTTTGACCGGGATATCATCGAGCACCTGGACTACTACTGTGACTACGTTCACCACTCCGACGAGGCGGGCGCGCTGGCGCTGGAAAAGATCCATTCCGGTACCGATCGGCTGACCGAGAAAAATTATCGGGAAACTCTCGCCAACTGGCATGACTTTGTGGTAAACTACGACTACGATAAATTCTGGGACGATTACTACTGGTATCAGTTCCATACACCGGCAGGCGCAAAGACCTGACCGTTTCACATGAAACCTGAGAATCCGTCCCTTGGGACGTTTGCCTACGGAGGTTTTTTCTATGACCAAGCAATCCAATATCCGAAATTTCTCCATCATTGCTCACATCGACCACGGCAAGTCCACTTTGGCGGACCGGCTGCTGGAGATCTGCGGCGCCGTTTCCCAGCGCCAGATGGAAAATCAGCTTTTAGACAACATGGATCTGGAGCGGGAGCGGGGCATCACCATCAAGGCCCGTGCCGTGAAGCTGAACTACAAGGCTCAGGACGGCGAGACCTATGAACTGAACCTCATCGACACGCCGGGCCATGTGGACTTCAACTACGAGGTTTCCCGGTCGCTGGCCGCCTGTGAGGGCGCTGTTCTGGTGGTGGACTCCACACAGGGCGTGGAGGCCCAGACCTTGGCCAACACTTATCTGGCTATGGAGCACGATCTGGAGATCCTCCCCGTGTTCAACAAGATCGACCTGCCTGCTGCGGACCCTCTGAAGTCCAAGCAGGAGGTAGAGGACATCATCGGCCTGCCCGCCATGGACGCCCCGGAAATCTCCGCCAAGATGGGCATCAACATCGAGGCGGTGCTGGAGGATGTTGTCCGCAATGTCCCGGCTCCCAAGGGTGATCCCAAGGCCCCGCTGAAGGCGCTGGTCTTTGACAGCCAGTATGACAGCTATCGGGGCGTGGTGGTGTATTTCCGCATCATGGAGGGCACCATGCGCACCGGTCAGACCATCAAAATGATGGCCACCGGAGCGTCCTATCAGATCGTGGAGTGCGGTCATCTGCTGCCTCTGGGGCTGGAGCCCTGCGATTCCCTGTCTGCCGGTGAGGTGGGCTATTTTACAGCTTCTATCAAGACCGTCAGTGATACCCGGATCGGCGACACCATCACCGACGCGGCGAACCCCACGGCGGAGCCCCTGCCGGGCTACCGGCCGGTGCAGTCCATGGTCTACTGCGGCATTTACACCGAGGATGGCTCCAAGTACCCCGACCTGCGGGACGCGCTGGAAAAATTGCAGCTGAATGACGCATCCCTGAGCTTCGAGCCGGAATCCTCCGCCGCCCTGGGCTTCGGTTTCCGCTGCGGCTTCTTGGGAATGCTCCACATGGAGGTCATTCAGGAGCGTTTGGAACGGGAATTTGACCTGGATCTGGTGACCACCCTCCCCTCCGTTATCTACCACGTTTATAAGACCAACGGCGAACTGGTGACGGTGGACAATCCCCACAACTACCCGGACCCCTCCCTCATCGAGCGGGCGGAGGAGCCTTACGTCAAGGTGAACATCATCGCCCCCAACGAGTATGTGGGCAACATCATGCCCATGTGTCAGGACCGCCGGGGCGAGTTCAAGGATATGCAGTATCTGGACACCCATCTGGTGGAGCTGCATTACCAGATGCCCCTGAACGAGATCATTTATGACTTTTTCGATGCCCTGAAGGCCAACACCAAGGGCTACGCCTCTCTGGACTATGAGCTTTCCGGCTACCGTCCCAGCGATCTGGTGAAGGTGGACCTGCTGCTCAACGGCGATCAGGTGGATGCGCTGAGCTTCATCGCCCACCGGGACAAGGCCTACCCCCGTGCCCGCCGTCTGTGCGAGAAGCTGAAGGAGAACATTCCCCGCCAGCTCTTTGAGATCCCCATTCAGGCGGCCATCGGCGGCCGGGTCATCGCCCGGGAGACCGTGAAGGCCATGCGGAAGGACGTGCTGGCCAAGTGCTACGGCGGCGACGTCACCCGTAAGAAAAAGCTGCTGGAAAAGCAGAAGGAAGGCAAAAAGAAGATGCGGGCCTTGGGCACTGTCCAAATGCCCACGGAGGCGTTCCTGGCTGTCCTCAAGCTGGATGAATAATCTCTTTTTGCCTTCCTGCGAGCCGCAAAGCGGCGAGCCGGCGCTGTGCGCCGTTATTTCAATCAGCTTTTGAAACGCGGAGCGTTTTCAAAAGGCAAAAAGAAGATGCGGGTCTAAACAGGGCTCCCGCCGAAACCCAGCGTTAGCGGTTTCGGTGGGAAAAGGAGGCGCAAGGGAGCAAATGAACGCTTTGCCGCAGGCGGAGCGGAAGTTAAGCGGACTTTGCGACGACGCGCAGATGCCTACCGAAGCCTTCCTGGCTGTCCTCAAGCTGGACGAGTAACGGCTTTTTGCCTTGCCGACGCATGGACGCCTTTCGATCCTGTAAAACAAAACAGCCCCCGTCCGGATTACCGGACGGGGGCTGTTTTGTGAAATCACATCAGGTTGTAGAGGATCTTGGCCATCTGGCCGCGGGTGATGTTGCTGTGGGGCTTGAAGCTGCCGTCACTGTAGCCGTTGATGACCCCCTGAGCCGCCATGGTGCGGATGTAGTAGTCGGCGTAGCCGGGGATCTTGCCGCTGTCGGTGAAGGTCAGGTCCGCCAGCGCATAGCCCTTAGCCTGGGTGCGGCCGATCATGGCGGCAGCCTGGGCGCGGGTCAGAGCGTTGTTGGGATTGAAATACAGGCGGCCGTTTTTCTCCGCGCCGGAGATGACGCCCTCGGTATAGAGAGCCTTCACTGCGGGAATGGCGTATTCCGGAATGATGTCCAGATCCGCGAAGGGCAGAGACACATCGGCATACTTGCTCTCATCCAGCTTCAGATAGCGGTAGAGCATCACGGCGAACTGGGCCCGGCTGATATTCTGGTTGGGACGGAAGGTGCCGTCGCTGTAGCCGGTGGTGATGTTGGCGTTATAGAGGAAGTCCACATAGGTGGCGGCCCAGTAATCATTGATGTCACTGAACTTGTGGTCCACGTTGTAGGAATCGATGTCCACGCTGGCCCGGCCGATATTGCCGGAGGCATCCACAGCGGTAACGGTGATCCGCAGGGCCTCCCCGCTCTCGCCGGGGGCGGGAAGCGTGTACTGGAAGGAACCGGTCTTGGCGTCATAGTTTTCCAGAGGCTCCGCGACACCGTTTCTCGTCACCGTAATGGAGGAAGCGGGCAGAACGCCGTCCACCAGATCGGAGACCTTCACGCTGATCGTCTGAGTCTGCTCATCCAGTGCGGCTGTCACCGTCGGCGGGGCGTTATCCACCGTGCCGGGGAAGGCGGCGGTGATCTGGTCGATATAGACTGTGCCGCTGCGGGGGGTGTCGGCGTAGGTCACCTGAATATGGTCCCAAGTGGCGTCCGTAGTGGAGGGAGCGTAAATGACCACGCCGCTCAGGGTGAAATACTGGGGCAGCGGCACGTTGATCTGCTTCCAGCCGGTGAAGTCCAGCGTGGTGACGGGCAGCTCCAGGTCGCTCTTGATGTCACCAGTGTAGAGGAAAGAGAGCTGGTTGCCGGAGCCGTCGCCGTAGACCCAGAGGTTCAGGGCTGTGTAGGGCGTTCCCAGATTGGAGAAGGAGCCTGCCATGGCCTGAGAATAGTAGCCGGTGTCCTCCGGGAGCACATAGTCCAGCTTTCCGGCGTAATGGCCTCTCTGGACATGATCGCTGACATTGGTGCGGGAAACCGTCAGATAGTAGCCGCTGGAGAAGCGCGTATCCGGAGTTTCAAAGTCCTCGATGGTTTGCAGGGCCACCTGAGCCACCGTGACGGGGATAGTCAGGCTCTTGTCCCCGGCGGAGACCGTCAGGTTTCCGGTGCCGGGGGCGGAGGCGGTGAACACACCGTGCTCATCCACCGTGCCGATGTCCCCGGAAACAGACCAGGTAAAGGCTTCATTGGTTGCCGTCAGAGGCAGATGGTTCCAGACGGCCCCAGCGGTGAGAGCGGTCTTGCTGCCGGGGGTCACGGTAAGCTCCGTCAGGTTGGAGGCACCGTTTTTCAGGGTCAGATTGTCCGGGTTGCGGATGGCGTGGACCACGGTGCTGCCCTTGGCCCCCCGGCCAGAGGCCGTCACGGTGATATCGCCGCCGGAGGCGGGGGTAGTCAGCAGATAGCGGCCGTCCTCTTGCTCCGCAATGCTGCCGGCGCTGGCGGACAGTGTATAGCTGGCGTCCATGGGGATGTAATTGCTGTCCACACCGGAGGCTGTGACGGACACGGCACTGCCGGCCAGCACATAGTCACCGGCGGCGTTGACGTAGAAATGATCCAGCCGCCCGCTGGAGCGGTCGGAGGCCACTAAAAACACCTGATTTGTGACCTTGCGCCCAGTCTCGGAGGGACGGTTGATGATGGTGGCCGTTGTGGAATCCGGCGTTGTCACCGCCAGATTGGTTGAGCCGCCGCCATCCAGGCATAGCACGGTCTGGCAGCCCAGTTCCAGCAGCCGCTCCCCTACCTGAGTCAGGGAGGCACCGATGGAGTGGCCGGTCTTGCGGCCGTCGATGGTGTAAAAGATCAGGGTGCCGTCCGCTTTCTGGCCAACGGCGGTGCGGGGATTGCTCCCAGCGGCCAGGTTGGGGACCACAGCTCCGTTTTCCGCCAGACAGTAGAGCGCGCCGATGGCATACTCTACATCCTCCCAGCCATCGTTGGCGGAGACGGTGAGGGTCAGTTCACTTCCCTGTGGGATGTTTTGCAGTGCGGTGGTATAGTAGCTGTCTGCCTGCAAATTGGCGGAGAGAACGATCTGATCCGGCGCAAGGCTGGTGACGGCGGTCTCTTCCACCCGATTCACCCGGAGGGTGACAGTGGAGCCGATGGCCAGCTTCCCCTGCTCCACGGTGCAGACTACATTGATGCCGGGTTCTGTGGTGCCGGTGGTGTGCTTGGCGTTAAAATCGTATGTATAGAGGTAAAGGCCGCTGTTGGTGCGAGCCTTGTTCACCGCCGCCACCGGCCGGACCAGCTCTGTGGAGTTTCCGAAGCCGTCATCCACGGCATAACCCAGATTTGCGGAGACCTTGACGCCGGGTTTGCCCAAAATGGCAGAGCCGTCCGCCCGGAAGCCGATGGCGTAATATCCGGCGTCACTGCTGCGGAGCAGTCCCTCCGTCACCACCATGCCAATGGGCAGGCCGGTGGAGACATTATAGAAATCGCCGTTGATGCCGGCTACTACCCGGTAGCCGTCATCTTCCAGCAGCGCGGCCGTGTCCGCCACGCTGGAACGGTCTGTCAGCGCGTCGCCGTAGGTGACGATGGGGGTCACAGCCTTGTTAGGCGTGTAGGTGATGAGATTTTCCGTCCGGAGATCGGAGTAAGTTGTACTCCAGAATACATTGGTGGAAAGCTGTGTCTCCTGGTGGAGAAGTGTGTCCTTGGCGGACAGGTCCTCCCCCAGCGCGTTTGACGCGGCGGCGGGCAGAGTCAGCGCGCTGATGAGACTGAGGGACAGCAGCAGGGATGTGAGTTTACGGATGCGGTGCTTCATAGGAACCTCCTATCGGTACAGGTCCGGGAAACCCCGGACAGGGTGGTCTACATAACATCCATAGCATAGCATAGATGCAGGATGAAGTAAATGAAAAAAGTGTTACAAAATCGGCGGGATCTTCCAGTAAGTCCGCAGCTTTTAACGGCGGAAAGCTGTTGCAAAAAAGGAAGGTTTCCGTTATAATATTCATGCGAAAAGGAGGCGGCAATATGACAGTAACGGTTGATGATAAGCGCTGCATCGGCTGCGGTATGTGCGCCGCCGCCGTACCGGAGGTGTTTCAGGTCATTGGGCGGGTGTCCACGGTGCTCTCCCAGCCTGCGAAGGAACGGTTCTTCCGGGTATTGGATGCCGCAAACGGCTGTCCGGTGAACGCGATCCAGGCAGAGCGGCGTTGAAAAAGTGAGACCGCAAAAAAAGAAAAAGAAAATCAGAAAAATGGCTTGACAATTTTCTGCCCATCTGTTATAGTAATTCGTGCCTATTTGAGGCAGATATGGCGGCGTAGCTCAGCTGGCTAGAGCATTCGGTTCATACCCGGAGTGTCACTGGTTCAAGTCCAGTCGCCGCTACCATGATCCGGAGACGTCACGTGACGTCTCCCGGATCTTCCCGGCCCGTTGGTCAAGTGGTTAAGACACGGCCCTTTCACGGCTGTAACATGGGTTCGAATCCCGTACGGGTCACCAACCTATCAGACGTCGTGAGTGGCGTCTGATAGGCCAACTAAAAAATGGAGGCTTAGCTCAGCTGGTTAGAGCGCATGCTTCACACGCATGAGGCCACTGGTTCGAGTCCAGTAGTCTCCACCAGAAATCACCGGAATCGCTTGATTCCGGTGATTTTCTTTCGTAATCCGCAACTTTTTATGGCACTTAATTTTTGCCGTTTCTTCAAGACTCACACGTTGACCCACACGGGGAAAGGCGCGGAAAGTACCGGACAGGGCCAGACAGGAATTTTCCTGTCTGGCCCTGTTTTTTTCAGCGCATCTGCTGGCTGATGACTCCACCGATGGTGTCGGCAGCGTCCTGTTTCATCTGGGCCGTGGCGTGGGTGTAGGTGTTCAGGGTAAACCCCGCCGAATAGTGGCCCAGCGCGCCGGACAGCGTTTTCACGTCCACCCCGCTTTTCAGCGACAGCGTGGCGAAGGTGTGGCGCAAGTCATGGAACCGAATGTGTTCCGCGCCGATAGCCTTCAGAATTTTGTCATGGGTTCGGCGAAAAGCGTCCGGATCATACATGGTTCCGGTCTTGGGCGATGGGAATCACATGAACATAGAGGAGCTGGAAGCTCTTTTGAAGACGCATGCCTGCGGGGAGACGGACGGAGACGAGGAGTTTCTTGCCTGCGTGCTGGATGCCATGGAGCAGCGCGAGCGGGAGCATCCCAGCGGACGAATTGCAACCGTGGACCAGGCGTGGTCGGATTTCACCCGGTTTTATGAGCCGGACATGGAAGAGGCGGAGTGTATCTCCTGCTTGACGGAAAGCGAGGACCGCGGCGAAATGCGGCCCAAACTGGCGAACAAGGTCAAATGGCGCCGCGTGATCCTTGTGGCCGCCATCGTCTGTATTGTGGTCACCCTCCTGCTGCCGCCTGCCCTGGGCTTTCAGCACGTGGCCCAAATGATTGGCTCCTGGACGGACGGGCAATTTTCCTTTGCCCCGGAGAATACGATGGAGGACTCGGGGCCGGTGCGGAAGGATTACACCTACACCTTCCTGCTGGTGGCCAGCGACCAAGTCGGCGGCAACGCCGATACCATGATGGTGCTCACCTACGACACGGTGAACCAGGAGGCGGGGCTGGTCTCCCTTCCCCGGGACACCATGGTCGACGGGGTGAAGGAGTCCGACGGCAGCTCCTTCTACAAGCTGAGCAGCGCCTACGCCTACAACGGCATCGAGGGCCTGAAGGAAGAAGTGTCCCAGATCCTTGGCATCCCCATCGACTTCTATGTGAAGGTGAGCACCAACGGCTTCGTGAAGCTGGTGGACGCCATCGGCGGTGTGGACTTCAACGTACCGGTGAACATGAACTACGAAGACTACGCCCAGGACCTGTATATCCACTTCAACAAGGGAATGCAGTGGCTGTCTGGCTCCGACGCGCTGAAGGTGGCCTGCTGCCGGCAGAATTCCTATTATGACGAGGCGGAAGGCGAGTGGAAAACCTATGACGCCTACTCCGACGCCGACATTGGCCGCACTGAGACCCAGCGGAATCTGCTGACAGCGGTGCTGAAAAAGGCCCTGTCCCAGCCCGGTAACTTTGCCACCTACTACGACATCTTCCTGGAGAATGTGCAGACCGACCTGGAAATGAGCGACCTGCTCTATTTCGCGGAAAAGGCCCTGTACTTCGACTTCTCCAATGACCTCACTACCTCGGTGCTGCCGGGAGACAGCACGGTGACCTATCACGGCTGGGCCTACTGCTATGAGCTCTGCCCCGACAAGGTGCTAGAGCTGGTGAACACCCAGGGCATCAACCCCTATACCACCGACATCACCGCCGATATGCTCACCATTGCCCAGAAATCTTGATACAACAGGAGCCCTGACGCAGATGCGTCAGGGCTCTCTGTATAAAGAAAACGACTTGCTAGGCGAAATGGTTCAAAAAACGATAGCGATGAAAAGATGATACCGCCAAAAATCTTGCTATCACACTTTATGAAGCAGCTGAAAGAGGAAAGCGGTACACAGTCGACTGCCCTCTTTTTTTGCCACTGGGGTGTGTATCGCGGCGGACTAACGCTGGACCCGCCCAGAACTGTCGCCGCCGGCTAGTTTTTCCACCTCGGCGCAGGTGACGCGGTTGAAGTCTCCCTCGATGGAGTGTTTGAGGGCGGAGGCCGCTACGGCAAACTCAATGGCATCCTGGGGAGCTTTCCCGCTGAGTAGGGCGTAAATCAGTCCTCCGGCAAAGCTGTCCCCACCTCCTACCCGGTCCACGATGTGGAGATGGTATTCCTTGGACAGGTAGCACGTCCCGCCGTTATACAGCATTCCCGCCCAGTTGTTGTCGCTGGCGGAGAGGGAGGTGCGCAGGGTAATGGCCACCGTTTCAAATCCAAACTGCCTGGCCAGCTGTCGGGCAACACTTTCATAGTCTGCCTTGTTCAGCTTGCCGCCATAAATATCACTGTCCGCGGCCGCAATGCCGAAGACATCCTTGGCGTCCTCCTCATTGGCAATGCACACATCCACATACTGACACAGCTTGGTCATGGCGGCTTTGGCCTGCTCCCGGTTCCACAGCTTGCTCCGGTAATTCAGGTCACAAGAGATTTTGACACCTCGCGCCTTGGCTGCCTGGCAGGCCTGCAGGCAGATTTCCACCAGATTTTCCCCCAGAGCGGGGGTAATGCCGGTAAAGTGAAACCAGACCGCGTCCTCAAAAATACTGTCCCAGTCAAACTCCTCCGGACGTGCCTGCTGAATGGCGGAATGGGCCCGGTCATAGATGCACACGCTGCCCCGCTTGGAGGCGCCCTTTTCCAGGTAGTAAATACCCACCCGTTCCCCGCCACGGACAATATGAGAGGCATCTACCCCCAGGCCCCGCAGGGCGTTTACCGCCCCCTGCCCGATGGCATGGGCGGGAAGCCTGGTCACAAAGGCTGCGTGCATTCCATAATTTGCTAGAGATACTGCCACATTGGCCTCGCCGCCGCCAAAGGTGGCCTGAAGCTGGTCATCCTGGAAGAACCGGTTGTACCCGTTTGGGGCCAGACGCAGCATGATTTCTCCGAAGGTAACGATTTTCCCCATACAAAAAGCTCCTTTCCCCAGTGTACTTACTTCCGCATCAGATGAATGGAAAAGCCGGCAAAGGTCTGTTTCAAATAAATCGCCTTGGTGCGCCCGTTGTTGTCCACCTTCCGGGTGTGCTCCAAGAATTCCACACCCTCCAGACCCAGATGGAATTCCGCCCGATCCACATCTGGCGTTCCGATGGCAATGTGTCCGTTTGTGCCTGGCATATCCACCTTGCAGCACTCCACAAAGGGCCCGGCAAAGTCCGAGCTACCGCCCTGCCGGTAATCTAAACCGAAGAGCCGGCAAATAGCCTGAGCCGTGCCGGCCGCGGCGTCCGCGCTGCCGCAGGGCAGGCCCACATGCTGGAGGGAAAAGTTCAGCATGGTCCCCACAGCCTGCCGGCACAGGGTGGTAATATCCTCCCACCGCTCCCCCTGGATAAGCTCACTTTTGGCCATCCAGGAGCCGCCGCAGAGGCGGACACGGTCATATCCCAGGTAGTCCGAAAGATTTTTTATGCTGATGCCGCCGGTAGGCATGAAACCCAGCCGGGGAAAGACGGGGGCTAGTGCCTTGAGCAGCGGCAGCCCTCCCGCCTGCTCCGCAGGAAAAAATTTTACCAGATCCAGGCCGGCGCTTACTGCTCTGCCCAGGTCGGAGGCAGTGGCGCAGCCGGGAATGACCGGTACGCCCTGCTCCAGACAGTAAGCTACCAGGGCCTCATTATACCCGGGGGAGACAATGAACCGGGCGCCGGCGGCCAGCGCCCGCCGGCACTGCTCCACGTTCAGAATTGTGCCCGCCCCCACCAAAACCTGCGGGCAATTCTCTGCGATCTGGCGGATAGACTCCTCCCCCGCCTGGGTGCGGAAGGTGACCTCTGCCGCCGGAAGCCCGCCGGCAGACAGCGCATTGGCCAGTCCCAGCGCTTTTTCCGCGTCCTCCACGGAGAGGACAGGTACAATGCCAATCCGGCACAGCCGCTGCAAAATTTCGTTCATGGAAATACCCCCTTGATTAACCGCCAGATTTTGTTGGCAAGTAAATTATAACACTTGTATACTAGAAAGCAAGTCGGGAAGACGTAAAATTTTAGCTGGTGATTTTTGTGCAAAGGGGAGAATTGAATCAAAATACTGGTTCTTGACGAGCGCCGCTCGTTTTTGTATGCTAGTAGACGGAAGAAGTACAGGAGGCGAGAGGGTTTGTATTTGACTGAGCGTCTCCCACGGGAGACGGGCCGTGATTACGCGCTGCGTACGCTGAAGGACAACATTGTCCGCCTTGCGCTGAAGCCGGGCAGTCTGGTCAGCGAGAATGAGCTGGCCGCGGAGATGGGGCTTTCCCGCACACCTGTGCGGGAGGCGCTGATCGAGCTTTCCAAAGTGAAAATTGTGGAAATCTATCCCCAGCGGGGAAGCGCCATTGCCCTCATTGATTGCCACATGGTAGAAGAAGCCAGGTTTATGCGCAGGGTGCTGGAGTGCGCGGTAATTGAGCTGGATTGTATGCTGGCGGACGAAAAAGCTATCAGGATGCTTCAGGAAAATGTTCGCCTACAACAATTTTATCTGGAGAACTACTATGCGGAAACGCTTACAGACTTGGATCACCAATTTCACCGCCTGTTGTTTGAAATTGCGCAGAAGCCTCAGGTATATGCTTTGATGGACACAATTTCTATACACTTTGACCGAGTACGAAGTATGGCACTTACTACAGTGAAAAACACAAAGATTGTCCAGGACCATCAGGATCTGATGGAGGCTGTGGCGCAAAAGAATGTCACCAGAGCACGGGCACTGATGGAAGCGCATCTTGACCGCTATCAGATTGATGTAGAAAAGATCCAGGCGCAATATCCCGACTATTTTATTTAAAAACGGAATTCTATTGCCTGAACTACCTGGAGTGTAAAAAGCCCCTCCCCCATGTGAAGTAATAAATTCACATGGGGGAGGGGCTTTTTTAATTGGTTTGCTCATCTATGATCAGACAGGTAAGGTACAAAGAAATAAATTCCTGCTCGTTTAGGGCAGAGAATTCCACGCCGATTAGCCGAGACAGCTTTTCCAGTCTTGTTTTGAGGGTATTTCTGTGAATTTGCAAAAGATCAGCGGCTTGAGAAATGTTTCCGCCTGCTGCCAAAAATATTCTCAGATCATGGATAGCAGTCATTACACGCTTTTCTTTTTTCTGAGCCAGTTGCAGCAGACTAAAATTGCACAGGCTTTCAGGTATGGCCGTGTGGGTCAGGATTTTGTACAAGCATTGACAATATTGCTCTTGAAAAAAGTAAAGCGAGCCTGCATTTCCAGCGGTTGAGTGCAGATCCAGCGCCATTTTACACTGTTGATAGGCCCATCGGATAAAGGAGACATCATGAAAGCAGTTGCTGACACCGGCTACCAGCCCGTTGTTGTAAAGTGCCTTACGTATTTTAGAAAGCTTAGCTGTAGAGTCCAGCGCGTCCGGCTCTACAAAAATAAGCTCGTTATTATGAATAAATGCAGCCGGAGCCGTAAGGATTGCATAGAGAGGGGAAAGTAAATCGTTTAAAAACACTTTTGAATAGCGTTCTCGTTCAAAGGGAATTACCAAAAGAGAGAACTGCTTTTTCCCGTTCCAACGTTCCGGCAGCAGCCCCATAATAGTCTCAGTTGGATCCTCTGACTCGCTGCTAATATCAATGATACCATGGGCACTTGCGGCGTCAAGGGATTCGAAGTCTGAAAACTTGTCAAAAATCGATTCAATACGCTGCTGAAGATAGTACATCAGAGAGAGCTGTCCCTTGGAGAAGGTGTTGTACCCTATAAAGACCATGGTGCAAAGCAAGGTGCTTTTGTTGTAAAGAGGCACAATTACATCAATGTTTTCCTGCTGTCGGCCGGATACCCAAAGTGTAAACGGATCATGGCGGTTGTTCAGATTTGAATTCAGAAAACGTCGTTCTTCCGGGTTCAACATGTCATGGGGGAATATCCCCTTATACCGCAAGGAATCCCACACGTTATCCAGGGAATTAGAAGAGAGATCCCCAGCGGAAAATACAAACCGTCCGATACAGTTGATAAGTACAATTGGTACGTGGAAGACTGCGGAAGCGATGTCCAAGAAGGCTTTAAAGGAGCAGCCGGACAGAGCTGCTTCCGATAGCTTTTCCTCCCACTTGCGGTAGGCTTTGAATGTGTTTTGAACAATGTCAAATACCTCGTTGTAATTGGAGCTTTCCAAAATAACAATTGCGGACCAGCCTTTGTCCGTCAAAAATGATGGATCTACATTGCCCTGACACAAAAAGGTCAGCGAACGTTTATCTGTCTGGTAGTAAGCGGAGATAAGCTCCTGCGTGGTAACGGCATACATATACTCCGTGCTCCAGCGTTCCTCCTGGCTGGGTAGATAGCGAATTCCCTCGAGATTCAGTTCCGGGCTGTCAGAGGCTAGAATAAGAGGGTTATATTCAGAGAGAGCATCGTGCAGGATATGCAGATTCATTCTCATATAAATCACTCCCATTACGGATTGCAGCAAAAATGATAAATTGCAGTAACTTTAAAGTATAATATTTTTACAAAAAAGTCAACCTGGGAAACCGCTAGAGGAAAAATATACAAAATTACACAAAAATAACCGCGCAAGCAAGCGCTTGGACTGCTTGAAACTGTGCAAAAATGATGTAGAATGACATTGGTAAGCATAAACTAGCCATATATAGCAGAAAAAGCGGATATTTGTATTTTAAGGAGGAAACGAGACATGAAAAAGAGACTGACTGCTATTACCCTTGCTCTTGCAATGACCCTTGGATTGGCTGCATGCGGAAATACTTCTGGTCAAAATCAGCAACCCGCCGGAGAGTCCGGGCAGCCGGCCTCGGACGAGCCTATTGTCCTCCGTTTTGCTGATACAGACAGTGCAGATTCTGTGGCTGGTCAGGGCGGTCAGATGTTCTGTGATCTGGTGGAGGAGCGCACGGATGGCCGTGTGGTTGTGGAGTATTATACGGCCAGCCAGTTGGGCGGCGATAAGGCGATTACCGAGGCTGCCATTGCGGGCACGGTTGATATTGCTAAGTGTTCCAACGGAAATTTTGTGCAGTTTTCCGATGCTCTTGAATGGGTAGACCTGCCCGGTGTGCTTAGTTCTGTGGAGCAGGTACGTAAACTGTTCACCAGTGAATACCGGGATGAGGTAAATGCGCAGATCCTGGAGGATACCGGAGGGATTGCGCTGATGTTCGATGTGGATGCAGGGGAACCCCGTGCAATTGGTTCCACCAAGAAAGAAATCCGTGTCCCGGCTGATATGAATGGTGTAAAGGTTCGTTCTACCGGTTCGGAAATTGAGCTGGCGCTGTTTAACAACTGGGGAGCGTCCTCTACCTCTCTGGACTGGGGCGAAGTCTATACCGCACTGCAGCAGAATCTTGTTGAGACAACCTATAATCAGGTGCAGACTCTGGAAATTAATAGCTTTGGTGAAATTTTGAACTATATTACTCCCATTAATCAGTCCTGGGTGGTTTCTGCCAAATTTATTGGGCCGAAGGCTATTGAAAAGCTGGGTGGTCTGGACAGTGAGCTGTTCCAGATTGTACAGGAATGTGCACTCGAATGCGAAGTGTGGAAGGACAAGGCTTTTGTTGAGGCTAACGCGGAGTCCTATGAAAAGCTGAAAGAGCAGGGAGTTACCATCGTGGAGCTGACTGACGAGGAGATGGCGCTTTGGACCGAGGCGTCCGAGGCCATTTGGGGCGAGTTTGTCGGTGAGGGCAAGTCCATCTCTTATGATTTTATTGAATACGTGCAGAGCTTTGCCTAAACAAGCGGCACACTTTCCAAAGGAGCGATTATATGACAAGGATAACGGTGTGGATTGACTGGATCAGCACTTTGTGCGCTAAGATGGGAAAGGTCATTGTTTTGGTAGGCGGCACGGGTATTCTGCTGAGCATGGCTATCGGCGTTTTTTCCCGGGCGCTGCTGCCGCAGGCTTTTGTGTGGCCGGAGGAGGTAAGCCGCTATCTGCTGATCTGGTGCACATTTATCGGCGGAAGTGTGGCACTGCATAACAAAAACCTGGTCCGATTTGAGTTTATCATCAACCTGTTCAAAGGAAAGGCGTATACTGTGGCGGAAATTGTGGGCCACTTGCTGTCTCTGGTGTTTTTGGTGCTGTTTACCCGGATTGGCATTGACCTGATTCCCTATTACCTGAACTCTGTGGGGACAACGGTCCCCATCCAGTTAATTTGGCCGGCTGCTGGTGTGCTGCTGGGCGGCGTGTTTATGGTGATTCACATGATCAGCCAGGTTTGCCACGACATCCTCAGATTGACCGGCCGGGAAGGAAAGGAGGCAAAGTAGTAGCATGAATATGGGCGTTTATTTGTTCCTGCTGCTGTTTGCGCTGATGTTTTCCGGTATGCCCATTGCTTTGGGTGTGGGCATGGCTGCGATCCTGACCACTGGAATCTGGGGGCAAATTGGGCTTGAGCTGATTTTTCAGCAGTACTACCAGGGCGTAAACAGCTTTGCTCTGCTGGCGGTCCCGCTGTTTATGCTTGCAGGGGAACTGATGACCAGGCTGGGCCTGGTGGATGACATTATCCTCCTGGCCAAACTGCTGGTAGGCCGGATGCGGGGGTCGCTGGCACAGATCAACATTGTGGCCTCGGTGTTTTTTGCCACAATGTCCGGCTCTGCGGTTGCCGATACTGCCGCTATCGGCGGTATGCTTTTGCCGGCCATGGAAAAAGAGGGGTATGACAAGGAGTTTTCTGTGGCGGTAACAGCCGCTTCCTCCATTATCGGACCAATTATCCCTCCCAGCATTACAATGATTGTCTATGGTTCGCTCATGTCAAACGTTCCTACGGGCGCAATGTTTGCCGCCGGTATTGTACCAGGCGTTTTGATCGGGTTGGGCGAAATGGCGTTGGTTTATTATTTCAGCAGAAAGCGCAATTATCCGAGAGAAACCAAGCGATATACGGCAAAAGAGGCGTCCGCTATTGCAGTACGTACCCTTCCTGCGGTTCTCACACCGGTTATCATTGTAGTGGCCATTTTCTCCGGCTTCTGCTCGGCCACGGAGGCGGCGTGTATTGCAAATATCTGGGTGCTTATTACTGGCGCGCTGTATTACAGACGGCTGAACCTTAAAGTGTTTGGGGAGAGTGTTATTGTAGCCATGGAGACCGCAGGGGCTATTCTGCTCCTCAATGCAGCGGCCAAGCCCCTAAGCTACCTGATTGCCATGGCACAGCTGCCCACCATGATAAGCGAGGCGTTTACCAGCTTTACCAGCAGCAAGATCGTCATTTTGCTGCTGCTCAATGTGGTGCTGCTGTTCTTGGGGTGCTTTATGGAATGTACCGCAAACGTCCTCATTTTTGCCCCCATCTTTGCACCTCTGGCCATCTCCTTTGGGGTAGATCCGCTGCAGTTTGCCTTGATTTTCGTGGTCAATGTGGTCTGCGGCATCTGCACACCCCCCTTTGGTCCCACGGTTTTCCTGGCTGCTGGTATTGCAAAGGCACCGCTGGAACGATGTATGAAGGCGATTATACCGTTCTGTGTGGTGCAGATAGCCGTTATCCTGATGATTTCCTATATTCCGGCTCTGACGCTGACGCTGCCGCGGCTGCTGGGCCTGTATTAGTCTATGGGTACGGCGGAGGAAGCTATCTGCCGGTTTGTATCGGCACTTCAATGGCAGGATATTCCCGAAGCTGTAAAAGGCTGTGCACGCCGCTGTTTTACGGATACCATGGCCTGCATCATTTCCGGCGGAAAAAGCGTCCAGTTCCGGGCGGCGGAAGCTGTCATCGATCAAAACCATGCTTCCCGCCACTATCTGGCGGGGCAGGGGCTGGAGCAGGTCAACTTGTACGACAGCGTGCTGCTCAACGCCTGCGCTGCCCATTCTGAGGAGTACAATGACTTGTTTTTTGGGCGGCCGGGCCATCCCAGCGCGGTCCTGGTTCCGGTGGTACTTGGCCTGGGCTTTAGCCGAAATGCCTCTGCCAGTTCTGTAATGGAGAGTTATGTGGCAGGTCTGGAAGTAATGGCGCTGGTAAACCAGGCGCTTCTGCCCAATGCTCATAAAATGGGCTTCCACACCACTTCGGTGGCAGGGGTTGTCGGAGCAGCAGCGGCGGCATTTCCCACATGCAGCGCGTTGGCCAGCGTTCCAAAATTTGCCCGCAGGCCGCAAGCAAACGTGCAGGCTATGGAAAGCGCCCGTTCCAGCCCATCCTGCGGCAGATG
>PPYE01433015.1_pt1 | contig 21995 bp, 17 predicted proteins | sample 1559881 | NCBI WGS metagenome assembly PPYE01 (sample SAMN08240022, study PRJNA423297) | Human gut metagenome, whole genome shotgun sequencing project.
GGGGAAGAAGAGGGCTGTTAAAAATGGAATTTGCTACGTATGTTGCTACGCACATTGCTACATGCGTTGCGACGGAATGACTAGCCTGAATTTTTAGTGGCATGAAAACGGGCTATGGTGACCGTTCCCTACATCAAAAATGGCCGACTTAGGTGTTTTTGTGTAGAAGCGTTTGTACAGTGATTACTTCATTATAAAACTAAAGTCTGATGGATGAGGCTGAGGGCTGTCTATTATAAAGCGAAAGTAGGGAGCTTGGTTAAGCCTGAGAAATATGAAAATTTTCATTTTGGATAGGTAGACGCAGATAGTGATTACTACATTATAAATCAAAAGTCATGACGCGGAAGATGATGTTTACACGGCGGAAAGCCTGATTTTATCAGTATTTTTAGAGGATGTACGTTGCAGATTGGCAGGTCTGTCCAAATGAGATTAGTTGAATAAAAAGCGTCATTTCTCTCTTAGCCTATGTAAAGGATGTCTACACAAATGGGATTATTGAAGCTGATGGAAGCCAATAAAGTAGTTAATGGTTGAGGTGTCTGTCCTAAATGGAATAGTTGATAAGTGAATAGGGAAAATGAACATTTCAGGCGTTGTTTTTATAGGAATTTTGGACCTGTTTTGAAGGGCAGATAGTGATGACAGGAAATGGAGTTGTGATTCCTGATTACTATTACATAAATACTAGGCCAGCAGTTATTGTGGTCGCAGTCGATTCAGAGTTGAATATGATCCTAAAGAAAGAGTACAGGCATCCGTTACGAGAAGTACTCATTGAACTGCCTGCGGGAACATTTGAAGAGTACGAAACAGATGGTCTCGCTGTGGCAAAGAGAGAACTACTTGAAGAAACTGGTTACGTTTCAGAACAGTGGACATGTCTAGGGAAATGTGTGGAAAGTCCATCAAAAACAAATACTGAAATAACGATTTACTTAGCTCGTGATGCCCACAAGGTGTCTGAGCAATCTTTAGATATAACAGAAGATATCGAGTTTTTCAAAGTTCCATTAGATGAAGCAGTTGATATGTGCATGCACAATACTATTCGAGTTAATAGCTCAGTTAATGGGATTTTGAAGGCGGCAATAATAATTAACACATACAAAGGAGAGTAACAATGTTAACAGCCCTGATTATGGCAGGTGGTAGAGGTACAAGATTTTGGCCTGCATCAACAGAAGATAGACCAAAGCAGTTTTTAAATCTTATAGGTGAGAGAACAATGATACAGGAGACAGTACACAGATTGCTGCCTCTTGTAGATATGGATCATATTTTCATCTGCACAGGTGCTAAATATAAGTCCTTGTGTTTAGAGCAACTTTCTGAACTCCCAGAGAGAAATATTATTGTGGAACCAATCGGAAGAAATACGGCACCTTGCATTTTGTTATCTACACTTTATATTAAGCAGATTTATGAAGGCGCAAATGTTGTTGTGCTTCCTAGTGATCATCAGATAAATAATGAGCCAGAGTTTTTAGCTGTATTAGAAGATGCGAATCGTTTTTTGGATGATAAGAAGAATGCAATTGTGACAATCGGAATAACTCCGAACCGTCCAGAAACTGGCTATGGTTATATTAATTTCGATGAAACAATAAGTACCGTTAAATCTCACGAGATTAAAAACGTGAAGAGATTTGTTGAAAAACCGAATGTAGAAGTTGCTCAGTCATATCTTGATGATGGGCATTACCTCTGGAATGCAGGTATGTTTATGTTCAATGTAGACTTTATGAAATCTCAGTATGAACTGTATGCAAAAGGTACTTATGACATTCTTACATCACTTCCTGCGATCGATGTAGCTAACTACATGGAAGAGTTAGAAGAAAAGTATGCTCTTTGTGAGTCTATCTCTGTTGACTTCGCAATTATGGAGAAGTCTGACAAGCTTTATGTAGTACCTGCTGATTTTGGTTGGGATGATATTGGTGCCTGGGGAGCGTTAAGCAGATATTTGAAACAGGATGATGCAGGAAACATTACTAAGGGTGATGTTGTTATGAACAACTCTAGTAATAATACAGTATTTACAACTACCAAACCAGTTGTTCTCTTAGATGTTGACGACTTGTTTGTTATTGAAACAGAAGAAAGAATTGTTGTGGGTAAGAAGGGCTCACTGAACAAAGTTCATGAGTTAAGGAATAAGTAATGAAGTGTGTAGTATTAGCTGGAGGAACAGGAGAAAGACTGTGGCCTCTATCGAGAAAAAACTGTCCAAAGCAGTTCATAGAGATAGAGAACAACCACTCTATTTTTCAGGATACTATTGCTAGAAATATTCCATATTGTGACGAGTTTATTATCGTTACAAATAAGGATTATAAATATTTGATTGAGAATCAGATGGAACCGTTCCAGGGCCTCAATTATAGATGCATATATGAAGAAGAAGGAAAGAAGACAACGGCGGCCATAACATTGGCTTGTCTCTCTTTAGAACCTACAGAGTATGTGCTTGTGACAAACACTAATATGCTGATATCTGCTCCTGAATACAAGGATACGATTATAGTAGCTAAGCAAAATGCTTATGAAGGATACATCAGTATTTTAGTGAGTAAAGCTGAGAAGTCAGAAAATAGATACGGATATGTGGTAGAGAAAGACGGAGATGTAGTTACCAGCTTCATTGAAAAGCCAGAAGAAATAATCGAGGGTGAAATTTATCAGAACCTTGGCTTCTTGATTTTCCAGAATGGTGTGCTGATGAACACGCTTGACTTCAAACTGTTGAATGAGTGCTTGCAAGCATATAAGAACAGAGAAGTTAAAAATGGAAATACAAGCTATAGGGATGTGAATATCACTCCTGTGGCTATTGAGAAGTCTATCCTTGAAAAAGCAAGCAATATTAAAGCCGTTGAAGTATCTTTTCCTTACCGTGATATTAGAACTCTTGATGATCTATCTGGTTATCAAAATAAGGGAACTATTATAAATAACTCAGATACTACACAAATTATTAATACAAAAAAAGACAAGGCTATTGTGGTTAATGGTGTCGATGACTTGATTGTAGTTAATACTGAAGATGCTCTTTATATAGGTAAAAATGGCATTGGGTTAAAAGAAATTTTGAAGATGCCGGAATTAAAGGAATTTGGAGAAAAGAGTACATTATATAACCGCTCTTGGGGAAGATATGAGGATCTTATTGTTGAAAGAGATTATAGATTTAGACGAGTGATCATCAATTCAGGTAAAACAATTTATGAGCATGTTCACAAGAGAAGAATCGAATCATGGACAATACTAAAAGGTATCGGTAAGTTTAGTATCAATGGTGTTGAAGGAATTTATCGGACCAGCGATACAATCACTGCTAAGACTGGTGATAGACATCAAATTTCCAATGTGGGTGATACTCCTTTAGTTCTTGCTGAGATGGGTATTGGTGATATCATTCACAATGATATGAGATCTACTACTGATATACAAGTTAGTGATACGAGTTTAGGATTTTCTATTGATCCGATGATAAAACTGACACCAGCCCTAAAAGACTACCTTTGGGGTGGAAACCAGCTTAAGGATAGATACGGAATTGAATCTGACCTTGATATTGTGGCGGAAGCTTGGGAGTTATCCGCTCACCCGGATGGAGAGAGTGTTGTTTCCACAGGCAGACACAAAGGATTGTCGTTCTCAAAATACATCGAGACTGTCGGTAAATCTGTCCTTGGTTGGAAATGCTCCCCGCTACAATCGTTCCCGATGCTCGCGAAATTTATAGATGCAAAAAGAAATCTATCTATCCAAGTTCATCCAGACGATGATTATGCACTAGAGCATGAAGGGCAGTATGGAAAGAACGAAATGTGGTATGTGGTTGATGCGAAAGAAGGGGCTGGCCTCTATGTTGGTTTCAATAGAAATGTTGACAAGGATGAGGTTAGAAGACGAGTTCAGGATAACACGATAACTGAAATTCTTAATTTCTATCCAACAAAGCCTGGTGATATATTCTTTATTCCAGCGGGAACAGTGCATGCCATCTGTGAAGGAAACTTAATATGTGAAATTCAGCAATCAAGTAACTGCACATATCGTCTTTACGATTATGACAGAAAAGATAAGTTTGGTAATCCACGAGAGCTTCATCTAGAGAAGGCATTAGATGTACTGAACTACGAGAAATATGAGTTTACAGAAGGTAATGTTAGCTGTAAATATTTCGAAAACGAAGTAATTGATATTGAAGAAAAGATGATAAGACTTAATGACGAAAGATTTATCTCTATCATTGTTTTGGATGGAGAAGGTGAAATGTCTATAGGAGACTATAAATTAGAAGTAAAAGCCGGAGACAGTATTTTTGTCCCAGCACAGAACAAGATACTAAAGGCTTTAGGAAAAATGAAACTAGCTATTAGTCACATATAAGGGATGGAAAAATGAACTATAGAGAAGTATACGAGAGATGGCTCAAGGAAGTGAAGGATGATGAACTCCTGACTGAGCTTAAGAATATGAGTGATAAAGAGATTGAAGACTCTTTCTACAAAGATTTATCTTTTGGTACTGGTGGCCTGAGAGGAACCATTGGTGCTGGAAGTAATAGAATGAATATCTACACAGTTGCAAAAGCTACTCAGGGCTTGGCTAACTACTTGAATGCTAATTACAAGAATCCTTCTGTTGTTATCGGTTATGACAGCCGTATTAAGTCTGATGTTTTTGCAGATGTAGCAGCAGAGGTATTCAGTGCTAATGGAGTAAAGGTTGAAAAATGGTCAACATTACTTCCTGTTCCTACTATATCTTATGCAACTAGATATCTTTTTGCATCCGCAGGTGTAATGATCACAGCATCTCACAATCCTTCAAAGTATAACGGATATAAGGTTTATGGCGAGGACGGTTGTCAGATTACCACAGAGGCTGCGGCTGAGATACTTGCAGAGATTAGTAAAGTAGATATTTTTAACGATGTGAAGAAAGGGAGAGGTGCTGAAATCAAGAGCATCCCAGATGAAGTCTTTACTGCTTTTATTGAAGAAGTAAAGAATCAGTCGGTTCTCTTCGGTGAGGAAGTAGATAAAAATGTTGCTATTGTGTACAGTCCACTTAATGGTACAGGATTAGTGCCTGTTACCAGAGTATTGGCAGAGATGGGCTATAGCAATGTAACCGTAGTAGAGGAACAGAGAAATCCTGATGGAAATTTCCCGACCTGTCCTTATCCGAATCCTGAAATTAAAGAAGCGCTGGCTCTCGGTTTAGAGTATTGCAAGAAGTACAACGCTGATTTAATGCTTGCAACTGATCCAGACTGTGATCGTGTGGGTATCGCTGTTAAAGATGAAGATGGTGAGTATCAGCTTCTTTCTGGTAATGAAGTTGGCATCCTTCTTCTTGACTATCTCTGCTCACAGAGAATTAAGTACAACAAGATGCCAAAGAATCCAGTAATGGTTAAGACAATCGTTACTATGGATCTTGGAGAGCAGATTGCAAACCACTATGGTGTGGAAACAAGAAATGTTCTCACTGGTTTCAAGTTCATAGGAGAGCAGATTGGACTTTTAGAAAAGGATGGAGAAGCTGATAGATATATCTTCGGTTTTGAAGAATCCTATGGTTATTTGAGTGGAAGTTATGTCCGCGATAAGGATGGTGTTAATGGGGCATATTTAATTGCAGAAATGTTTAGTTTCTATAAGACAAAAGGAGTTAGTCTTCTAGATAAACTTCAAGAACTTTATGCTACCTACGGTTTTGCTCATAATACTTTACAATCCTATACATTTGAAGGAGCTTCCGGCTTTACCAAGATGCAGGAAATTATGAGTAGAATTCGGGTAGAAGGCATCTCTGAAATTAATGGCGTGAAAGTAGTTAAGAGCCTTGATTACATCGAAGGTCTTGATGGTCTTCCCAAGTCAGATGTTTTGAAATACTGCTTTGAAGATAATGCATCTGTTGTTATCAGACCCTCTGGTACAGAACCTAAGCTTAAGACTTATATTTCAACATGTCTTGGTAGCAAAGAAGAGTCTATTAAAGAGAATAAAGATTTTGAAGAAGTACTTAAGATGTACTTCGAATAAAAACAAGGTTTCAAGTCAGATTGTCAGACTGAATATATTATATTACATAGGAGAATTTTACAATGAAAAAAGCACTTATTACAGGTATTACTGGTCAGGATGGATCTTACTTGGCAGAGTTTTTACTGGAGAAAGGTTATGAGGTTCACGGTATTATCCGTCGTTCTTCTGTTTCAACTACTTCCCGTATTGATCACATTATGGATAAACTGGTTATCCACGAAGGAGATCTTTCTGATTCTTCTTCTATCATCAGAATTGTTCTTCAGGTTAAGCCTGATGAAATATATAATCTGGCAGCACAGAGCCATGTCCAGGTATCTTTTGATGCTGCTGAATATACAGGCGACGTAGATGCACTTGGCGTACTTCGTATTCTTGAGGCAGTACATACTGCAGGTCTTGATAAAACTTGTCGTGTTTACCAGGCTTCTACTTCAGAGCTTTACGGAAAGGTTGAGGAGGTTCCTCAGAACGAGAAGACACCATTTCATCCTTATAGTCCTTATGCTGTTGCAAAACAGTATGGCTTTTGGATGATGAGACAGTACAGAGATGCATATGGCATATTTGCATGTAACGGTATCCTGTTCAATCATGAGTCTGAGCGCCGTGGTGACAACTTCGTAACAAGAAAGATTACTCTTGCCGCTGGACGTATCGCTTGTGGTCTCCAGGATCATCTTGAACTTGGCAATCTTGATTCCCTTCGTGACTGGGGCTATGCAAAGGATTATGTAGAGTGTATGTGGTTAATTCTTCAGCAGGACGAGCCGGATGATTATGTAATTGCAACTGGTGTTCAGCATACCGTTCGTGAATTTACTACTCTTGCTTTCAAGAACGATGGTATTGAAATTGAATGGAAGGGAGAAGGCCTGGATGAGAAGGGATATGACAAAGCTACCGGCAAGATGGTGGTTTGTATAAATCCGAAGTGGTATAGACCTACTGACGTTGTAAATCTTTGGGGTGATCCTACAAAAGCTAAGACTAAACTTGGATGGAATCCTCAGAAAACAAGCTATGAAGAGCTTTGTGCAATTATGGCACAGCATGATTTAGAGCTTGCAAAGAAAGAAGCAGGAATTAAATAAGTCAAATCGGGCATAGCGTGGTGAATAACTATGCTATACCTACTTTTTTATTATGGGAGTGAAGAACATGAAAAAAGTACTGATATTTGGAATAGGCGGTTTTGTAGGCCGTTATCTTGCAGAGGAATTTCATAATGTAGGTTATGAAGTATATGGCAGTGATAAAGTTAAAACTCCAAGCGTGCAAGATTATGTAATATTTGATGTAGCTGAACTTATGGATGCAGAGAGTATCAGTATGCTTATTCAAAAAGTAACTCCAGACATGATAATTAATCTTGCTGCAATAAGTAGCGTTGGTGCATCCTGGGGGATTCCTCAAACAACGATGATGGTTAATGTAGTCGGAGCATTAAATATTATTGAGGCAGCTAAAAACTGTAGTACATCTCCAAAAGTAATGTTTATTGGTTCAAGTGAAGAGTATGTAACAATTAGTGAACCTATAAGTGAAAAAACTGAACTGGATGCTTCAAATCCTTATGGAATTTCGAAGGTAGCCCAGGAGAGATTTGCAAAACTGTATCGCGATAGATATGGAATGAAAATATATTGCGTAAGACCATTCAATCACACTGGTGTTGGTCAAAGGGATTCATTTGTATTACCTAGCTTTTGTAAGCAGGTTGCAGAAATTGAAAAATCAGGGAAGCCTGGTGTTATTAAAGTTGGAAATTTAACGGTACAACGAGATTTCAGTCATGTGAAAGATATTGTACATGCGTATAGATTAATTATCGAAAGCGATAATTGTGAAGTTGTTTATAACATTGGTTCTGGTAAAGCATATCCGCTTAAAGAAATGTTGGATTACATTGTCGGATTTAGTTCGCAAAAAATAGAGGTAGAGGTGGATCCAGAAAGATTTAGACCATCTGATCAGCCAGTTATATGTTGTGATCATAGTTTGATTACAAAGGAACTTGGGTGGAAACCAGAATTTACAGTTTTTGATGCATTGAAGGAAATGTATTGTGATTATTTAAAATAATAAGGGTGAAATAAAACTATGGATTCAGAAAAAAAACTACTGTATATAAGCAGCAGAGTGTTTTGGCCACCAATGGGCGGACATGAGGTTGAAATATATCATTATTGCCGTGGACTTCATGAAAAATATGGTTATACAGTTGATGTGTATGCCTTTGATTCTGCAGATAAGCTAGAAGGGGTTAAGAAGCCTGCATTTCTAAATAAAGTAGTACTGTCAAAGCATATTGGGTCTGTTGAGAAGGTACGCAATCTAATCTGTAAAACGTTAATAAAAGGTTGGCCGATACAGAATTCATTGTACTATAGTAAGGAAAACGAAGAAGAGATATATTCTATTCTTAAAAAAGAAAAGTATGATGTTGTTATCGTAGACATGATTCGTTTAGCAACGTATTACGACGCCATCAAGAACCATACCTGTAAAAAAATCCTTGATATTGACGATACATTATCGAAACGTTATAAACGACAGTTATATGCGATAACAGAAAAAACAAATATCGCAGGTCAGTATCATGATAAACTTCCTGGTTTTTTGCAGAAGTTTCTTGGATCTTCAATGATCAAAAAAATTGTTTTGAAATTTGAGATTCCAAGGATTGAAAAAGCGGAAAAGTACTATTCGGATTTATATGATAGAGTGATTTTTGTTTCGTCATTGGAAACGGACGAATTTAATAGTCGCTACCATACAGATAAAGCAGTAACTGTAAGCTTGGGAGTTGATTATCCTTATTTCTCAGAAAGAATAGATGTGAAAAAATGTCCTGGAGTGGCGACGTTTGTTGGAAATATGGCTACACCGGCAAATGCTGATTCTGTAAGATACATTGTTAAAGAAATTATACCAAAGTGTAGTAAACTTGAGAAACTAATATGCGTTGGAAATTGTCCAGAGGAACTTCGAAATGAGTTAAAAAATAATCATAAGGTCGTGTTTACTGGAAAGGTTGATGATTTGCGTTCCCATGTAAAAAAAGGAATAGTATTTCTTGCTCCGATAGCATATGGTACAGGCATCAAAACGAAAATTTTAGAAGCGATGGCGATGGAGATGCCAGTTATCACCAATTCTATTGGTGCAGAGGGGATTCATGCAAAAAACGGTGAGCATTGGTATGTTAGTGATAGTTCTCAAGAAATAGCTGATTATGTTGATAAGCTAATGGCGGATTCAGAAGCTTGTGTATCTATGGGAAAAGTGTCAAAAACTTTTGTTGAAGAATATTTTCAGTGGGATATTGTTTTTGAACAGTTTAAGAAGCTTGGACTTTGAGCAATTGTTTGAAAGCAAGTGGGCACTTTTATTCTATAGATATCTTCTTGTGAGAGGGATAAAAAATGAAAATTGCGGTTGATGGTAATTTGTTATGCGGAAAAAAGACGGGAATGGGAACGGTTGTACATCATGTTTTATTAAATTGGTGTTCAACAGAAGTTGCTTCAATTACGGTTTATGTGCCTGAACCGCTGACTGAAGAGTATAGCAAAAAACTTGCTGAAAACAATATTAAAATCAAAGTGCTAGGAAAAAGTAATTATTTTAAATGGGAACAAGTAGTATTACCACGTATATTAAAAAAAGATGGGATAGATGTTTTGTGGTGTCCTTATAACACCGCCCCATTGTTTGCTGGATGTAAAACAGTTGTAACAATCCATGATGTTATATATATGGAAGTTCCATTGAAATGTACCCCATCATTATATAAGAAATTAGGTATTATTTATAGAAAAAACATAGTTCCTGTTGCAGCAAGAAATGCAAAAAGCATAATAACAGTAAGTCAGTTTGCCAAGAATGAAATTGCGCGTTTCTTTAAAAGGGAATCTGAGAAAGTAAAAGTTATATATAATAGTGCAGACATTTCAGATAAAAGATTGAATACATCAGACACGGTGTCGTTTTTTGAAAAGAATGGAATTGAACGTCCTTATATATTAGGCTTTGGATCGTTGGAAACACGCAAGAACACAATGCGACTGATAGAAGCGTATATCAAATTACCTGATATAATAAAAAAAGAGTATCAATTGGTTCTTTTTGGTTTCCGTGGATACGAAGAGTCAGAAGAATATAAACTAATACATGCGAAAAATTTAGAGAAAAAAATCATTGTATTGGGATATGTTTCTGATGAAGAAAAAGCGACTCTTTATGGTCTGAGTAAATTATTTGCATTTCCAACACTTTCTGAAGGATTTGGAATTCCAGTTCTAGAGGCTTTTGTGGGGGAAACACCAGTTATTACATCTAATGTTACTTCTATTCCAGAGGTTGCTGGAAAAGCAGCTATATTAATTGATCCAACTAATGTTAGTTTATTGACAACCCAGATTGATAGGTTGGTTTCTGATGAAGAGTTGTGTAACAGACTGGTTATAGCTGGAAAAGAGCAATTGAAAAAATTTGATTGGAGAATTACAGCAGAGAATATTTTAGCAGAATTGAAGGCGGTTTGTAGCGAATGAATGGCAGAAAGATATGTTTAAATTGTTCACCTTTAACAGGAAATATAACAGGAATAGAGCGCTGTATATACGAAAATGTTAAAAGATTTGATAAGCTAGCTGGAAAAGATGGGGTCGAAATAGAATTGCTTTACCCTGAAGGAACTCAGCCCAATTTCCCACAAGTGAATTATTTGAAGAAGGTGTCACTACCAGCTAAGGGTAATAAGATTGATGTTTTTTCTTTGATCAAATACATAAAAAGAAACAATGCCGTTTATTTTAGTATTCATGGTGGAATTTGCCTAATTAGAGGTTCTGTAGTATGTACACATGATATGCGTACATGGGCTCATAAGGAATTTGATCCACTAAGTTTCAGGATAAAATGTAATATCAATGCATTAACGAGTAGAATATTTGCTAAAAAGATAGTGACTGTTTCTAAAACTGCAAGGAGTGAGATTAGCAAGTATTTAAGATTACCAGAAGCAAAGATTGACATTATCACAAATGGCTGGGAACACATTAAAGAAATTAAGCCTGATAATAAAGTGTGGGAGAAAATTCCAGGAGTTGTTAAGGGGGAATATTTCTATTCTCTTAGTAGTCGAGCTCCACATAAAAATTTTATATGGGTACATGAGGTGGCTAGACGTAATCCTAGTCAGACTTTTATTATAGGTGGTAAACTTTGGAATGGTGGGAGCACTGAGAATCCTCCTCAAAATCTAATTTATCTTGGATATGTTTCTGATGAAGAAAATGTAGAGTTAATGTCACACTGTAAGGCTTTTTTACATCCATCAAAGTATGAAGGGTTTGGCATGACTCCTTTAGAGGCGCTTGCTTGTGGAGCGGAAATATGTGTATCCACAGCGTCATGTTTGCCAGAAATATTTGAAGATTGTGCACATTATTTTGATCCGGATGATTACAGTGTGGATTTAGAACAATTACTATCAGAGGAAACGAGCAGACCAGATAAACTATTTAAAAAATATAGTTGGGACAAAGCCTCTGATCAGTGGTATAAACTTATGAAAAAGTATGGAAAGTGGAGCTAAGATATGAAAGATGTTCTGGTTGTAGCGGATATTTACCCATTTCCTTATAATACGGGTGGAAAACTAAGAACAGCAAATTTGATAATTCAGTTGTCTAAATATTACAATGTTGATTTTGTGTGTTTTAGTTTAGATTCTATTGAAATAAAGCAAATAGAACAGGCAAAAGAATATTGCAGAAATGTATTTGTTCATGAATCTGTAATGCCTTCTAAAATTAAAAAAATTGTAAATTTATTCTCAAAATCGTGTAATGCAGAATTTATTGTTGATTCAAATGAAATGAAGCAGACGGTACGAGAGTTAACACATAAGTATAGTTATAAAGCTGTAGTTGTTGAACGTCTTTATGCATATCAGTATGTAAAAAATGTAGTGAAGGAACCGATTCTTTTGGATATGCACGATATTGAAAGAGAAGCAATGGATTACTTTAGCAAAATAGCAAAAAACCCTTTGCACAAACTGCACTATAAAATCGAAACTCATAAAGTTATCCAGTTAGAAAAGGCGGCTGTGAGTCATGTTGCAAAAATGATTACCGTTTCTGAGCGAGATAAAGAAATTTATCTTCAGTATTTTTCAAAGACAAGAGAGAAATGGTTTTCGGTTAATAATGGTATTGATCTATCAAAAGCATTAGATACTCCGGTAACTCGTCGTGATGATCGAACAGTTATATTTGTAGGTTCTTTACGACATCCGCCTAACATGCATGGTTTACGTTGGTTTGTTATAAATGCTTGGCCATCTATAGTTAAGGAGTATTCGGATGCTAGGTTTGTTATTGTTGGTTCAGGTGAGATATCGGATGAAGATAAGACCCTATTTGATTCAACCACCGGTGTAGAATTTAAGGGATTTGTGGAAAATCTATATCCTTTATTACGTAAAGCAACTTGTTTGGTGGTGCCGTTATTTAGTGGAAGCGGTACGCGTCTTAAAATACTTGAGGCATTTTCCTTTCAGCTTCCAGTAGTTTCTACTACTGTAGGCGCAGAAGGATTGCCATATACTAATGGAAGAGACATTATAATCGAAAATGAAGCGGACGGAATGAAAGATGGAATTTCCAGAATATTTGATAATAAAGAATATGCAGAGAGCCTAGCCGATGCTGCCTATGGTTTAGTTGCCATTGATTATAATTGGGATGAAATTGGAACAAAATTAGTAAGAGAGATTGAAAAATTGGGAGTGTAATCATGAAAATTGCAATTATGAACTTCCATTATGCATACAACTATGGAGCGGTGCTTCAATGTACTGCTTTAAAGCAGACCTTAGAAAATTTGGGGCACGAAGTTGAAATAATTAATTATAGACCATTTTATCAAATGCAATACTATAAGAGTTATCCAAATCCTTTTAAAGCTGCAATAGTGGCCATGAAAAAAATGAAGAAGGATAGTGCGTTGGCGCGCTTGAGCTTCTCAGCAAAATGGTTCGTTAGAACTATTCTTAATTATCGTAATGCAAATGATAGAAAAGAATTGAAAAATCTTTTTGAACCTTATTTGAAACGAAACTTTAAACAAACGCAACTCTACAATACGTACGGAGAACTAGTGAAGAATCCGCCTAAAGGTTTTGATGCGTATATATGTGGAAGTGATCAGTTGTGGAATCCTGATGTTACTTGGGGAATCGATCCGGCATACTATTTAAATTTTGGTGAAGGTGTAAGGCATATAGCTTATGCTGTTAGTCCTTGTGGATTGGATTGCAAAAAGTATTCGTATGAGATAAGTAAAGCAGGGAATCGGCTAGATAGTATTTCATTAAGAGAAGAAGAAAAAAGAAAAGAATTATTGGAAATATTTAAAGGAAAAGATATATTGGTATGCCCAGATCCTACATTATTACTACGTTCAGAGGACTATTCTAGATATGAAGAACCAATTCCTGAAAAGGAATACATTGCCTTTTATGGTTTTGATGATAGGAATAACAATAAGACTTTGATGAACAAAGCAATTCAACTTAGCAAACTGACCAATCTTACAATTATAGATTTTTCTCTGGATGAGTTTCATTGGAAATACGATAAGGTAGAAAAAGTAATGGTAACACCGGGAGAGTTTTTGTCTTATATTAAAAAAGGAAAATATGTTGTTACAAATTCTTTCCACGGGACAGTTTTTTCCATTATATATAATAAGGAGTTTTATACTCTACCGAAGAGCGGAACATCATCAAGGATGGTGGAATTGTTAAATCGTTTAGGAATTGAGAGAAGAATTTTAGATAATGACAAAAAAGATGATGCAGAGTTGGACTATACCGTGGTTAATCATAATCTCAAAGAGTACGCATTATTAGGTATAGATTATCTTAACAGTGCTTTGTCTTGATTATTTTTGAACGATGTGTAGGGAGGATGAGATACTTTGAAAGATTTATTTCTTATAAGATATAACAGAAAAAACATTATGGCAAGTCTAGCTGTTATCTTATTATCAGCATATGCGTTCTCCCAGTTGGGTTTTAGTAATTTGTTGCCAGGAATTGTTAATCAAGGATTATTAGTGATTTCTATTATGTTACTCTTGCTGGATGATTTTATTCATAAATATAGAGTGAGAAAAGATATTTTCTTTCCACTTTCAATTTTGATGATTGGTATTACATTATTTTGGAATAATCAGGATGTTGCGAAATATGGATGGCTAGTACAGATATATAATGTGATTCTTTACATATTCTATTGGATTTCAAGAGAACAGAATAGATGGCATAAAATTTACTTTAAAATGATGATAGGCTGTGGCATCTTTTACACAGCAGGTACATTTGTGTGTACGCTAGTCCCAGCGTTTTATAATAACTTAATATATCCACTAATGAGGCCATTAGGGTATATTCAAGACTATAAAGCTGGTTTCACAGCATTCTATGGAACCAATGGATTGTATATGTGTATCGGTCTATGCGCTATTCTTTCGTATTTGTTTTTAAATCCAGTACACAAACGAAAAGTTATCGACTATGTTATTTCATTGGCTTTGATTGTAGGAATGCTGTTGTGTGGTAAAAGAGGACAGTTTATTGCAATCATTTTTGCCTTTTTTGTTGCGTATTATTTTTACAATTCAAACAAAAAGCACGGTAGAATAATGAAAATAATTGGGATAAGCATTCTTGCAGTAATTGCATTATACTTTATTTCTTTGTTTCTACCTGGCGTATTAACAATAATTGAACGTTTTCAGGAGCAGATAGATAAAGGTGATGTTTCAACAGGTAGGTTTGTAATGTGGGGAATCGCCTGGCTTCTATTTACTCAAAAGCCGTTTGTTGGCTACGGATGGAGATGGTTTAGATATAGTTCATATACATTGGTTGATTATGATGTTCATAATGTATTTTTGCAGCTGCTTGTAGAGGTAGGAATTTTTGCTGCATTACCTTTTTACATTTTCATTTTTGGAAATGTGGTATGTGCAATTCGTTTATTGATTAAAGTGCGTAATCAAGATAACATCTATAGCAATACTGTTTATATTGTGACAGCAGTCGTGTATGAAGTTTTTTTTGTGGCTTTATGTGCGACAGGAACTGCGCTATATCAGTTTGAATATATGTTTCCTTTTTTTGCATGCTGTGGATTAATAAATTTTTACTCTAGGGAGATAGGACGAAGAGAATGGGAATAGCAGATATTGTATTAATGGTACTGGTTGCATTGCTACTTATTAATAATATGCTAATGTTTGCATATTGTCGATTCGCTGAAAAAATGGATGCACGTTATTTTAGAAAAAGAGCAGAATCAAATGATGCCGTGAATAGCAATCAAGAGAGTAATGATCATAAAGATTCAAAAGCAGGACTGAAAAGCAAAATCGGAAATATATACCGGTTAATAAATGCGTATGTATATGGGCTGATGCGTTACAATTTGATTTGTGTAGGAAAGATACCAAGTCACAGTATCAGAAAGTTTATGTACAAGCATATTTATAGAATGAAGATAAGTAAAAAAACAGTTATTTATGGTGGATGTGAGATACGCTCTCCTTGGAATATTACGATTGGAAATGCAGTAATTGCTGTTGGTTGTTTACTGGATGGAAGAGAGAGGATAACTATAGGTAACAATGTCGTGTTTGGCTCTGGTGTGCATTTATGGACAGAGGAACATGATTTAAATGACCCTTATTTTCGCGTAACACCTAATCATTCACAGCCAATTATTGTTGAGGATTATGCATGGGTTTGTTCAGACTCAACGGTTTTACCTGGGACACATATTGGTAGAGGTGCGGTTGTTGCATCTCGAGCATGTGTGGTTAAAGATTGTGAGCCATATTGGGTTTATGGAGGAATTCCTGCGAAAAAAATTTCTGAAAGAAATATTGACCTAAAATATGAACTAAATGGTCAGCCAACATGGCATTTTTATTAATGGATGTGAGAAGAATGATTTGCAATATTCCGGTTTTTGAGAAAATTAATAAAGATATGTGTTGCGGGTGTGAGGCCTGTGCTAATATCTGCCCTAAATCGATTATTTCATTTATGAGTGACGAGGAGGGCTTTAGATTTCCTTCGATTGATCCGAATGAATGTATAAAATGTAACGCGTGTGTTAAGGTATGTCCTGCTATTAATACGAATAGCGAAAAAGAGATTGATTTCAAAGTCAAAGCAGGGTATTTACTTGATAATAATTTAGTACGGTCTAGCTCATCAGGAGGCTATTTTTCTGCTTTTGTGGAGGCGTTTAAAAAGATATACCAAAATGGCAAAATTGTAGGCGTTGTGTGGGATATGAATTACAGATATGTTCATCATATTGTGGCGTCTGAAGAGTCGCTAGCATTAATGCGAGGATCAAAGTACATACAAAGTCGAAAGGATTATGTTTATAGGGAAATTAAACAATATCTAATTGATGGAAATGCAGTTTTATTTACGGGGACGGGATGTGAAGTTGCTGCATTAAAACGATATTTGTCTATAGACTATCCGTTGCTCTATACAATTGATATTATATGTAAAGGGTCTTGCTCCGAGAAACCATTTGTAGAGTTTGTATCCGGACTTGAAAATCGATATAAATCCAAAATTACAAACATTAATATGAGATATGTTGGGTGGAAAACGTGGATACCACAATGGATAAAAATTGATTTTGTAAATGGAAAATATTATAAAAAAATTTTTTACACGACTGATTTTGGTAGGGCTTTTTATTTGATGCAAAGGAAATCTTGTGCAACTTGTATGTATTCCGGGAAAAGACGTGTATCCGACATAACACTTGGAGATTTTCATGGGGCGGATAAAGAGAAAGAGTATTATAACCCTAATGGAGTTAGTATAGCAGTTTTAAATACGTCAAAAGGTGAAAAATTGATTGATGATATAGATTATAAGAGTGTAAGGCTGGTAGATGTAAGTTATGATGAAGTAGCTTTGGCTAATCCTTGCTTGAGGGGACCAGTAGGAGAAAATCCAAAAAGAGAACAGTTTTCTCATTATTTGTCATCATTTGGTTTGCGCGAAGCCGTAGCAAAAACTTACCCTCTAAAAGAAAAAATAATTAATCATTTACCACCAAATCTTGCAAGAAATTTATATATTATTGTGCGTAGAATGAAAGGAAAGAACATATGAAAGTCTTATTAATGGGGGGGAGTGGAATAATAAGTTCTGAAATATGTAATTTGGCAATAAAAAATGGTTGCGATGTTACTATTATGAATAGAGGGCTTCGTAAGGAGAAGATGAATCCTTTAGCAAAATCAATTATATGTGATTTAAAAAAAGAATCTGTCAATAGTATTACAAGGAAACTAGATCCAGCTGGCTATGATGTTATTATAGATTTTGTTTCTTATTATCGGGAACAATTACAAAAAATGCTTTCATTAGTTGATGGAAGGTGTAAGCAGTTTATCTTTATTTCTTCAGCTACAGCATACATAAGTAAATCAGATGGAACAAAGTATACTGAAAATGATGCGATAGGAAATACTGGTTGGCAGTATGCAGCTGAAAAAGCTAACTGTGAAAAATTGATACGTGAAAGCGCAAATCGGTATTCTTTTAATTATACAATAATTCGACCGTATATCACATATGGAGAGACAAGAATACCATATCAGGTTGTTCCACTTAATTATTATACTCTAATAAACAGAATAGTTAATAATAAACCAATCCCGCTATTTGGTAAAAAAGTTTATTGTACATTAACAACAGCTGAAGATTTTGCAGTAGGGGCAGTAGGCCTGTTTTTAAATCCAAATGCATATGGACAAGCTTTCCATATTACAGGTGAATGTGAAACTACGTGGGAAGAGGTATTAATAACAACTGCTCATTTACTAGAAAAAGAACCAATTATTGTTAGACTAGATACAAAAGAACTAGAGCCTGGTACAAGAAAATTAGGGTTTGACGTAGAAGAAATTGTATGTGACAAGGCACGTAATATGCTATTCGATAATCAAAAAATTAAATCTGTTGTCCCAGAATTTGAGGGGAAAACACGCATTGAAGAAGCGTTAGTCAAATCAATAGATTATTTTAAAAATAATAAATCTAAGCAAATAGTAGACTATGCTTGGGACGCACGCATAGATGCCTTTTTATCCAAGACGGGGGAAATTCATGATTATAATTCAATTTCGATTGATAGCTATTCATATGAATTAGACAAAAAAGAAAGAAGAACGTACCTGAATAACAGATCGGATTTTTGCTATTTCACACATAAAATTATAAATAAGCTGATAAGAAGGCAATAGTGTGAAAGCAAGTAGAAGACATCCATAAATGGGTGCACTTCAATAAGCTGTCTTGAAACTGACTACTTTTTGAAAATTATAGTGTTAGGAAATTAAATCAAGAAGCTAAATAACTTTCATAGCCATACTCATCCTTCGTAAATGATAAGAAGCCATTAACTGAATCGTCCCGTAATTAAACGAAGGTGCTTAAACAATTTTTAGTGTCCGGTTTCATGGAACCACTTATCTGTACTTGAAAAGGCAGAACTTATACTGATTAAGATGCTGTCAGTCTAAAAAGAAGAAAGTTTTCACAACTCTTTCTCCCGTGCTTTGTAGTGTATCTTCTTGGAAACTATTTACAGCACAGCATAGAGCGGTGAAACACTTTCATTACTATTTGTGCCGCCGGCCAAAGGCGGAGGAATGGAGATTAAGATGAAAGATTTGGTATATAAATTTTTTCATAAATATAAATCTATATCAGTCCAAGCAAAAGCTGCGTTGTGGTTTACACTATGTAATATTGTTCAAAAAGGCATATCAACAGTTACGGTTCCGATATTTACTAGAATAATGTCCACAGAGCAATATGGAGTATATACGATATATCTTTCTTGGCAGAGTGTATTATTGATATTCACGTCTTTAAATTTGTATTATGGGGTTTTTAATAATGCAATGATAAGGTTTAAAGATGATAGAAGCCGATATATATCATCAATGCAAGGACTCACATTAACAATTACATCTTTTTTCTTTATTATTTATTTAGGTTTTAGGAATCAGATTAATGAATGGGTTGGAATGAACACTTTGTTGATGATCTTGTTGTTTGTCCAATTGTTTTCCATGCCTCCCCTTTTATTTTGGTCAGCAAGGCAACGCTTTGAGTTTCGGTATAAGTTATTGGTTGGTGTTACGCTATTAAAAGCGATATTGAATCCTTTACTGGGTGTACTTGCTGTATTATTATCTGACAATAAAGATATTGCGCGCATTTTTACAATCGTTTTTGTTGAATTGTGTATAGGCATCGTGATCGCAACATCTCAATTTATGAAAGGAAAAAGCTTTTATAACAAATCATATTGGAAATACGCTTTTTTCTTTAATTTTCCGCTTTTACCGCATTATTTGTCTGGAACAATTCTCAATCAAGCTGATAGAATAATGATTGGAAAAATGATTGGTAACTCCCAGGCTGCTTTGTACGCCGTAGCATATAACATTGGAATGTTGATGCTCTTGTTTACAGATGCGATAAATAATTCTTTTACCCCTTGGATGTACCAAAAAATGAAAGATAAAAATTTTGTAGAAATTAAAAAATTGGGAAATTCTTTAGTAAGTATCATAGCTACATTAGTAGTGCTTATGTTGTTTTTTGCACCGGAAGTGCTTACAATATTTGCCTCGAAAGAATATGCTGATGCCCTATATGTTATTCCACCAGTTGTGGTTACTACATTTTTTGTTTTTGTCTATGTAATGTATGCAAATATTGAATTTTACTATGAAGAAAACAAAATGATAATGGTGGCTTCGATATTAGCGGCACTTCTTAATCTGCTTTTAAATTATCTTTTTATTCCGATTTATGGATACTATGCAGCAGCATATACAACATTAATTTGCTACATTATATATACATTTTCTCATTATATATTCTCTAGTATTGTATTGAAAAAACACGAAGGATTAAATAGTATTTTTGACCATAGATTCATTTTTTTTCTCTCGGTTCTGCTGTTGGTAATAATGGTCGTGTTTAATTACTTATATGCAAATAGGTGGTTAAGGTATGGACTGTTAGTAAGTTTATTAATGGGAATCATAATCAATAGGAACAAAGTAATAATGATAATAAAAAGTATAAGAGAGAAGTAACACTGGATGCACGGAAAGAACTGGAATATGCTGGGTATGGATCTCTTGCTGACCATAGTAATGTGTTCCGCGATGAGGATGATCGGACTGTGATAACATTCAGTCCATATAATGCAGTACCAAAAGTAATTGATGTACCGGGATATGATGTGGAAGTCAGCGATTACAGTATCTACAGCTACGGGACGAAAACGATAGTAATGAGGTGTATATTACGGTAAAAATGTACCCCTGTTCCGGAGGAACGGATACCGGAAGCCCGGAGCTATGATACCGTGAGTCCGGACCGCACTTAATTAATTGTTACCTGCGAGTTTACTCGCTTAATGCTGGATCCAACCCGTACACTTCCCGCATGGATCTGTAATTCGCAGGATCTGTCGGGATGATGTTGATCTTATATGCATCATGCTTGATGCGATCCAGGATCGCCTCCGCAAGGGGACTGTCATCTCCGCCAAGCTGATCATACCAGCCATTGGAATCATACTGGGAGCAGAAGATGGTAGAGGATCTCCTGCGTCTCCGATGGAGAAGCTCCAGAATGTCATGCTGTTCGGATTCAGTTGGTTTCAGCAGGAGCCATTCATCAATGATCAGCAGGACCGGGTTGGCATATTTACCCTGGACTTTCTTGTATGTGCCATCGTTACGTGCCATCTCCAGTTCCAGGAGCAGATCCGGAAGCCGTACATACTTCGTTTTGTAACGCTGCCTGCATGCTTCCATCCCGAACGCACATGCCAGATAGGTCTTGCCGCTCCCGGTTGCGCCTGTGATAAAGAGATTCCTGTGCTCTGTGATGTATTCGCATGTTGCGAGCCGCTCGATTAATGAACGGTTCAGCTTGCGGCCAGAAGTATAGTTGATATCACCAATGTATGCGTCCGGCTGGTCGAATCCGGCGTTGCGGATCAGGCGTTTCAAGCTGTTGCTCTTTCGGTTGCTATATTCGATATCTACCAGCATCCCGAAGCGATCCTCGAAAGATATTTCTTTCATTTTGGGATCAGATATCTGAGTACGGAATGCATCCGACATAGCTGTCAGGCGCATTTCAATGAGTTTATCCATGGTGCTTTGTGTAGTCATAGTTCCTTACCTCCTGTAGTAATCAGCGCCTCTTGTAAGCGCATGGCTGCTCTTTCCTGATTCTGTATGGCTGCCAGTTGTCTGACCTTTGTCGGATACTTCCGCCTGGTCGTTCCCAGTATCAAGGATATTTTTAATACTCTTATAGCTGGGAGTGGCCGTAAAGGAGAGCGCTTTCCGGCAGGCGGCTTCCAGCCGGTCGGCCGAATATTTGTCAGCCAGCTTCAAAAGCCCCATACAGCTGCGGTAGGACTGTTGTTCTACACGCTTGGAGGTAAGGATTGCATCAACTACCTGATGGGTACTGGAGCCGATCCGTTCCGCCCATTTACGGAAGCGGTCGCCGTTCCATTCCAGGTACTGCTGGTGGGAAGTCGGCATGTGCTCTGTAACCGTGCTGTACTGTCCCTTGCGGCCGTACAGACGGCGGTGGGACGCAATCCGGTTGTGGTTGTAAAAAATTTCAATGGTTTTATCTGTAACCCTCACATCAACTTTGCGCTTTATGTATTCATGCGGAACTGAGTATAGCATTCCGGCAAAGGATATGTGATAATTGAACTGAACGGTGGCTTGTTTCCATTCCGCCAGTTC
>PPYE01275613.1_pt1 | contig 21994 bp, 17 predicted proteins | sample 1559881 | NCBI WGS metagenome assembly PPYE01 (sample SAMN08240022, study PRJNA423297) | Human gut metagenome, whole genome shotgun sequencing project.
AATTTTTGAAAATTCATGTATAGAATAATATTTACTCAAAGTATCAACTCCTTTCAATAATATTCTACTCTAATATCTTGTAAAACTCAACATGTGCTTATATGATTTTATAATTTATATTTAACTGTTAATAACCTTCCAAACAGCTGTATTATTTATTTTTTATATCAGCAATATAGAAATCTGTCAATTACATTACTGTTCACTCTGTTCTCAGTAACGTAGCCAAAATTCATTCAAGAACATAAATTTTATAGCAATTATCCAAAACCCGGTTGACAATTTCCTCTCTATAAATGTATAATGTAACCCAAGAAAACATTTGTCCACCCTATTCGGACAATGAATATCCCTATATCAGCCAAATGCCATGACAGGGAGGAGTACACAACCCCGGGAAGCACAGAGAGAAAGCGGTCGGTGCGAGCTTTCGTGAACGAATTGTGGAAGTAGCCCCCGAGCAGTGAACCAAACCGCATATCCAGTCAGATGATTCATAGACCCGGACAGACATGCCAAGTAGGCTTCAACGTCAGTTCCACGTTACAGGAACACAGTATATCAGTACTGACAAAGTGCAGAGCCAGACTCTGAATACAGGTGGTACCGCGGAAACATTTTCGCCCTGGGCAAACAAGCCCAGGGCGTTTTTTACTATATTCAGAATTGTGGGAGCTGCTTTACAGCGTTCTCAGCAGAATCAGCGCAGCGCCATTCTGCCCCTGTATCAGCCAATACACAGCTCAGAAATTTATTTGTTTGGTGTGCATTTGCAGGAGTCGTGTAGATCTTAGTGCCTGGAAATCTGCGTTGTTCAGAAAAATCTCACTGTCTGAGCGCAGCGAGTTTGAGATTTTTCTGAACGCTTTTAGCAGATTTTCAGACACTTAGATCTACTAGGCTCCGAAACCGCACACCAAACAAATAAATTTCTGAGCGTCCCCATCCACATACACAAAGGAGGTTTACCCAAATATGAAACAAATATCCGGCAACAAACTCTTAGTCAAAGCCTTAAAAGAAGAAGGCGTAGAATACCTCTTCGGCTACCCCGGAGCCTGTACCATCGACATCAGTGATGAACTCTACAAACAGGACGATGTCAAAATCATCCTCCCCCGTCACGAACAGGCCCTTGTCCACGAAGCCGACGCCTACGCCAGAACCACCGGCAAAGTCGGCGTATGTCTGGTAACCAGCGGTCCCGGAGCAACCAACCTTGTAACAGGACTTGCAACCGCCAACTATGACAGCGTACCTCTTGTATGCTTCACCGGCCAGGTAGCCCGCCACCTCATCGGCAACGATGCATTTCAGGAAGTAGACATCGTAGGAATCACCAGAAGCATCACCAAATACGGCGTTACCGTCCGCAGACGTGAAGACCTGGGACGTATCATCAAAGAAGCCTTCTACATTGCCCGCACCGGCCGTCCGGGACCTGTCCTTATCGACCTTCCAAAGGACGTAATGGCAGAACTCGGCAGCGCTGAATATCCTAAAAATGTAAATATCCGCGGATACAAGCCCAACACAGATGTCCACATCGGCCAGCTCAAACGTGCCATCAAACTTTTAAATAAAGCAAAACGTCCCTTATTCCTGGCAGGCGGCGGTGTAGTAATCTCCCGCGCCCATGAAATTTTCCGGGAAGTAGTGGAAAAGACAAAAGTACCGGTTGTCACAACCGTAATGGGAAAAGGCTCTATCCCCACAGACCATCCGCTCTATATCGGAAACCTTGGCATGCATGGTGCCTATGCAGCAAATATGGCAGTCAGCAACTGCGATGTGCTGTTCTCCATCGGAACCAGATTCAATGACAGAATCACCGGAAAACTTCATGAATTTGCACCACATGCCCAGATTATCCACATTGATATTGATACAGCATCCATTTCCCGAAACATTCAGGTGGATATCCCCATTGTTGCTGATGCAAAAGAGGCTATCACCAAAATGAACGAATACGTCCAGGAATGTTCAACGGACAAGTGGCTTAACCTGATCAAAAACTGGAAAGAAGAGCATCCGCTTAAAATGCGTCCAAATGATCTTTTAAGTCCGATGGATATCCTGAAAGAGATCAACGAACAGTTTGAGAACAGTATTATCGTAACAGATGTAGGACAGCATCAGATGCTTGTCTCCCAGTATGCGGAAATCACAGAGGGCAAACAGATGATCATGTCCGGTGGTCTGGGAACAATGGGCTATGGTCTTCCAGGCGGCATCGGAGCCAAAATCGGAAATCCCGACAGACCTGTCATCGTTATCTCCGGTGACGGCGGTGTGCAGATGAACATTCAGGAGCTTGCAACTGCAGTTCTGGAAGAACTTCCTGTTATCCTGTGCATCTTTAACAATGAATACCTTGGAATGGTACGCCAGTGGCAGAAGCTTTTCTACGGCAAACGCTATGCTATGACCAATCTGCGCGCAGGAGCACTTTCCCGCCGCACTGAAGGCATGGAATATCCACAGTACACACCGGATTTCATCAGACTTGCAGAGAGCTACAGGGCAAAAGGAATCCGTGTCACAAAGAAAGAGGAAATTGCAGCAGCCTTCGAGGAAGCAAAAAAGAACACAAAGGCACCTACAGTAATTGAATTCATCATTGACCCTGAGGAAATGGTTTATCCTATGATCAAACCAGGCGGAACTCTAGAAGATATGATTATGGACTGTTGATCAGGAGGAAAATTATTATGGATAAAGGAATGAAAAAAAGATGGATTTCTCTCTATGTTGAGAACCAGGTAGGTGTTCTGTCCAAAATCTCCGGACTTTTCTCCGGAAAAAGCTACAATCTGGACAGTCTTACTGTAGGAACCACCGAGGACCCCACAGTATCTCGAATGACGATCGCAACTGTCAGTGATGATGAAACTTTTGAGCAGATCAAAAAACAGTTGAACCGTATGATCGAGGTTATTAAGGTTATTGATTTCACAGACGTATTTGTCCGCATGAAAGAGATTCTGTATATTAAGGTTTTTAACTGTTCCAAAGAAGATAAGGTTGAACTGTTTCAGATTGCCGAAACCTTCAAGGCAAAGGTCATTGACTATGGCAAAGACAGCCTGCTCCTGGAATTTGTCCAGACAGCAACCAAGAATGACGCAGTAGTGAAACTGATCAAGGAAGAATTTCACAGAATTGAAGTGGTACGTGGAGGAAGTGTAGGAATCGAATCTATCAGTATGATGGAACGATAAAACTTTTTCTGAAATTTTTATAAAGGGAGGATTGTCGCATTGTTCTTAATGCTCAGTCCTCCCTTTACTTACGGTTCTTCCATCTTTTCGTTTTTCATCTGTGCTTTCGCTTTTCGCCCAATCCGTGCATTGCTGTTCATAATACTGGCACGGGTGATCTTATCATTTCCAAATTTCATCCGGATCTCATCCATAGCTGCATCCAGCTTTCTGTGGCGTTCTTTATTTTCTGTATCTTCAAACAGAGACATCTGTTCATAAGTGCCATCTGTAAGGCCTGTCAGTGCCACACCAATCAGACGTAGCGGCTGTCCTTTCCAGAATTCTTTAAAAAGTCTTGTAGCATTTATATAAATTTCATCTGTAAGATCTGTAGCATTTTCCAGCTTTGTCTGGTGTGAACGGTTTCTGAAATCCAAAGTACGGAAAGTCACGGAAATACAGTTGCATTTCTTATCTTTTCTGCGCATTCTGGTTGCCAGAACATCACACTGCTCCAAAAGTATGGGAAACACCTGCTCTATGGAAGTAATATCATCGTTAAAAGTAGTTTCCACGCTGAAACCTTTTGCCTCATCAGGCACTGCTTTTACAGGGGAATCATCGATACCTCTGGCATATTGCCATAGCTGATGTCCCGTTTTTTCCCCAAGCCAGTACTGCACATTGGATGCTCTTTCTCTTGCCAGATCACCGATGGTACGGATTCCCTGATTCAGAAGCTTCTGCTCGGAAGCTTTTCCCAGAAACAGCAGATTACGGATAGGAAGAGGCCACATTTTCTCCGGGATTTCATCCGGGAACAGAGTGTGTACTCTGTCCGGCTTTTGAAAATCTGATGCCATCTTTGCCAAAAGCTTATTGGTAGAAATTCCTACATTTACTGTGAATCCCAGCTCTCTGTGAATCTTGTCTTTCAGCTCATGAGCAGCAGCTACAGGGTCAGGATAGATCAGAGAAGTACCTGTCATATCCAGAAATACCTCATCAATGGAAAAAGATTCCATCACAGGTGCAAAGGAAGCACAGATTGCTTTAAATGCCCGGGAACATTTATCGTATAATTCAAAATCACTGGGAACGATCACCAAATTGGGACATTTCCGAAGAGCCATAGCTACTGGCTCGCCGGTCTGGATCCCGTATTTTTTTGCAGGGATAGATTTGGCAACCACGATACCTGTCCGTTTCTTTGGATTTCCTCCTACACAGGAAGGAATTTCTCTGAGATCCGGCAACCCCTGGCTCACCCTTCTGGCTGATTCCCAGGAAAGAAATGCACTGTTTACATCAATATGAAAAATTAACCGTTCCGTACTTTTCACTGTTCTTCCTCCAATATATGAATTGCGCTCTTCATATCTGATGATTTCATTTTACCCTGATCTGCTCTCCAGGGTAAGAACCTCGTTTGTCCAAAAAAGTGTCTTTATTTGCATCATCTTGTCTGAGCTGTTACTGTATTTATATTTGTTTGATTTCACTCTGCTATCAGAGTTTTGAACAACAACGCCGCACTTGCCATACGGCAGTGCGGCGTCTGTATTTCGCTACCGGTCACATTGTTCCCGGTAACTTTTTTTACTTAATTCTGAGGATTCATTTCCTCTCGATATATACTTATCGATTAGTCATAAAGATTAGGAGCAATTTCTTCGCTGTCCATATTTGTGGAATCATACCAGTATCCAGTTCAGCCTCCAGCCATTCATAAGAGAATTCCGGGAATGTCTGATGTTTGAAATTTTTCCATGTTACTCCTTTCTCATGAAGTAACTGTCTACACATAAGCAAACAGTGCCATCGCTGTCATTGATCAGCAATAAGCCCCCGTGTTTTCATATAGTTCCATTATACCTTCTCATTTTCCCGAAGTCAACATAATTTAACATGTATCAGCCGTTTATTTGTGTTGCTTTTTATTTGATTTTTGTTGTATTTCAGTTGTTTTTATTTTGTTTCCTCATTGACATTTAAATCCTCATCTGTCATACTTGAATATAACGAATGTACCATCAAACAGCAGCTTTGCATCTTCCGTAAGGCTCTTATCATATATAGAAACCGCTCTGGAAAGGAGACAAACAATGTATCTTTCTGACATCCACACACATTCTATCGCCAGCGGTCACGGAACCACCTGTACCATCTCTGACATGGCAAAAGCAGCCAGCAAAAAAGGACTGAAACTCCTTGGGATTTCTGACCACGGCCCGGGAACTCTGGCTTCCGGAACTTCTTCTTATTTCAGAAGCCTTCCTTTTTATCCCAGAAAAAGATTCGGCATAGATATTCTTTACGGAGTTGAACTAAACATCCTGGACAGTGCAGGACATACAGATCTGTCAGATGAACTGCTGAACAACCTGGATTACGCTATCATCAGTATGCATCGGCAGAACTACCGTTCAGGCTCTGTATCTCAGAATACAGAAGCTTACATCAATGCAATAAAACATCCTGCTGTAAAAATACTCGGCCACTGCGACGATACACATTTCCCTGTAGATTATGAAACGCTGGCAAGAGCAGCTTTACGGGAAAATGTTATTTTTGAAATAAACGAAGCTTCCCTCGCACCCGGAGGATATCGGGGAGACACAAGAGCCAATGCCGCCAGAATCCTGTATCTCTGTCAGAAATATCAGCTTCCTGTTATTTTGTCCAGCGACAGCCACGGAAAAGAACATGTTGGAGATTTCACCTATGCCGAAGAATTCGTTCACCAGCTCATGTTTCCGGAAACTCTTATCCTTAACAACCAGCTTCCCAAATTAAAAGTTTTCCTTCAGACACGTTAAAAGAATGTTCCTCAAAGGGACATTCTTTTATTTTATGCATTGTTTTTTGCATTGTGTTATTTTGTTTATTTTCTATAATTTCTTATCAAAAAAGATGACATTTTAGTACATTTTAACTAGCAAAACTCACTTAACCATTTACATATCTCGTGATAGATCAGTCTTACTGTAGGAACTACCGAGGACCCCACAGTATCTCGAATGACTATCGCAACAGTCAGCGATGATGAAACCTTTGAACAGATCAAAAAACAGTTAAACCGCATGATCGAGGTTATCAAGGTAATCGACTTCACAGATGTATTTGTCAGAATGAAAGAAATTCTCTATATCAAGGTTTTCAACTGCTCCAGGGGAGATAAAGCAGAACTGTTTCAGATTGCAGAAACCTTCAAGGCAAAAGTCATTGACTACGGCAAAGACAGCCTGCTTCTGGAATTTGTCCAGACAGCCACCAAGAATGATGCAGTTGTTAAACTGATCAAGGAAGAATTCCACAGAATTGAAGTGGTTCGCGGTGGAAGCGTTGGAATTGAATCCATCAGCATGATGGAACGCTAAATCTCATAATCAATATTTTTTGCAGGATATAGAAACACCTCTATATCCTGTATTTATTTTCAAACATACTATAAAATATTGCAGTTTTTAATCAAATGTGTTATTGTTTACGGGAGCGTTATTCGAAAGAAAATGCATCTGATTTCCACATCTGACAGTCTGGTGGATAAAGTCATCCACTTCACAGTCTGGTTAAATTTGTGAGGCGACCTGTAAGGCGTCTACACACCGGAAACTTTTACCGGAAGATATTTCTTGTTTCATATCTTTTGTTCTGATGTATATTTTTCATAACGCCTGATCCCCATACTCTAAACTGTCTGAAAAGCAGGGGACGCATTGCGCCGTTTTATCAGACCAAAAGGAGAATTCATATGAACACAACAACTACTACTACAACAGCTGCCACAAAAAGAAGCAGCACTCTTTACATGGTAGAGCTGGCTATGATGATTGCCATTATTCTGCTCATGTCCTTTACCCCGCTGGGCTACCTTCGTACTCCCGGCTTATCCATCACTCTTCTCACCATCCCGGTAGCTGTAGGAGCTATCATCCTCGGACCGAAAGGTGGTGCTGTATGCGGACTTGCTTTCGGTGCAACCAGCTTCTATATGGCTGTCACAGGAAGTTCAGCTTTCGCTGCCGCACTTTTCAACATCAATCCATTTGGTACTTTTATTGTATGTATCGTGGCACGCGTGCTGGAAGGATGGCTTACAGGACTTATTTTCGCAGCATTATATAAATCACCGGCGAAGAAATTTTCCTATTACGTTGCTTCACTGGCATGCCCGTTACTGAATACTTTCTTCTTCATGGGCTTTTTATGTCTCTTCTTCTACAACACAGATTACATTCAGGGTATTGTTTCCACTCTTGGCGTAAGCAATCCTGTTGTCTTCGTTGCTGCTTTTGTGGGAGTTCAGGGACTGATTGAAGCGGGCTTCTGCTTTGTAGTGGGAAGTATCGTTTCCAAAGCACTTTCTGTGGCACTGAAACGTGCATAATATTTAAAAGAACAGCCGTTTACCAAACAACCCTGACTACATTGTCACTGTAGTCAGGATTTTTTTATCCGGCACATTTAAAGCAGGAACCCTACCTGATTCGGTTAATACAAAGGAGATTTTTATGTCATTATTAAAAGAGATTTCTATTACAGATCTTTCAAATTTACGCATCGGTCATGCTTCCGATTATAATGCCCAGACCGGGGTAACCGTTCTTTACTTCCCACTGGGTGCAAAGGTTGGCTGTGATATCAGCGGTGGCGGTCCTGCTTCCAGGGAAACTCCTCTCACCTCTCCTGTCACTGCCGACAATCCCATCAATGCTATTGTCTTGTCCGGAGGTTCTGCCTATGGACTGGCTGCTGCTGACGGTGTGATGAACTATCTGGAATCACAAAATATCGGTTACAACACCGGTGCAGCCCTGGTTCCTCTTGTATGCCAGTCCTGTATCTATGACCTCTCTTACGGAGATCCTAAAATACGTCCAACTGCAAAAATGGGCGAAGAAGCCTGCCGTCAGGCATTTGCAGGAACAGATACCAGAACCGGAAATATCGGTGCAGGTACCGGTGCAACTGTGGGAAAACTTTACGGTATGAAACAATCCATGAAGTCAGGTCTTGGTATTGCCGCTGTATCTGTGAAAAATTTCCAGATGGCCGCAATTGTCGTTGTCAATGCACTGGGAGATATCTTCAGTCCACAAAATGGTCAGAAAATTGCAGGGCTGAAAACACCTGACAGAAGCGGGTTTCTGGACAGTGTCCACGAATTATACCGCTTTATGACACCTCATGACCAGTTTACCGGCAATACCACCATCGGGGCTGTGATCACCAATGGGGCATTTTCAAAGGCTGAACTGAATAAAATTGCCTCTATGACCCGCTGTGCCTATGCCAGATGCATCAATCCTGTAGCAACTATGGCTGACGGCGATTCCATCTATGCTGCCAGCATTGGCGATGTTTCTGTAGATATCAATATGGCAGGAACTCTCGCCGCAGAAGTCATGGCTCAGGCTATCCAAAATGCCATCCATACTTCCCGGATCCAGGATGAAGAATTTCTGAAATATGTATAACAGTCCGCTATAAAAGCGCAGAGAAAAAGTATCATCTCTGCGCTTTTATTCTTCCTGTCTGTCTTCATTTTTCATCTGTGCTCTGGTTTTTCTCCAAGCCAGAGCTGTACATTTGCTTCCCGTTCCCTTGCCAGATCACCAATAGTACGGATTCCCTGATTCAGAAGCTTCTGCTCGGAGGCTTTTCCCAGAAATAACAGGTTACGGACAGGAAGTGGCCACATTTTCTCCGGTATTTCGTCCGGGAACAGCGTGTGTACTCTGTCCGTTTCTTTGGATCTCCTCCCACACAGGAGGGAATCTCCCTGAGATCCGGCAGCCCCTGGCTTACCCTTCTGGCTGACTCCCAGGAAAGAAATGCGCTGTTTACATCAATATGAAAAATTAATCGTTCCATACTTTTTAATATATCTCAATCATATTTTTGCAGACTTCCAATCATCTTAATCCCCATTATCATCAACACAGGGAAAATCAGTGCCGCAAAGATTCCAAGTTTCAGATTATCATTCAGTGCTCCTGAAATCATCCCCACATAGGTTGGTCCGGATGAGCATCCCACATCTCCAGCAAGGGCAAGGAGGGCAAACAGAGCTGTTCCGCCACGCTTTACTGAGGCAGCCGCCATGCTGAAGGTTCCCGGCCACATAATACCTACAGACAGACCGCAAACCGCACATCCAAGGATTCCCAACGCAGGTACCGGGATAAATGCGATCATCAGATAGGAAACCATGCACAGAACTGCACTGTATTGCATAAAGCGTTCCAGATTGATTTTATCTCCAAATTTCCCATAAAATGCCCTTGAACTTCCCATAAGAATTGCAAACGCCATGGGACCTGCCAGATCTCCGATAGTTTTATTGATTCCAAAGCTTTTCTCAGCCAGAGTAGAAGCCCACTGGCTTACCGCCTGCTCACTGGCTCCTGCACAGAGCATCATTAACATCAGAACCCAGAAGATTTTTTTCTTAAAAAGCTCTCCCATAGTCAGCCCCTTTTCACCCTCATCCAGCAGTGGAGCAATGGGAACTCTGGTAAAAAAGATTCCATTTGCAATGGGAATCAATGCCCACACCAGCGCCATATATTTCCAGTTTGCAATCCCGAAAATACGAAAGAATAATGTAGAAAGAAGTACCACTCCCACATGTCCCCAACAGTAAAAGGAATGAAGGAGACTCATTGCTTTTTCCTTATTATCTGTAGGGCAGGCTTCCACCACAGGACTTACCAGCACCTCCAGCAATCCGCCTCCGATGGCATAGATCATAACTGCAATGAGAAGTCCCACAAACGGATCTCCCAGGCACTCCGGCAATACTGTGAGCAAAATCAGACCTGCAGCCGCCATTGCATGTGCCAGGATCATAGATGCACGATAACCTATTCTGTCCACAAATCCAATCGATGCCAGATCTACCAGCAACTGGATCCCGAAATTAAAAGTAACCAGAAGTGTAATCTTCTGCAGCGAAATCCCGTAACTGCCCTGAAATGTCAGAAACAGCAGAGGAACGAAATTGTTCACAATGGCCTGCACTACATATCCGATAAAACAGGCCTGCACTGTTCTGTTGTAATTTGTTTTCATCCGATGTTATATCCTCCAATCTGAAATTTATTAAGCTGACATCATTCAGACATTGATCCACCAAACTTCTATATCTCCACAGTTCTAATAGATTTTTATCCGTCAATAATGACAGTGTATCACAGATTCTCTCCTTTTTCTTTCATTATCTTTTGAAAATCCCGTAAATTTTTATATTATTTTGACTTTTTTCCTATAACAATTCTATAAAATCCAAAAAGTAATAACCCCCATCCGATTCCAAATATTTCCCGCAAAAAAAGATGTGCACCATACCATTTCTGACACCATACACATCTCAAAATAAACCCTTCTTATCTTCTGTACTCCGCAGTTAGGTCTTTAATAACCTCTCCTGCAATAATCAGCCCGGCGACAGACGGCACAAACGCCACACTTCCCGGAATATCTCTGCGCTCCGTACACTTATGCGCAGCACCCGGAGGACAAATACAATGCGATCTGCAGCTGATTGCCATATCTTCAATCGGTCTGATCGGCTGTTCTTCCGAATAAACAACCTTCAGTTTTTTCACACCACGCTTCTTCAGCTCTCTGCGCATAACCTTCGCCAGCGGGCACACCTTCGTCTTATAGATATCTGCCACCCGAAATGCACTGGCATCCAGCTTATTTCCGGCACCCATACTGCTGATAACAGGAGTCCCTGCCTCTTTTGCACGCATGATCAGTTCAATCTTCGCAGTCACTGTGTCCACAGCATCTACCACATAATCATACTCACTAAAATCGAAATCAGCAGCATTCTCCGGAAGATAAAAACAGTTATGGATTCTCACATCTGCTTTCGGATTAATGTCCAGGATCCTGTCCCGCATCACCTCTGTTTTATATTGACCAACAGTTTTCCTGGTGGCAATAATCTGTCTGTTAAGATTCGTCAGGCATACTTTGTCATCATCGATCAGATCAAAGGCCCCTACGCCGCTTCTGACCAATGCTTCACATACATAACCTCCAACTCCTCCGATTCCAAATACTGCCACACGGGCATTCTCCAGTTTATCCATCGCTTCTTTTCCAAGAAGAAGCTCAGTTCTCGAAAATTGATTCAGCATAATCTCTCCACTTTATCCTGTCCCACTACATTCTCTACCTGCTGTTCCTCTACTGCCTCGTCTCTTATCTGCATATTCTTATTTCCCGTGACATACGCAGCCCTGCATGCCAGGATCAGAAGCACGATAAACAGAAACCAGAGCCAGATTTTTCTTTTATTTTTTATGACTAACCGTTTCATAACCTGCTCCACTATTCTACTGTGCAGACGCGGATCAGGTTTGTTCTTCCCGGAATTCCAAGCGGTACACCACCGGCAAATACAATAGTGTCGCCAACTTTTACAAGTTTATGCTTCTGTGCTGCTTCGATTGCTCTCAGGCAAAGAATCTCAGAACTGTATTCTTCCTTGATCAGCATCGGGTAAACACCCCAGGACAGATTCAGCTGGCGAAGAACTCTCTCAGAGCTTGTACATGCACCGATCAGACATCCTGGTCTGTGTTTGGACATCATATGAGCTGTACTTCCAGATTTTGTCACTGCAAGGATTGCACTGGCCTTCAGGTCGATTGCGGTCAGACAGGTTGCATGTGCGATTGCATTTGTAATATCCGGATTCTCATTTCTGTCTGTTTTCTTAAAGATTGTATTGTAATCAATATTCTGCTCCATATGTTCTGCAATACGGCTCATCATCTGAAGTGCCTGTACCGGATATTTACCAGCTGCGGTTTCTCCTGAAAGCATAGTTGCACTTGTTCCCTGGAAAATCGCATTGGCAACGTCTGTAGCCTCTGCACGGGTTGGTCTCGGATGAGAGATCATGGAGTCAAGCATCTGTGTTGCTGTAATAACCGGTTTTCCTGCTGTGTAAACTTTCTGGATGATTTTCTGCTGGATAACAGGTACATATTCCGGCGGGATCTCAACACCCATGTCACCTCTGGCGATCATGATGCCATCTGCTGCTTCAATAATCTCGTCGATATTGTCAACGCCCTGCTGGTTCTCAATCTTTGCAATGATCTGAATCTCTTCACCGCCGTTTTCTTTCAGGATTTTTCTTACTTCGCGGATATCGTTTGCAGTACGTGTAAAAGATGCTGCAACGAAATCAAATCCTTCCTGGATACCGAAGAGAAGATCATCATGGTCTTTTTTACTGATGAATGGCATCTTCAGGTTTGCACCCGGAACATTGACACCCTTCCTGTCGCCAATCACACCTGCATTAATAACCTTGCAGACAATGTCCTTTCCTGAGATGTCCTGAACCTCCAGGTCTACAAGTCCATCATCAACCAGAATATGTCCGCCCGGCTGCACATCCTTATAAAGCTCTTTATAAGTAATGCTTACGCACTCATTAGTTCCTTCAATATCTTTATTTGTAAATGTAAAAATCTGTCCTTCTTCCAGAGAAACCTTGCCATCCTTGAAGCATCCAAGTCTGATCTCCGGTCCCTTTGTATCAAGAAGTGCTGCAACAGGTCTGTCATATTTCTTGCGAAGTTCTCTCAGTTTCTGGATACGGCCTCTCTGCTCATCGTGAGGTCCATGTGAGAAGTTGAAACGTGCTACGTCCATTCCCTCTCTCACAAGCTGCTCCATAACATCGCCCTTATCAGTAGACGGTCCCATTGTACAGATAATTTTGGTTTTTCTCATTTAATCTTTCCCTCCAAACTGTCAACTCAATTTTATCTATTTTATTCCTGTAAAATAATGTAATAAAATGTTACCTGTTTCTATAAATGAAAACATTAAATCAAATAAAAATTACCATTATTGAGACTATCTGTCAATATAGAATTTCGACTTATTTTTGTTGATATTTGACAAAAAAATAACATACTTTTGTTGCAAATATCACATATATTTTTACTGATCCGACAGTTGGAAAATTTTTCACTCATTCTTATCAGAATCCAAAATCTGCATAGTCTTCCGGCAGAAATCTGTGGTAAATGATATGGCATCCTTCATCTTTAAAACAATAATAATAAGGATCTGATCCGTCATCAAAGCGGATCATCACATCAAACTCCTCGTTATCCATTGGTTCAGTAATGATTTTATCTGAATAAGAATGGAACAGTTCTTTAATTTCCTCTATCGTACATCCATGTCTGCCGACCAGTTCGATCAATGCCTTGATGAATTCATTCTCTTTCATATTATTATGTACATATTCGGAAGCTTTTTCCGAAACAGTGAAGCAGAAACGATCTCCTCTGTGTGATACTGCTACTTCACCAAATTTCTCTTCTATATAAGAAGGAAAATCTTTTAAAATCTCCATCATGCCTGCAGCATCTGTCTCACCGCCAAAGAAATGATTCAGGGAACTGAGCGGATAATAAAGGCTGATCTTCTCTTTCATATATCCAAGCTTCGCCTGTTCCTCTTTGATCACATCGATCAGACTGGTTTCTAATCTGTTATAGTTCATTTATTTTCCCTCCTGAAAATCTGTCCTTTTGCTTTTTCTAGTTAATATTTTATCAGACATTGCCCGAAAATCAATGCATTTCTTTTTCAATTGTACGCCCGCCAAAACAATTGCAATGTTTTCTTTTTCATACAAAAATAAAGAGCTTGCGAAACTGTCCTTTTTTTCTCCCTCTGACAAATAACTCTGACTGGATAAAACAAAACAGATAAAACCAACCACTTCGTTGCTTTTTTAACCAAATAACTGCTTGATTCGGTTAAAAAAACAGCGTTCCGAATATTATTTATATCCGAAACGCTGTCATTATTCCAATTATTTTATTATGTATTTAATCCCAGTTCTTACGTCCATAACGAAGTGTCACATCATATATTTCCTTCTGGAGTTTCTTTGTAAGATCTCTCTTCTTGATTCTCCACTTCCAGTTCGTACCAACTGTAGATGGTTTATTCATTCGGAATCTGTTGTCCAGTCCCATATAGTCCTGCATTGGGATAACGCAGACACGCGCAGCACTGCGCATGATCAGACTAATGAAACATTTATACAGTTCTTCTTCCGATGTTGCATGATCACACAGATAATCTCTCGCCAGTTTTCTCTCAGCTGCTGTGATGCTCTTCCACCATCCCACGATAGTTTCATTATCATGGGTTCCTGTATATGCCACGCAGTTCTCCGGATAATTATGTGGCAGATAATCACTGGCACATCCGGAATCTCTGGAGTCAAACGCAAATTCCAGAACCTTCATTCCCGGGAAGCCGCTCTCATATACCAGATGACGTACGGAATCTGTCATATATCCCAGGTCCTCTGCAATAACCTGCTTCCATCCAAGCGCCTGTTCAATCTTACGGAACAGATCAATTCCGGGACCCTTTTCCCAGTGTCCGCCTCTTGCATCTTTATCTCCGTATGGAATAGAGAAATATTCATCAAATCCGCGGAAATGATCGATTCGCACAACATCATACAGTCTGAAGCAATAACTCATTCTGGAAATCCACCACTGATATCCTGTATTTCTGTGATAATCCCAGCGATATAACGGATTTCCCCATAACTGACCGGTTGCAGAAAATCCATCCGGAGGGCATCCTGCTACTGCCAGCGGTACATTATCCTGATCCAGCTGGAACAGCTCCGGATGCGCCCATGCATCAGCACTGTCCATTGCAACATAAATCGGAATATCTCCAATGATCTGGATTCCTTTTGAATTTGCATAGGATTTCAGTTTCATCCACTGCTCATAGAACTTAAACTGCATATACTGCTGGAATTCAATATCAAAATAGAGTTCTTCACGATAATAATCCATGGCATTGTTCCAGCGGAGTCTGATATCCTCAGCCCATTTGGTCCATTCTACACCTTCGAAACGGTCTTTTACTGCCATAAACAGAGCATAATCTGACAGCCACCAGCTGTTCTCTGCTACGAATTTCTGATAGTCAGGATTCTTGCTGATATCACTGTTCTCGTATGCTTTTCTCAGAAGAGGATAACGGCCTTTGTAGATTTTTTCATAATCTACCTCATCAGGCTTCTTTCCCCAATTAACTTTCTCGCAGTCTTTCTTATCAAGAACTCCTTCTTCCACAAGTGTATCCAGATCAATAAAATATGGATTACCTGCAAATGTAGAGAAAGACTGATATGGAGAATCTCCATAGCTAGTCGGTCCCAATGGCAGAATCTGCCAGTAAGTCTGTCCGGCTTCCTTTAACCAGTCTACAAATTCATATGCACTTTTGGAAAAACATCCGATACCATAGTCTGATGGAAGGCTGCTGATCGGCATTAATATTCCTGCTGCTCTTTTTCCCATGATTCTTGTCTCCTTCGCCATTCTTCACTTTTACCGCCTATACTTTATCTAGTACATATAAGCAGTTTTTCTATACCTTATGCGCAATTGTTTTTTTTATTATATCTATTTTTTGTGCAAATTGCAATACAACTTTCATGTTATCCATTTTTTCGTGAAAATTACTAATCATTGCTTATTTCTTTTCGTCATCTTCCATATTAAACACCAATCATTTCCACTTAGAGCATTGTCGTCAAGCGGATATTCGCAATCTGCTTCGCTACGCAGCTCTATACCGAATAACTGCTCCGCATTTCATCAGAAGGAGCTTATTTTTTATCCATATCAAAAACTTATAATTACAATGCAATATTTCTATTTTACGTTTCATTTCTGATATGATAGGATGTGTTCAGTTAAAAAATAACAAAGTAACACTCCAACTTATCTGTTGAGAAACGTTTATCATTAACTACCATCAGAAAATTTCTTATACAGATATCTTCAACATCTTAAGTTATACACATCAAAGACAAAGAAAGAGGTAAGAAAATGGAAGACAACAAATTATGTCTGGAAAAGCAGCCTTTAAATCAGGAAATGCTTGACAAAATCGATGCTTACTGGCGTGCAGCTAACTATCTGTCTGCCGGACAGCTCTATCTTCTTGACAATCCGCTTCTGAGAGAGCCATTAACTATGGATCAGATCAAGAAAAAAATTGTTGGTCATTGGGGAACTGTACCGGGACAGAACTTCGTTTATGCACACTGCAACCGTGTCATCAAACGTTATGACCTTGATATGATCCTGCTTTCCGGTCCTGGACATGGCGGAAACTTCATGATTGCCAATACCTATCTGGAAGGTTCCTACAGCGAAGTTTATCCTAACATCAGCCAGGATGAGGAAGGTATGAAGAAAATGTTCAAACAGTTCTCCTTCCCATGCGGAGTCCCAAGCCACTGCGCACCGGAAACACCTGGTTCCATTAATGAAGGTGGCGAGCTTGGTTACTCCATCGCTCATGCTTTCGGAGCTGTATTTGACAACCCGGATCTGATTGCAACTACTGTTGTAGGTGATGGTGAAGCTGAGACTGGTCCTCTGGCGACATCCTGGCAGTCCAACAAATTCCTGAACCCGATTACTGACGGTGCTGTACTTCCTATTCTTCACTTAAATGGATATAAGATCAGCAACCCGACTATCTTCTCCCGTCTTTCTCATGAAGAACTTGAATGCTTCTTCAAGGGCTGTGGCTGGAAACCATATTTCGTTGAAGGTGACGACCCAATGACAATGCACAAGAAGATGGCTGAAACAATGGACACAGTAATCGAAGAAATCAAAGCGATCCAGAAGAACGCCCGTGAGAACAATAATCCGGAACGTCCGGTATGGCCAATGATCATCCTTCGTACTCCTAAGGGATGGACAGGTCCTAAGGTTGTTGACGGACTTCAGATTGAAGGTTCTTTCCGTGCTCATCAGGTTCCGATCACTATGGAAAAGCCGGAACATCTTGAACTTCTGAAGGAGTGGCTGGAAAGCTATCGTCCTCAGGAACTGTTTGATAAAAACGGACGCCTGATCCCGGAACTGGCTGAACTGGCTCCTAAGGGAAATGCACGTCTCGGTGCCAACCCACATGCAAATGGCGGACTTCTTCTGAAAGATCTTCGTCTTCCGGACTTCCGCGATTACGGTATTGAAGTACAGCCTGGAAAAACAAAAGCTCAGGATATGATCGAACTTGGCGGATACATCCGCGACATCTTCAAACTGAATGAAGAAAACAAGAACTTCCGTATCTTTGGACCAGATGAAAGCATGTCCAACCGTCTGTACAAAGTATTTGAATATCAGAAACGTGACTGGAACGCAGAAATGCTTGATACTGATGACTGCCTCGCAAGAGACGGACGTATTATGGACAGTATGCTCAGTGAGCATATGTGTGAAGGATGGCTGGAAGGTTACCTGTTAACAGGTCGTCATGGCTTCTTCGCAAGCTATGAAGCTTTCATCCGTATCGTTGACTCCATGGCAGCCCAGCATGCAAAATGGCTGAAAGTTTGCAATCAGCTTTCCTGGAGACAGCCTATCGCATCCCTGAACTTCATCCTGACATCCAACGTATGGCAGCAGGACCACAACGGATTTACTCATCAGGATCCTGGATTCCTGGATCACATTGCCAATAAGAAAGCAGACGTAGTTCGTATGTACTTACCACCGGACGCTAACTGCTTACTCTCCTGCTTCGATCACTGCATCAAGAGTAAGAACTATGTCAATGCAATTGTAGCTTCCAAACATCCAAGCTGCCAGTGGCTGACCATGGAGCAGGCTGTTAAGCACTGCACACAGGGTATTGGTATCTGGGAGTGGGCAAGCAATGACTGTGGTGAAGAACCAGACGTTGTTATGGCCTGCTGCGGTGATACACCTACACTTGAGATCATGGCTGCAGTTACTATCCTTCGTGATGAAATGCCGGAACTTAAGATCCGTGTTGTTAACGTTGTCGACCTGTTCAAACTGGAATCTGACCACAAACATCCACACGGCTTGAGTGACGCAGAATATGATGCAATCTTCACAAAAGATAAACCTGTCATCTTTGCATTCCATGGATATCCAACACTGATCCATGAGCTTACTTATGAGCGTCACAACCACAATATCTCTGTTCACGGATATCAGGAAGAAGGTACTATTACTACACCATTCGATATGCGTGTACAGAACCAGATTGACCGTTTCAATCTTGTAAAGGATGCCATCATGCATCTTCCACAGCTTGGAAACAAAGGTTCCTTCTTAATCCAGAAGATGAATGACAAGCTTGTTGAGCACAAACAGTATATTGCTGAATATGGCCAGGATCTGGAAGAGATTCGAAACTGGGAGTGGCATAAATAAATCCGTCTAACAGATGATAAATTCCTTATAAATATAATAAGTCATCAGGATTCACATCATGTGGATTTCCTGATGACTTTTCTATTTCAGCGGTTCTGTTCTTTCCGTTCTGCCAAAAACTTCTGGAATGCTTTAGATGCAATACTTTGAGGATATTCTGTATCATGGATCAGAATAATGCTTCTCTCCGGAAGTGTTTCATTTACATCTATCTCAAAAACCTTTCCGGATTCCAGATCATCTCCGGCAAATTCTTCTGGCAGGAATCCGATTCCCATATTATACCGTACTGCCGGGAGAATCATATCTGTAGTCGCCAGCTCTACATCCGGCGAAAACTGCAGTCCATTTCTTGAAAAATACTCATTCAAAAATCTCCTGCTGATTGCCTCGGAAGTCAGGCTGATCCATGGATAGGCTGAAAGTTCCTCCAACGAAGTCTTCCTCCCCTTCAGCTCCGCAAAACGACTGCCTCCGATCAGAATTTCCCTATACTTTCGCACTACTTTCATTTTCAGTGGCTCTGCTAACTGTAAAGAAGCAGATACAACTGCAAGATCTACTTTACCCTCTTTTAAGGCATTTACAGAATCTGTAGTGCTGTTATTAAGAATTTTAAAATGCACATTCGGGTATTGAATATTAAAGTCTCTGACTGCCTCGAACAAATAACAGTGCAATGCTGTCTCTGTTGCACTGATATAAATGGTCCCGTTCTCAAGGCTGATCAGATTATTAAGATTATCCTCGGCTTTGAAAAACTGAGCACAGCCTGCTGCTACATACTGATAGAAAATCTTTCCCTCAGGAGTCAGTTTCATGCCACTTTTGCTTCTGGTAAACAGTCTGCACCCTAATATATTTTCCAGATTATGTATCGTCCTGGTCACAGCCGGCTGGCTGGTCTTTAATACTGATGCTGCCTTTGTCAGATTCTCATATTTTGATACGTAATAAAAAACTTTATAATATTCAAAATTTGCGTTCATTCTGTTCTCCGTCTTTCATTGTCTTATGTACAGTAACATATTTTACGCGCCTATTCTATCACAATTCTTTTTTCTGTACAATCTGATATGTCCAGAGTGTGTATTACTGTTTACTTCGTTATGTTACTGTTCACTCCGTTCACAGTAACGTATCCAAAATTCATTCCAGATTGCCTGCGGCAATGGAATTTTGGCTTGTATGTCTCGGGATTTTGGCATATTCATGCCAAAAACCCAAGAAGTTTTAAAGATGGCAACAATGATGGAATCGGTGATCTGAAGGGAATGATTGAGAAGCTGGATTATCTGAAGGAGCTTGGCATCAATGCAGTATGGATGTCTCCTGTCTATGCTTCTCCGAATGTGGATAACGGTTACGATATTTCTGATTACTTCGCGATCATGGAAGAATTCGGAACTATGGAAGACTGGGATGCTTTCCGCGACGGTGCGCATGAACGAGGTATCGCCATTATCATGGATCTGGTTCTGAACCATTCTTCAGATAAACATAAATGGTTCCGGGAATCAAAGAAATCCCGCAATAATCCTTACAGTGATTACTATATCTGGCGTGATCCTGCACCGGACGGAGGCGCACCCAACTGCTGGATGTCCGTATTTGGCGGAAGCGCCTGGGAATATGTTCCTGAACGTGGACAATACTATCTCCATTTCTTTGCCAAAGAACAACCGGATCTGAACTGGGATAATCCGGAAACTAAAGAGAAAATTTTTGATATTATCCGTTTCTGGAATAAGAAAGGTGTTGACGGATATCGCATTGATGCCATCAGTTATCTTGACAAAGGACTGGACGGACGTGCAGATATGAATGAACCCATTGGTACTGTAGCGTGTGTAAATCTGGAAGGAACCCACCGCTACATTCGTGAAATGGTTGCAGAAACAATGACTCCCGACAATCTGATGAGTGTAGGAGAAGTTAATATCAACAATGAACAGGATGCCATCAACTATTCCAGCGCAGCAAGCAAAGAATTTAACATGGCTATTCCATTTGTCCCTCCGATTGTTGAAATCCAGACATGGTCACCAGAGAAAATGAAACGTGATCTTAAGAAAGATTATGAAATCCTGAAAAAAGATGGATGGTGGGCAAGATTTTTAAGTAATCACGACAAACCGCGTCAGGTTTCCCTCTACGGAAATGATAGAGAATTCTGGTCAGAATCTGCCAAAATGCTGGCATGTTATCTGCACACGCTTCCTGGTACCCCCTTTGTTTTCCAGGGCGAAGAATTTGGAATGACCAATGTTGCCTTCCCATCTATCGATGATTACAATGACATTGATACCCGCAATTATTATAAAACCATGATCGAACAGGGAGCTTCTCCTGAAGAAGCACTGGCAGAATCCAGAAGTATCAGCCGTGATAATGCAAGAACGCCTATGCAGTGGAACGACAGTCCAAACGGCGGATTTTCTGAGCATACTCCGTGGCTGGGTGTCAATCCAAACTACAAACTCATTAACGCAGAAAGCCAGATGAATGATGACTGTTCTGTTTTCAGATTCTACCAGAATCTCATCGCACTGCGTAAGAAACATCCGGTAATGGCTCATGGAGATTTCAAACTCTGCTGCCCGGAAGATGGTCCGGTAATTGCCTATACCAGAAGTTATCAGGATGAAACATGGCTGGCAGTGCATAATTTCTCTGCATCCATGCAGAAATTCCATTATGGCGCTGAAGATATTGAATTACCGTGCAACACTCCAATAATCGTTTCCAATTACGGAGAAAATGAGGTTGAATACGGAATTGGAACACTTGTACTCAAACCTTACGAAACTGTTGTGTTCCAGTTACATTAAGCAACTTCATCAATACAGACAGTAAAAAGCAGAACCATTGAATCACTATCCCTCAATGGTTCTGCTGCTTTTTTGTATTTGTTTTTCATTTATTTGACTGCCATTACTTTGCATTTCTTTTTGTAAAATGCAATACCATATTTCAAAATATGCTCTACTCCCTCTTCCAACAGCTGCTCCTCGTATCGTCTGTCTTCTATCTGTTTTAATGCGTCTTTACTGACAGCTTCCAGATTCCCTGTTTCGGCATATTTTATTTCTATAATGATTCCAGTTTCCTGATCTTCTGTTTCTATCAAAATATCACTGTATCCATCACCCGATTCTTTATTTGATGACACACTCCAGTTCTGCTGAAATCCAAGAATTCCAAGTAAAATCCCATGATAAAAATTCTCTTTCATCTGTTTTTTTACAAAAGTATCCCGAATACTGATGGTCCTTTTCAGATAATTGTTCAAACTTTGTTCTACCACTTCGGAATTTCCATCTTTTAGTGCATTACAGAATTTTTCAAGTGCTTCTCCATTCTCAGAAACAGTTTTCGTGACATGCTCTCGCCACTTAAATCTTACAGATTTTAAGTGGGAGCTTCCTGCTCAATTGCCCTTCAGGGCAAAGCTAAAACAGGCTATCCCCGCGTGTCCCGCGGTTCTTTTTT
>PPYE01432976.1_pt1 | contig 21989 bp, 18 predicted proteins | sample 1559881 | NCBI WGS metagenome assembly PPYE01 (sample SAMN08240022, study PRJNA423297) | Human gut metagenome, whole genome shotgun sequencing project.
ATTCCCTTTTAGGGAATCAGCACGTAATACCCCTTCTAGGGGTTGTTCAAACCACTAGTTAACTAGTGGTTTTGATTTTGAAATATCCCATATAAAAAGGCTTGCCATCCGCAATGAACAGATGGCAAGCCACATCCTTTGGCTGCTTCAATAATTTTGAAGTATTACTTTTAGGAACATCTCTTTAGCAATATTAACGTTCTTTTGTCATGTACAGTATGTCATTATTTTGGAGGTTATTTTGATTGACAGTTATTTGTGAGCATGCTGCTCTTTCAAAAACAATCTCAAAACCATTGCCACAGCCGCAAGAATGATGATCATCCAAAATGTACTGTTATACGCACCGCCGGATTTTTCAATCAGAACACTGGAAATCATTGGACCAATGATTGCTGCCGGTGCCAGAGAAAAGTTGGCGATACTGAAGTTAACAGCATAGTTTTTGGGTCCAAAGCGATCCAGAATTACAGTGGACGCCAATGTTGGTGTACCGCCATATCCAAGACCACTAAAGATCAGACCCAGCAGGATGAATGGCGCAGCGTTAAAGAACGCACCTAATGTTAACAAAATACCCGCACAAAGCACGAAGCTTGTATTCAGCAAGGTAGATTTCTTTTCTTTAAAACGGTCAAAGAATGCGCCATGAATAACACGTCCGATACCATTGAACAGAGAAACAATGAGCCCCAAAACAGCAGGAATACCAAAGGAAACTGCAATTGTTGCTGCGCTGTTGATAACCAGAAGGCTGGCAGAATTCAACAGAATCGTCCAAACAACGAATATCCAGAAGGATTTTTCCCGGATCATTTCACTTGCTGTATAACCAAAGTCATCGGGCTTTTTCTGTTCAACTGTTTTTCCAGGTTCCACAGGAGGTGGTGTGATGAATATTGATCCAACAAACAAAACAACTGCAATCAGTATGCCTAAGATTCTGAATGTCGGAAATAAGCCGATCTTTTCAATAACACTACCAACAGTGCCGCCTAATACAATACCACCCAGACCAAAGCCCAGCAGCATGACACCAGATGCCAAACCTGCCCTGTCTGCAAAGCTTTTGTTGACTGTACTGATAATGGCATTATAACCCATACCGACACCGCTGCCGCACAGGAACCCATAAAGGATATACAGAAGAATCAAGCTTGTAGCGGAATCCTCAGGATTAAGCATAGATACCCCGAAGAATCCGACAAAAAGCATAACTGCTGCAATCCGCAGAATATTTTGTGTGCTGATTTTTTTCGCAAGATTCCCTGCCACAAATGCACTCAGGCAGAAGAAAATCATGGAAATCGTAAATGTCATGGACAATTGTGAAACTGTCCAGCTTTCATAGACACTTTTGAATGGAGCGTTGAAAATAGACCATGCATAAAGCAAACCGAGGAACAATAACATGAACGTCCCCGCGATCAGCTTTATCCAACGATTTACACTTGCACCCATAGGTCTTCCTCCTATCGCTTGTTGGATCTCCGCCAAATCTTCTGTTCTTCAGCTGCTTTGATCAATTCGTCACGGAAATCAGGATGAGCAATGGCGATGATTGCTTCAGCTCTCTGCCATGTTGCCAGACCGGACAACTGTGCAACACCATATTCTGTTACCATTCTAGGTGCCTGTGTTCTAGGTGTTGTGATTACATCACCTGCTGTAAATTTAGGCAGAATACGAGAATGCACTTCTCCCTGCTTGTCTTTGAATGTGGAGGACATTGCCAGGAATGCCTGTCCATGTTCTGCTGCATAAGCGCCTGTAACGAAGTCCAGCTGTCCGCCTGTACCACTGATATGTCTTGTACCGGATGTTTCGGAGCAAACCTGACCATACAGGTCCATGGATACACAGCCATTGATGGATACGAAATGATCCAGCTGTCTAATGGTTTCAGGATTATTTACATATCTCATGGGCGCAGACATAATATCAATATTGTGATCCAGGAATTCATACAGTTCTGTAGAACCGTTACAAATGGAGAACACACCTTTGCCGCGGTTAAGCAGTTTTTTCTTGTTAGTGATTTTGCCAGCCTGATACAGTTTCAGGTAGCCATCACTCATCAGTTCTGTATGCATACCCAAATCTTTCAGGTCGGAATCAGCGATCAAGCCACCCAAAGCATTGGGCATGCCGCCGATACCAATCTGCAGTGTGATACCATCATACAGGTAAGGGAAAATATTTCCCGCAATTTTTTTGTCAATTTCGGAAGGCGCACCACCAGGAGCAATACCCAGAGGTTTTGTGCTTTCTACAACATAATCCACTTCAGAAATATGGATATGATCACATTCCATACCAAAAACAAAAGGCATATTGGGGTTAACTTCCAAAATGATATGATCAGCAGCGTCCAGCATTTCCTGCATGCAGCAGTTTGTCAGACCATAGCTGAAATAACCGTTTTTGTCCATAGGTGCTACTGTAATCATAGCAACGTTAACGGGCGCGTAGCCTCTTGTATAGTAGGAACCGCAATTTCTGAACAGCATGGGAGAATAGAAAGCTCTTCCCTGATCTACGTATTTTCTGTCGATGCCGGAGCAATGCCACAGGTTATAAGTAAATGCTTTCTGATCAGGATCCTGTTCCACAATCTGAACGGGTTTCATGCTGATGGCATTTCTTACGTTGACATCTTCCAGTTCATCTCTACGTGCTGCAAGAGCAGCGTCCAAATCTTCTGGGAAAGAGCAGGTCTGGCTGTAGTCTACCCAATCACCACTTTTAACAATTTTTACTGCTTCTTCAGCAGATACCAGTTTCTTTTTGTATTCTTCATATACATTCATAGTTCAACACTCATTTCCTAGAAATTTTAGAAACAGCGAATCCCAGCTGTTTAAATGCTGAGATTCGCCTACTTTATTTACCTAGAGTCAGTATTTCCTGTTATACCAAATCCATACCTACTTTGATTGCTTTCAAGTTGTCTTCAACAAAAGCAGGTTTTACATTTTCTCTTACGATTCTGTCCCAATCGATGTTATCCAGCTTCATAGCTTTGATGATGGTGCCCAGCAGGATGATGTTCATTACCTTACCATTGCCCAGTTTCACTGCTTCTTCAGTAGCGTTTACAACTGTTACATCGTGGCATGCTTTTTTGATTTCATCGATGATGTCAGCTGCGTAATCAGCTTTACCCATAATGACAGGCATGGGCATCATTTCATGATCGTTAACAACTACTTTGCCGTCTTTTTTCAAATATTCCAGCCATCTCAGTGCTTCCATTTTTTCAAAAGACACGATCATGTCTGCGGAACCTTTTTCAATAACGGGAGACCAAACTTTATCGCCATATCTAACCTGAGAAGAAACGCTGCCGCCTCTCTGGCTCATGCCGTGGATCTCACTCATTTTTACGTCGAATCCTTCTTCCATCAGACCCAATGTCAGGAGTTTAGAAGCCAGAATAGTACCCTGACCACCTACACCAACCAATAATACACTCTTTGTCATCTTATTTCTCCACCTTTCCGATTGCATTCTTAGGACAAATCTGCTGGCATACATCACAGCCTACGCACTGCAGAGGATCGATTTCTGCTTTCTTATCATCTCTGTTCAGGAACAAAGCAGGACATCCGCTCTTCAAGCACATCTTACATCCGATACATTTGTCTTTGTCGACAATGTTCTTTGTTTTATATGCGTCAGGGAATTTTGCTTTATCTTCTTCGCTGAATTTCTTCAATACGCAAGGGTATTTTGTGATGATAACAGAAGGTTCGTCCAGAGAAAGTGCCCAATCCAAGGTTTCTCTTACCAGCTGCAGGTTGTTGGGGTTGATGGTTCTGATGTTTTTCGCACCCAAGGATCTGCATACGGTTTCGATATCCAGTTCTGTTGCATCGCTGCCGTCAGCATGTTTACCTGTACCAGGGTTTTCCTGATGACCAGTCATACCTGTGATTCTGTTGTCCAGAATGATATTTACGGTCTTGGAACCATTGTAAATACATTCAACCAGAGAGTTAATGCCTGTGTGGAAGAATGTGGAGTCACCCAGAACAGAAACAACTCTCATATCTTCGTGGAACATTTCGAACTTCTTAGCCGCACCGTGACCCATGGAGAAGCTTGCGCCCATGCAAAGGTTCAAGTCCATTGCATTGTAAGGATCAGCAAAACCTAAGGTATAGCAGCCGATGTCACCGGAAATCAGAACATTCTTTTTCTTGCCCAGTTCATAGAACAGACCTCTGTGAGGACAGCCTGCGCACAGTGCAGGTGGACGAGCAACAACTTTAGTTCTGTCGTAATCTACGCTTTCGAATGTTTTGCCGAATACGCATTTTCTGATTACGTCGGATGTCAGTTCGTCATATGCAGGGAATGTGTTTTTGCCTTTAGGAGCAAAACCAACTCTCTGAATTTCTTCTTCCAGAATAGGATCGTTTTCTTCGATTACATAGATAGTATCCAAGCCTGTGCAGAATTTTTTGATCAGTTCGGAAGGCAGAGGATATGTAAAGCCAAGTTTCAGGTAGTTTACATCATCACCGAATACTTCTTTTGCATAGCAGTAGCACATACCGGATACAACTACGCCGACTTTTTTACCGTTGTCTTCAATTCTGTTCAGGTGTGTTGTTTCGGAGAATTCTTTCAGTTTTACCAGTCTGTCTTCCAGCAGAATTCTCTGTTTTTTCGCAATTGCAGGAGGATTCAGATGTTTTGCAATGTTCTTTTCATATTTTTTAGCAGGTACATCTGCTCTTTCTGCACATTCTACAATACCTTTGGAATGGCAAAGTCTTGTTGTCATTCTCATCAGGATAGGTGTGTCAAACTGTTCAGAAATTTCAAAAGCTTCTTTCATGAAATCTCTTGCTTCCTGAGAATCGGAGGGTTCCATCATAGCGATTTTTGCTGCTTTTGCATAATGTCTGTTATCCTGTTCATTTTGAGAGGAATGCTGACCAGGCTCATCGGCTGTGATGATAACCATACCGCCGTTTACACCCTGATATACAAAAGAGAACAGAGGGTCTGCCGCTACGTTCAGGCCAACGTGTTTCATAGAAGCCATACTTCTCGCACCTGCGATAGATGCGCCAATTGCTGCTTCCAGAGCCACTTTTTCGTTGGGTGCCCATTCGGAATACACTTCTTTATAACCAGACATGTTTTCCAGAATTTCTGTACTGGGAGTACCAGGATAAGCTGATGCAAAATTTACGCCAGCTTCCCAAGCGCCTCTCACCAAAGCTTCGTTACCTGTCATTAATTTCTTCATACTTCAATCTCCCTCTTCCATTCCATAATAAATACACATTTTTATGCGTTAAACACTTCTTCGAAAATCGGCAGGGATTTTTCGATGGTTTCTTTTGATACGCAGTAGCACAGTCTGAAGTAACCTTCTACACCAAAATCGTCGGAAGGAACTACCAACAGATTTTTCAGCTTACATTTTTCAGAAAATGCTTTGCCATCGCCGCCGGGTGCTTTTACGAAAAGATAGAATGCACCGTCAGGGCTTGCACATTCGTAACCGATTTTCTTCAAACCGTTGTAAAGCAGTTTGCGGTTCACATCATATGCTTCCAAGTCGGGTTTTTCATATGCACAGCGAGCAACTACACGCTGGATCAGTGTAGGAGGGCAAACATGACCAATAACTCTGGATGCCCCTGCGATTGCAGCGAACATTTCTTTTGCGTCTGTCAGTTTTTCAGGCACATAAACGTAACCGATACGTTCGCCGGGCAGAGACAGAGATTTGGAATAGGAATAGCATACGAGTGTGTCTTTGTAGATGGAAGGAACCCAAGGCACTTCTACACCATCATATACCAGTTCACGATAAGGTTCATCGGAAATCAGGTATACAGGTCTGCCAAGTTCTTCACTCTTCTTAGTCAGGATCGCAGCTACTTTTTCCAGTGTTTCTCTGCTGAATACAACGCCGGAGGGGTTGTTGGGAGAGTTGATGATCACTGCCTGTGTATGTTCATTGATCATTGTTTCCAATGTTTTCAGATCAATCTGGAAGTTTTCTGTATCAGCAGGTACATAAACGAACTTGCTGCCGGTACTTTCAACAAAAGGACGATATTCGGGGAAGAACGGTGCAACTGCCAGAATTTCTGTATCGCTGTCGATATTCAGTGCTTTGCACACTGCGATCAGTGCAGGTGCTGCTCCGCATGTGAAATACAGGTCTGCGCCATGAATTTCTGTTCCGGTACGTTCTGCCAGTTCTTTTGCTACCGCATCTCTTGCATCAGCAAAGCCAGGTGCGCTGCTATATCCATGAACCAGCAGACTATCTTCATTCTTGATAACATCAATAGCAGCTTCGTTTACAGATGCAGGAGAAGGAATACTGGGATTGCCCAGAGAGAAGTCAAAAACGTTTTCCTTGCCTACTACCGCTGCTTGCTGCAAACCGTATTCAAACAATTCACGAATACAGGATTTTGCACTACCAAGACCATAAAAATACTGATTATACATATTTCAGCCTCCATTCTCTTTTGTTGCAGTTACTTTATCTTTTGCAGGTATTACACAAGGCTCATACCCACTTGAATTGCCTTCAGGTTATCTTCTACAAATGCAGGTTTCACATTTTCACGGACAATTTTGTTCCAATCGATATCTTCCAGTCCCATGGCTTTGATGATGGTGCCAAGGAGGATGATATTCATTACTTTGCCATTGCCAAGCTTCACCGCTTCTTCTGTTGCGTTTACAACAGTAACGTCTTTGCAGTTATCCTGCATTTCTTTGATAATGTCCGGAGAATAATCCGCCTTACCCATGATAACAGGCATAGGCATCATTTCATGATTATTGACAACAACTTTGCCGTCTTTTTTCAGATATTCCAGCCATCTCAGGGCTTCCATTTTTTCAAAAGATACGATCATATCTGCGGAACCCTTTTCGATAACGGGAGACCAAACTTTTTCACCATATCTTACCTGAGAAGATACGCTGCCGCCTCTTTGGCTCATGCCGTGGATTTCACTCATTTTTACATCGTATCCTTCTTCCATCAGACCTAATGTCAGGAGCTTAGAAGCAAGGATTGTACCCTGACCACCTACGCCAACCAGCAAAATGTTTTTTGTTCTTTTATCACTCATCTTCTTAGCGCTCCTTTCCGATTGCCTGTTTCGGACATACCTGTTCGCATACGCCACAGCCTACACACTGCAGAGAATCGATACCGGCTTTTTTGGTTTCTCTGTCAATGTAAAGAGCAGGACAACCTGTCTTCAGGCACAGCTTACAGCCAATACATTTATCTGTGTCAACAACGTCTTTGGTCTTGTATGCCGTAGGGAATTTCGCTTTATCATCTTCGCTGAATTTCTTCAGAACGCAAGGCCATTTTGTGATGATTACAGAAGGTTCATCCAGACCCAGAGCCCAATCCAGTGTTTCTCTCATCAGTGTCAGATTATTAGGATCGATGGTTCTGATATTTTTTGCACCCAGTGCTCTACATACGGTTTCAATATCAATTGCTGTTGCATCGCTGCCGTCTGCGTGTTTGCCGGAACCAGGGTTTTCCTGATGACCTGTCATACCAGTGATTCTGTTGTCCAGAATTACGCTGACGGTCTTGGAATTGTTGTACAGACATTCTGTCAGGGAGTTGATACCTGTGTGGAAGAATGTGGAGTCGCCCATTACACCAACCACTCTTGTATCTTCACCCTTCTGTTCGAAAGCTTTCGCAGCACCATGACCTGTGGAGAAAGCAGCACCCATACATACGCAGGAATCAATTGCATTGTAAGGTTCTGCGAAGCCCAGTGTATAGCAGCCGATGTCACCAGTTACCATGACATTCTTTCTCTTGCCCAGTTCATAGAAGAAGCCTCTATGAGGACATCCTGCACACAGTGCGGGAGGTCTGGGAACAACTTTTGCTTTGTCGTAATCAATGGTTTCAAATTCTTCGCCGTGAACGCATTTGCGGATTACGTCAGATGTCAGTTCATCATAAGCAGGGAATGTATTTTTGCCTTTTACTTCAAAGCCAAGTCTCTGCACTTCTGCTTCGATCAGCGGATCATTTTCTTCGATTACATAGATTGTATCTAAACCTTTGCAGAATTCTGCGATTTTTTTCTGAGGCAGTGGATATGTAAAGCCCAGTTTCAGATAGTTTACATCATCGCCAAATACTTCTTTTGCGAAACAGTAACACATACCAGAAGTGATTACACCAACTTTGCTTCCGTTGTCTTCCACAAAGTTCAGAGGTGTCTGTTCGGAGAATTCTTCCAACTGTTTCATTCTCTCAGCCAGTACTACTCTGCGCACCTTCGCGTTTGCAGGAACCATTACATATTTCTTTGCGTTTTTCTCATAAGGTTTTACAGGAGCTTTTTCCACTCTGTCGCCACATTCAACCAGACCTTTGGAATGACAAGCTCTCGTGGTCATTCTCATCAGCACGGGTGTGTCAAAACGTTCAGAAATTTCATAGGCTTCTTTCATGAAGTCCTTTGCTTCTGCGCTGGTAGCGGGTTCCATCATGGGAATCATTGCTGCCCTTGCATAATTTCTGTTATCCTGTTCATTCTGAGAGGAATGCTGTCCAGGTTCGTCAGCAGTTACAACAACCATACCGCCATTTACACCAGTATAAACGAATGTAAACAGAGGATCCGCAGCAACATTCAGACCTACATGCTTCATTGCTGCCAAACTTCTTACACCTGCGATAGATGCACCGATGGCAGCTTCCATTGCTACCTTTTCATTGGGTGCCCATTCGGAGTAGATTTCCTTCCTTGCAGACATGTTTTCAATGATTTCTGTGGAAGGGGTGCCTGGATATGCAGAAGCCACCAATACGCCAGCTTCCCATGCGCCCTGCACCAGAGCTTCGTTACCTGTCATTAGTTTTTTCATAACTATCCTCCTTATCTGCTTTGGTTGTGTTAGTTTCATATGTTTTTGCTATTTCTTTTTACCTGTTTAATTTCAGAACCCTATTTTACGTTAAGCCTCACTATTCTTACAGGGAATGAATTTACCAATGATACCGCCGATGACTGCGGGAAGGATCCATCCCAAAGAATATTCATGCAGTGGCAGATACTGTGTATATGTCAGAGGCAGACCAAAACCAGCCAGAACCTCAGACAAGCTGATTACAAATGCAAACAGTGTTGCTACTCTGATAACGTTATCATTTTTGATATATTTCCCGAAGAACATCAATACGGACATTGTAATGAAGCAAGGGAAGATTACGGACAGAATAGGTGCTGCCACGCTGATGATTTTGTCAATACCTGCGTTGGATACAACGAAGGAGAATACAGACATTATGATTACGACTGTTTTGTATTTGCATTTGCCGTTTGTCAATTTTTCCAGTGTACCAGCAAAACCGGATGTCAGACCAATTGCTGTTGTCAAGCAAGCGAACAGTACGATAACTGCCATCATGATTACGCCCCATGTGCCCAACAGTTCTTCTGTGATTGCTACTACCAGACCAGCCTGGTTATAATCTTCAAAACCGCCGGAAGAAACGGTTGCACCCAGGAATGTCAAGCCGCCGTATACGATGAACAGCAGGATTGCCGCGATCAGCGCTGCTCTTGCCAGCAGACGACCCTGGACATCTTTTGTGTTGTAGCCTTTTTCAGTTACAGCACCCATGATTGCAACGATGATCAAACCAACACCCAGAGGGTCCATTGTCTGATAACCATTGATGATACCTTCTTTGATTGTTACAACTGTAGATTCATCTGCGATGGGACCAATGGGATCTACAATACCAAGCACGATCAATACAAGAACACAAATTACAAGAATAGGTGTCAGATAATTGCCGACGATATCAACGACCTTGGATGGACGAATTGTCAGGAAACAAACGATTGCAAAGAAGATAAAGCTGAAAACCCAAATGCTCAGGCTGGGGAACATCTGTGACCAGCCCATTTCAAATGTAGTTGCTGCTGTTCTGGGTACAGCCAAACAAGGTGCAAGACAGGTAGCAATGATAATTGCTACAACGGTTGCCATCTTCTTCCCTAATCTGCTGGGGATACCGGTCATGGAAAGATCATTGCTGCGAATGGTAGCAAAAATAGCGATCATGGAAACACCGATATCAACAATGAAGAAGAAAAAGAATCCCAGGAACCATTCCGCGCCTGTCATTCTCCCCAAATAGGGCAGAAAGATCAAGTTGCCTGCGCCGAAGAAAATCGCAAACATAGTCAAGCCAACCGCCATGATGTCTTTACCCTTAAGATTATTCATTACACATTCTCCCTTCCATACATTATTACAGTTATAAATCCGGTAACATTTCTAACGCTCCTTTCCTCCTTTCTCTTTTTTTAAAGTAGCATCGTAATTTAACCACTAATACGATGTTTTCTCCTCTTTTTTTGCACGGCCACTTTTTCCGCTCGGATACGAAACTGTATCCAAATAATATAAAACCCTACGGAATTTATACGATATTACATAACATTTTCACAAATACCCTACACTGACTGTTTTTGTACCGCTTCAAACTATGCACAGTGCACTTTTAACTATATAGTACATGATTTTATACAATCTGTCAATGTTTTTGTCGATTTTTTTGCTTTTAAATCGATTTTTTATTTTTTTAGGTAATATCAGACAGAAAAAACTGAAATTGCACAAAAAAAATAGGAATTAAGTTATTTTTCATAAAATGACAATAACTTATATAGAATTATCCCATTTTTTTGGCTTTTTTGCAATAAAAAAGAAAGAAATCCAAATCTAATTTATAACTTTTTCCCCAGACCTTTTACTAGGCATTGTGCATACCTGCAGACTGGATCATTCTTTTTATATCTTATTCAGGGATACTGCACCAATATGATAAATTTTTAGTCAAGCCATTCCGTCTTTCCAAAAATATCTTCCTGCCCTATTGCATTTTATTTTCTGAAAGACTTTACGAACATACAAACTTCTATCCCCTTTCCTTCGGTTTGTCTGATGTCATGCTCATACAACTTATGTAAAAAAGTATTTCATGCACGATATATTGTTCTTATTTTTGAAATATGCAAACATAAAAACGGCATAAATACCGCCTTTTCTTTTATTTTACGTGAATTATGTCACATTCTTCTTGACGATATTTCCTTTTCAGGTGTATACTTTTAATAGAAACTTTACATTTTTTGGACAAATTATCACATCCATAATATTACAGTTGTTATTTTAATGTGAAAGAATGACAACTCTTTTTTTATAATGTACCATTATTGTTGCAAAAATGATTGCAACATGAATAACAAGTAGATGGAGGATTCGTCTTATGGCAGTCAAACGAATTTCAATGAGAGATCAAGTTTATGAAATCATCAAAAACAGAATATTATCCAGAGAATATTCGTTAGGTGAGCCCATTAACATTGTTCATCTCTCTAAAGAACTTGGTATCAGCAATACCCCAATCCGGGAAGCCCTTTCTCAATTGGAAACAGAACGGCTGATCACCATTAATTCCAATCAGAAATATCATGTGACGGATTTGAATGAAAAACTGATCAACGATTTGTGCTCTGTTGTACTTATTCATTTGCTGGGTGCTTTTAAAGTCTGCCGTGATAACGGAAAAATGCCCGTTTTGATTTCCAGACTCCGTAAAGCCTTTGAAAAACAGCAGGAAATGTATGATGCTTCCAACAGTAATGATTACGTTGCAGCTTCCATGGATTTTGAGCGTTCTTTCATCATTGCCGCTGATAATCCTATGCTGGAAAAAACGTATGATGTTGTGGTCACTCTGCTCAAATTGTCCATTACCTATGATCAGATTTCTCATAGAGAACGGAATATCGAAGAACACAGAGAAATTTTGGAAGCCATTGAAGCCAATGATGTGGAAAAAACAGAAGAACTTTTGAGTAAACATTATAACAATCGTGCGGAACATATCATGTATTTTCATGACTGTGTAAAAAAATCAGAAAAGGTATAAAATACATATAAAAAACCACCCGTAATACCGGGTGGTTTTTTATATGGAACTTCCCTGCTTATGCAAAATCTTCTGCATAGATCAGATACTGCGCCACAATACCTGAAAATCCATGTAATACACGACATTACTATGTATGACATCATTATAGAGGAACCCCCTCCTATTTTTACAAATCAGGAGGGGTTTTATGGAAAGGTATTTGGCTGTCTCAAAAAGAACAATCATACCTACTTGTGTTTAAAGGAGGTCACCGGTGTTATGACGCAATAAACATCGGTGACATTTATAGTAGAAAACATGAGAGTTTTTTCTACCGTAATCATATCATGACAGACATACGCCTGTAAAAAACTTGTCTGGTTTATGACTTGCAAAGGAATTCCGCTACAATCGGCAATGTTATGATAGAAAGGATTGTGGACATGAACACATAATGCGAGGCTTTTTGCGCGCTCTTGCCATAAGACTCCACAAAGGAAGGCAAAAGCGCACCTGCTGGAGTTCCCATAAGAATCACCAGCACTGCCAGCGGCATTCCATCCAAAAACATTCTCCCCAATACCTTTGCAATGATAGGTGTCACAATTAGACTAAGAAAACAAAATACAAACACCTGTTTATCTTGAACGACTTCTTTGAAACTTGCTTCCGCAAGTAAAAATCCAATATAAATCATGGAAAGACAAACAGTAGTATTAGCCGAAAACTGCAGTGCATCCCTGATAATTTGCGGCAAAGTGATGGACTTTGCAAAGCAGATAAATCCTATGGTGCCGGAAATAAACACCAGATTCAAAAAAGAGTCCTTCAGTACCTTTGCTGAATCTTTCATTTTGTCAGTCCCTAAAGAAAGCAATATGGAACAGACTGTAAACAAATACAATGTACTGACAAACATCACTGCCACACAGAAGATCAGCCCCTTTTCCCCATAGAGCGCTTTGATCAGCGGCTGCCCCATAAAAATGATATTGCTGTATGCCCCACAGCAAGCAAATAAAGTTGTACCAGAGAAATTCATCTTCATCCATTTGCCAATGCAAAAGAATAAAATTGTGGTTATAAAGCAAACACCCAAAGTGCCAGCACAAACTTTTAAAAACTCCGCAAATATTTCAGGAGAATATGGCCGCTGCAATAAAATAATCATATTTGCCGGAACAGCTACTTTTACCAATATTACAGATAACTCTTTGGCATCGGTTGCTGCAAGATATTTCTTTTTGTTTAAAATAATCCCCACCAGCATCAAAATGATCATTGTCAAAAGCTGGTTCATTACCAAAAACGCCATGGGTCCGCCCCTTTCTGCTGCTTTCACAGTTTTATAGGAATTAGGCTACAGGAAACAAAACATATGCGTACAGCAGCGCCAACAGACAGTACAGCAGCCATAAGATACAGATCGGTTTAAATACCTTCCGCATAATGGTGCCTTCTTCGCCTTTAAAGCCGACGGTGGCACATACAGCAACTACATTATTTGTGCAAATCATATTCCCCAGGGCACCACCAGCGCTCTGCGCCGCAAATACCAAAGGAATGTTGAATCCAAGAATCATGCATGCTTCATAATGCATGGGTGCAAACAAAATATTGGAGCCAGTTGTTGTTCCTGCAACAAAAGAGCCCAAAGAACCGATGATGACCGCAATGGCAGGATATACCGGTCCAAGCAGATTTGCAATCACAGTCGCGATGACAGAAAGCATACCGCTCGTTTTCATCAAATTCGACAGTGCTACCAAGGATGCCATGGCAATCAAAGCACCAAACACGCTGCAGAAAGAAGTTTTCATATAGCTAGGCATGGAAGTTACATCCTGCAAAATAATGGATGACACAAGACAAACGCAAGTGATGGTAATGCCAATCCAAACAGCAAAGCCAAGCTTAATAAACCACAAAGGCGCAAAGAATCTGACTGCAGGCAAAGCTACAAGCAAAATAGCGTAAGCAGACAAAGCTTTCCATGCCGGCATCGTGCTTTTGCCTTTGGATTCGTCAATCACATACTGATACTCCTGTGGAATATCGTCATTTTTGCAGAAAATCTTGATGTACGCAATGGCAACAACCAAGGAGCCAAGGCCTGCACAAATTGTAGGGAACTCTGCCCCAACAAATGTTGCAACCAATACCATAAAGAAACCGTAGGCAAAGCCTGTTGTCAGTGCAAACTTAACAATCCCTTTATCCAGCGCCTTCTTGCCCCACAAAATAACAAGTACCAAAATTGGTGCCAACAATGCACCAAAGAAATGGATGAAGGAGGTATATTTTGAAATATCCATCACATCTACAACATCCAAGAATGCTGCGAAACCGCCAATGGTTGTCAGCCCCGCTGCTCCAAGGGATGCGGCAATTCCATTAAAAACAAGTGCGCCAACAATCGCAAATACGGGTGGAATACCAAGAGCAACCAGGAATGGAGCTGCGATGGCTGCCGGTGTTCCAGCGCCAGCGACCCCTTCCAGAAATCCGCCAAAACAAAATGCAATGATGATAAACTGTTTCCGCTTATCCAATGTCAGATTGGCAATGATTTCTTTGATCTTGTCCATGGCACCAGTGTTGATCAGCATATTCAAAATAAGAAAGGCTGACCATATCATAAATACCATTTTTGCCCCTTCAATGATCCCTTTTGTTGTTTCTGAGAAAAGAACTGCGTTTTCCAGTTTGAATTTCCCATAAAACATGGTAACAAATATGGTATAAATCAGTGCGATTGCAGAAACGATTGTGGCAGGCTTTTTCAATCCGACGATACCAATCATAACAATGAGAATCGGTGAAATTGCCATAAATAACTGAAGCATATTACGACCTCCTTCTTGAAGCCAAAGCAGCGCTCTGACCGAAGCACCAGCCTTCGCGCTGCTTAGAATCCGTTAGTCTCTCTGGATTTCGCCAACTGTCTGAACCAACTCAACCAAAATACCGTGAGAGTATTTGGGTCTCAGGAAATTGACAATGATGTCACTTGTCCCTTCTACCGCTTCTGTTTCCAGCATTTCAAAACCTTTTTCGATCAATTCTTTAGAGCAGGATTCAATGTCGTCTACTTCAAAAGCAACATGGGCGATACCGCCCTTGCCGTTATTGAACTTTGTCAGTACCCCTTCTTTGGGAATGATAAATTCAATGGGACTTTCTTTTTCGCCGTATTTTGTGAAAATCAGGTCTGCAGAATATGCATTTACAAATCCTGTGTAATCCACTTCCAGACCGAACATATCGATCAGATCCTGTGCGTAGCTCTTTTCAGGCAGTACAATACCTACATGGTGCATTCTCATTGGTTTCATAAGTTTTCCCTCCAAAATCATAAAATCTGTTTGTTCATGTTTTACAATCGTTTTACATCAATTGCTCTGGCGAACATCACCAGCAGCATTGCTGTTTTGTATTTCCTATTATATCCATATGTTTGTTTGAAAAAAAACACATTATATTGACCGATTTTGATTCAAAAATTCAAATGAAACTTCAATATTATTAAATAAATCTTACTTTTTTCGATAAACTTGATTAAATCAGTAAAATTTGTCATGAAATCTTGAAAAACTTTTTGCCATACTGCAAAAGCTGTGCTATAATTTCATCAACTCACTATCACAAAAACAGTTGAATTTGAACATATTTGAATGACAAAATTGAATATTTGACTGGAAAAATTCAACTGTTTGCAGAATGAAATAACAAGAGCATCTTAAAACCTGCTGTAAAAAACGCAGTTGTTGAATAAAATATTGGGGGATATTTCATTTAAACAATGCAGCAAATGCAGATATTTCCGCTTTCGCATGACATGCCACGAAGAACTTTTGGGGGAAAACAATATGACATATGGTGAATTCTTAAAAAAACTGATTATCTTTACCAACACAAAAATTATGGTCATTGCCAACGAAACAGGTTATGACATTTCCTATATCAGTAAATGGTGCAATAAAGGAATTCTTCCAACAACACGCACAATCTCAGTCATCAACAAAAAATTGTCTAAGGTATTTGCAAACGAAATTGTGATGCAGGATCGGGTGGAAGATTTTTTCATTTCTTTTTCTGATATGATTGAAAGAAAAGAAACAGATGAAGAAGAACTTTTTGATTTTTTAGCTGATTCCATTGAAACGGCTCTGAGTGTCTGTTATCGTCACTCCTCTACACAGGACAGCAAGTCTGCTCAAGTATTGAAACCAACCATGGAAAGCAACCTTTTTTCTCACACACAGGTTTTGGAAAATATGATTCGCAATATTCGTCAGACCCTGCTGCAGACGGAAAAAGAACTGACAATTGTATGGACCATTGATATTTGTAAATCTTTTCAATACTTAAATGCATTGGAAATGGTGTCAAAAAGCTCACAAAATCGCATTCGTTGTCTGGCTGCGCTGGATTTGGAGGAATTTGAGAGAAACCCTGCGTATTACATGAAACAGCTTTATCTTTTGTTGAGCAAAAATAAAACTGTATTTTTTGAATTCTATAATGGTAAAAATCTGAAACAAACCAATGCCATTGTGGTTGAAGATGCCTTTGCTGACATATTGTCAATAGACGAAAACGGCAATCTGGATTTTTCCGTAAACATCACAAATCCCAATGATGTAAAAACGCTGTTTTCATTCTTCTCTCAGAAGATCACTTCCCAAGATCTTTTGCTGCGTTCCTGCACATCAAAAGAAATCAATCGTTCTTATCGGACAGAATTTTATTCCGGCAGCAAATTCCACTTTTTTAACACTTATGGATTTGAGTTTCTTTTGCCGCCGGAAACCATTGATCATATTGTAGACACAGCGAAATCTTCTCCCAAACTGGACATCACGGAATCCATGATCCGTACTTTGCAGATCACATGGGAAGAAATTTTTGAAAATCAGGAAATCTGTTTTTTCTTTCTCCTTTCCTCTTTATATGAATACATTACATCAGGAGAAATCTATTATACGGATATCCACTATCAACTCCAGGTTGAGGAAAGAATTGCCCATATCAAAAACATCATTGAGGTATCCAAAAAGAATCCGAACATTAAATTTGTCATTCTGGATGAAAATATATTTGCCAGCGACTTCATGCCGCACATTTCTGTTTATGCCAATGACAAAAAGATATTTTTGAAGAATTACAGCGCTTATGAAACCGGGATTGGCCCTCACCTGTATATCATTCATGACAAAGAACTGATTCGACTCATCAATACTTCCACTTCACGCTCATTGCAGAATCCAACCTTGTATAGAGAGTACAATTCGGAAGCTCTTGAGTCCTTATTGGAAAAGTATAAAAGCCTGATTTTCCGTATGATGCATATGGCATAATATAGTTTAGATTAAGGAATCGACCTTTGCCATTGAATCCACAGCAAAAGCTTTCATGGTGATGCAGGAATGAACAGCAAAGATAATTCCCCATAAAATAAAATAGCTGGAATCCTTTTTCTTTCAAGGATTCCAGCTATTTCTATTTTTTGAAGCAGTTTCTAAAGTAATATTTTCCAATCTGATTCTATTTTTTAATCTTAGATACATGTTTGCTTTCTCAATATCGCCCTGTTAAAAAACGTATGGAATCAGCCATATTCCATTTATTCAAAGCTCCTATCCACTCCATAGGAAAGGTACCCCAGCATTGAAAAGATGAAAACAAACTCTGACGAAAACGCGTCTATACACTTTCAAGCGGTTTTTTCTTCATTATTCTTTTTCCAGCATTGTTTCTTCATTATAAAAGGCTTACAATAATATTGCATTTGTTTTATTCGTATAAACAACGGAGGTACCTTATCCATGAACTTTAAAACATATTTAATACTGTTTGCCGGCGTATTTGCCCTGTCTACATCAGCGATCTTTGTAAAAACCGCTCAGGCGCCATCTTCAGTCACCGCTTTTTATCGCCTGTTTCTTGCAGCAGTGGTTTTGCTTCCCTTTCTCATATGCCGCCGAGAAAATCGGCAAGAAATCAAAAGAATCACTGCCCGTCAATGGCAGCTGATTGTTTCCGCAGGACTTTTTCTGGCACTGCATTATGTGCTTTGGTTTGAATCCCTGCGCTTTACCTCAGTAGCCAGTTCCACTGTCCTTGTGTGCCTACAACCCCTTTTTGCGCTGGCTCTGGAACGTTGCATAAGTCATAAAAAGCTAAAACGAACTGCCATTTTGGGGTGTTTCATTGCTTTATGCGGCAGTGTCATCATTGGATCTGGTGATTTTCAGATCAGCGGAAAAAGCCTTTTAGGAGATATTCTCGCATTTGTAGCAGCCGGTATTATTGCGCTCTATTTCTTTATTGGTGAAAAAGTAAGAAAAGATTTGTCTGCTGTAACATATTCCACACTCAGTTATTTTTTCAGCGCTGCTGTTCTGGTGATTTACAGTGTGATATGCAAAGAACCTCTTTGGGGATTTCCGCAGCAGACTTGGCTGGCGTTTATCGGGCTTGCAGTAATTTCAACAATTGGAGGACAATTCATATTTAATTTGCTGTTAAAAAAAGTCCCTGCCTCTGCAGTAACCATGAGTATTCTGGGCGAACCTATCGGTACTTGTATTTTGGCATATCTGCTTCTTCAAGAAAAAATATTGTTCCAGCAATTCTGCGGTATCTTCGTCATCATGATTGGCATGATCATCTTCTTTTTTCTTCCGTCAACAAAATAGTCTTTTAAAATTTAGATTGCTTTTCAGAAATGAAAAAGGTTCTTCTATGTTTTCTCATAGAAGAACCTTTTTCCCCGTCTTTCCGAACAAAGTCACAGCAGTTCGGCGTTTGCTTCGAACGTATTAGGAATAGAGCTCTTTTATATTTTTTATTTCCGATGCACAATTCTGTTCCTTCCATATTCTGTTTTTTCACACAGCTGAAGTACAGCTATGTATATTGTTTTTTAATTTTCCCCATACCAGAATCATGGACAACTGGCAAACTACGCTCACAACTACCGCCGGGACTACAGTATTTCCCCAAAAATACAGACATCCCAAAATACAGCTAATAAAAATCAGCATGCTGCGTACTCTCTTACGGTATTTCTTTTCCTCATCTAAGTCTAATGGCTTATTTTTGTCCTGCACAGGTGCTAATTTCCATATAATGCATGTCGGAATAATATATAACGCTATTACTTCAACCCCCATATTTTTCTGCAAAAACGCAATCAGATACAAAAGAATCACAGTCGTAACCGTTGACATCACATAGCATCTGAGCTGTGTTTTTGCATGATAACCACCTGCGTAAATTCTTAGCGGTATAAAACAAATCAGAAACAGCACACTTTCCAGAAACATATCTAAGATGATTCCCGTCAACAGAGCCGTCGCTATATTCAACAGAAAAATCAGGCCTTGATAAAAACCAAACAAGTAAATTTCTTTGTCTTCTTCATCAATATTACTTGCGGTTTTGATTCCTTTCCATACATTTTCCATTATTTTTTCTGTCATAGAAATCACCTCATACCCTTAATGCTCTCAGCTATGTTTCAGTTTTTCGCTGCCTTTAGGCATTTTAGGCTGATAGAATTCGTACATGCATGTTGCATTTACGGACAATGTAGCAATAACCAGTGCCAAAGAAGCTACACCTTTCCACATGCCTGCTTTCCAACTAGACCAATTTCTTTTTTTCATAGTATCACCCTCCCAAATTAAAACAAATAATGAAATTTGAAATTGTTATTCCTAAATCATTATATGCAAAAAATCTGTAAATTACAGTATATGCCAAAATTACCCACTTATTTTCCATTTTTGACATGATAACCTATCTATAAAAGGGAAACAATGTAAAATTTCATATATACATCACAATTTGAATGGCAAATATATTATTTTCTGTATGTATAATGATGTCTCCATGATATTGGTCTATGACCCGCTTTACATTACTTAAACCTATCCCATGAACTTCTTCTGATTTGCATTTTGTGGAAAGAAATGACTTTCCTTTTTTGATGATTTCTCCTGTATATGTATTTTTCGAATTGATGAAAAGCATCCCTTTCTTGTACCGAATTTCCATACAGAATTTTCCCTTTCCATCTTTGCTGAGGGCTTCGATTGCATTGTCCAATAAGTTGCCAATGACCACTACCAGATCAAATGCATTCACATTTATTTTTTCTGGAATCTGCATATTCATTTCGACACTTGCACCAATCATTTGAATGGTCTTAAGTTTGCTGTTAATCAATCCATCTAAAATTTCATTTCCTGTGGCAACACAATTATCCGTAAGAAAATACTCCTGATCCATTTTCTGAAAATAGGCTTTTAATTCCTCTGTTTTATCAGGATTTGTTAACCTTTCCAACGCAATCAAATGATTCTTAAAATCATGTTTTGCCCTTTGCAGCCGATCTTCTGTTGCATGAATCATATCCAGTTGCTGCTGATAGGCTTTATTCTGTAAAATCAGAAACTGATTCTGCATTTCAATTTCGCAAGAACTTACAATAATACGATATAAATAGAAAAAAGCAATGTTAATAATAAAAAGACATGCAACAACTACAACCGTAATCCACTGTTCATAATCCCCTCGCAGCAATATGACATCTGCAAAAGAGGAAATAGCAGGTATCATAATCAGGATAAACCAAATCCATTTCTGATATGTTCTCTCCTCCTGTTGAACAAAGAACTCTTTCACAATAACAATAATGGCATAAAACAAGAAATTACTTACTGTATACACAAGGACTTTCACAGATGTAGTATATCCAAATAACCAAATCATTGTTCTTCCGACAACTGTTTCGCAAAGTACACCAAGTAAAAAAACGCAGCAAATAACAAAGATTCTTTTATAGATTGTACTCGTATAAGGCAAAGTCAGCAGGAAGAACAAAATAAAGTTAGAAAACACTGTAATCACAGGCGTTTGATATTCCAGATAGATAGCACTGTTTAATATAAAATACAATATAAACACTGCATTTTTCAGCTTCGGCGGGCATCTTAAATTCTTTTTGGAAAAGCAGGTTTCCAAAAACAGGTTGATACTAAAGACACGAAATAAATTCGCAATCAAATAAATGAAATGACTATATTCCAATACCATTTTCGTTTCCTCACTTCATTATGACATAAGACTTTCTCTAACTGTTTTTCGATAAGCTCTGCTGATGGGCAATTCCTCATCGTTGCTCAATAGTACACTATCAAATTTAAACCGTGTCACATACTGTTTATTGATAATAAACGATTTATGGATCTGTATAAATTCTGTACCCGGCAGATTCAGCTCTGACAATTTCCCATAAAAAGAATCTTTTCCATTTCTCAAATGCACAATGATTTTCTTTGTCTCGCTGCTAAAATACATGATATCCTTATAAGGGATTCTGTTTTCCGTTTTACCAGTCTTATAACTGAAAATTTTGATTTGATGTCCTTGCAGTTCCATTGCTTTTTCCAAAATGCCAATGACTTGTCTGGGTGTAAATGGTTTTACCAAAAAGTGAATGGGTCTTACTTGAAACAATTCCAATGCATAGGATGACTTAGCAGAAATAAACGCAATCTGTGTATAATCATCCAGGAGTTTCTCCCGAATATAGCGTCCCACAGCCACACCATTTAATTGTGCTAATTCAATATCTAAATAAATTAAATCATATCTCACATTTGCATTCAGCTCTTTCAATAATTCTTCTCCAGACTGAAAGCTATCTATGTCGTAATGAATGCTTTCTGTTTTAAAAAAACCGTCAATGATGTTTTCAATTGCACTGCAAACAGCGTCATTATCATCACAAACCGCAATACGAAACATATCCATCACCCCTATATTTCACAATTATATTATATATTATCACATATTTCATGTAAAATCGCCAGTTTTCGTGATATTTATGTAATATTTTGTGTATTTTATAAAAACAAATGAATTTCCATGCAATCAAAACCACTAGTTAACTAGTGGTTTGAACAACCCCTAGAAGGGGTATTACGTGCTGATTCCCTAAAAGGGAATA
>PPYE01433700.1_pt1 | contig 21989 bp, 19 predicted proteins | sample 1559881 | NCBI WGS metagenome assembly PPYE01 (sample SAMN08240022, study PRJNA423297) | Human gut metagenome, whole genome shotgun sequencing project.
ACAAAAAAATGAGATAGGCAAACCCTTTCGGGAATGTCTATCTCATTTTTTTAGGCTATTTTGCAACAGCCCCTTTTCTTTATGTACAGCCCTCGGGTAGGGCACAGACCCGGTGACCCGTACGGCCAGCTCGGCAGATACAAAAAGCACCCGCGAAGAATTTTCTTCGCGGGTGCTTCTGCTTATTCCCAAAGAGGTCTCACGCCCTCACCGGTGCCAGGCCGGCGGCGGATTGCAGGGGATGCTTGCACAGGGCGTTGAACACCGCAATGGAGCGGCCCACCCCCACCATGGACAGGATGGTGCCCAGGCCGATGCCCAGCAGCGCATCGCCGAAGGCAAAGCCGATGAGCAGGGAAGCGGAGACGCAGCCGATGTCAAAGCAGTTCTTGCAGAAGCCCAGCTCCTTGCCGAACCGCTGGGCCAGGCTGTTCACAATGCCGTCGCCGGGGTTGGGCACCAGCTGCATGTCCACCGTCATGGCGGCGCCCACCCCGGTCAGGATGATAGCCACCACCAGCAGGGCGATGTCCGCGGGCAGAAACCCGCTCTTATAGGGAATCATGGCCTTGAAGACATTCAAAAATCGGGTAAACACCAGGCTCACCACCAGCTGCAGCAGGTCCACCCAGGTGCGGTTCTTGCCCTTGACCACAAACTGGGCCGCCACCAGCACACAGTAGGCCACCAGGGTCAGGTTGCCGAAGTTCAGCCCTGTCCCTTCGCTGATGGTGAAGGGGATGGACACAATGGCCGAAGCGCCCAGCCCGGTCAGGGTGTTCAGGGTCAGGCCCAGGGCCAGCAGCAACATGCCCAGCAGATAAAACACAAAACGGGTTACCAATTTTTGATTGTCTTTTTCCATGTAGATTTCCTTTCTGTATAGTCTGAAAAACGGGGATCAGCTGCCCAGGTCGTCCGGCATTTCCCGCAATACCAGGAAAAACCGCACCACAAAGGGCAGCGAGACAAAGAAGGCCAGCACATCCGCCACCGGCTGGCCCATCTCCACGCCGGTCATGCCCAGCAGGGTGCTCAGAATCAGCAGGGCCGGAATGAACAAAAGGCCGCTGCGCAGGCTGGAAAGCAGGGTGGCGGTGCGGTTCTGGCCGATGCTCTGGAACAGCATGTTGGAACACACGGTCAGCGGCTGGAAGAACAGCCCCACCAGCTGCATGGACAGCGCCACCGATCCGATGGCCACCACATCGGGGGCGGGCTGGAACAGGGCAATGAGTTCCGGGCAGAAGAAGAATCCCGCCGCCGCGATGGAGCCCATGAGCACCTCCGACACCAGGAAGGTGAACAGGAACGCCTGCCTGACCCGGCTGTACCGCCTGGCGCCGTAGTTGAAGGCGCTGACCGGCTGGAAGCCCTGGCCGATGCCCAGCCCGAAGGAGAAGATGAACTGGGCAATGCGGTTGACGATGCTCATGGCGGCCACGGCGGCGTCACCGTACAGCCGGGCCTGGCCGTTGAGCATCATGGTGGACACGCTGCCCAGACCCTGGCGCATCAAGCTGGGCAGGCCGGTGCGGCAGATCATCAGCACGTCGCCCGGGTCCCGGGTCATGTTGCGGGGGGCGATCTTGCTCTGGGTGTGTCCGGCCAGGAACATGTAGAACAGCAGCCCGAAGCTGATGAGCTGGCTCACGCCGGTGGAGATGCCGGCCCCCAGCACCCCCAGGCCGAACCCTTCCATGAGGATCCAGTCCCCGAAGATGTTCAGGATGCCGCCGGAAGTCAGCCCCACCATGGCAAAGGCGGCCTGGCCTTCGTACCGCAGAATGTTGTTCAGCACGCAGCTGGACGCCATGAACGGCGCCCCCAGCAGGATGAACAGGGCGTACTGCCGGGCGTAGGGCAGGATGGTGTCGGTGGAGCCCAGCAGCCGCAGCAGCGGGTCCATGAAGACAAGCCCGCCCACCGTGATGCACAGCCCCGCCCCGAAGGAGCAGAAAAAGCTGGTGGTGGCGAAGCGGGAAGCGCTGTCCACATCCCTGGCGCCCAGACGGCGGCTGATGATGGACCCGGCGCCGTGGCCGAACATGAACCCGAAAGCCTGGATGATGGCCATCAGCCCGAAGACGATGCCCACCGCGCCGGACGCGCTGATGCCTACCCGGCCCACAAACCAGGTATCGGCCATGTTGTAGATGTTGGTGACCAACATGCTGATGGTGGTGGGGATACCCAGCTGAATGACCAGTTTCGGGATGGGGGTTTTGGTCATCTTGTCAAACTGGGCGCTCTGAGAAAGTTGTGTGGTCTGCATGGCAAGGCCCCTTTCTGCCGCACGGCACAAAAAAAGAGCGTGCCGGCCGCGGCAAACCCGCAGTCCGGCACAAATCGTGTCTATCTTTCAGTATACCACCGGTTGGGGGTGGATGCAAGGCGGGATACTAATAGGGAAAAGGCTCCCCTGTGCAAGGGGAGCTGGCGCCGGAGGGGTTGTGGACCCGAAGGGCATTGCCTGTGAACGGGACATCCGGCAGCCTTGCCAACCCCTCCGGGGCTGCGCCCCACCTCCCCTTACACAGGGGAGGCATCCGGCAGGGGTGCCCCCGCCCCATTCATTCCATTTCCTCCTTTTTCTCCCCGCACACGCAATCTCCGAACCGCTTGATGTACGCCTGGATGTCATCAAAAATGGGCATCAGGGCTTCGCCGTGTTCGGTCAGGCTGTATTCCACCCGGGGCGGCACCTCCCCGTAATCATGGCGGGAAATCAGCCCGTCCGCCGCCAGCTCCTTCAGCTGGTTGCTCAGCATCTTGTGGGTCACCCCGCCCAGCAGATTGCGCAGCTCCCCGTAGCGCAGGGTGCCGTGGGCCCCACCATGAACAGAATCCGCATCTTCCACTTTCCGCTGATCTGCTCCATCACCTGTTCCATCTTGTCACAGCCTACGTCCGCATAACGGCAGTTGCATCCCGGTCCCGGTCTCATGGTCATACTCTCCTTTTGGATAGCGGTATCTTTTAAGTGCGTACTTGCCTTTTTGGCAAATCAGGATAGAATAAGAATACCACCAAAATTCTGTTGCCGCAAGCCCGGGGCTGCGGTACAATAAAAGCATGCCCCGCCTGCTTTTCCGGGCCGGGTAAACCTTATATAAAAGAAGGAACACACAACCATGCAGCTGCAACAACTTTTTGATTTTCTGCACGCGGGGGTCACCCCCTTCCACGCCGTGGCCCACGCCGCGTCCCTGCTGGACGCCGCCGGCTTCACCCGCCTGGAAGAGGCCGATTACTGGAACCTGGAACCCGGCCGCGGCTACTATACCACCCGCAACAACTCCTCCATCATCGCCTGGCGGGTGCCCGACCACGCCATCGGCGGCTGGCGCGTCACCGCCAGCCACAGCGATTCCCCCACCTGGCGCATCAAGAACACCGCCGTCACCTCGGCGGGCTGCACCCGCCTGAACGTGGAAGGCTACGGCGGCATGAACATGGCCACCTGGCTGGACCGCCCCCTGTCCATTGCGGGCCGGGTGCTGGTGCGCACCGAAGACGGCCTGGAATCCCGGCTGGTGAATCTGGACCGGGACCTGGTGGTGATCCCCTCCCTGGCCATCCACATGGACCGCACCGTCAACGACGGCCACAAGTACAACCCCCAGGTGGACATGCAGCCGCTGTACGGCCCCGAGGGCTGCCGTCCGCTGCCCGCCCTGCTGGCCGAGGCCCTGGGCGTGGCCGAGGAAGAGATGGTGGACTATGACCTGACCCTGTACACCCGGCAGGCGCCCACCGCCATCGGCCCGGCAGGGGAATACTTCATGGCACCCCGCATCGACGACCTGGAATGCGCCGCCACCACCCTGTTCGGCTTCCTTTCCGCCGCCGATGCCACCGACAGCGCCTGCGCCCCGGTCTGGGCCATGTTCGACAACGAGGAAGTGGGCAGCGGCACCCGGCAGGGAGCAGCCAGCGTTTTCCTGCGGGACGTGCTGGACCGCATCTATGACGCGGTGCCCCACAGCGCCCAGGGCATGCAGCGGGCATTGGCCAACAGCTTTGTGCTCAGCGCCGACAACGCCCACGCCACCCATCCCAACTTTGCGGACAAGGCCGACCCCGCCAACCCGGTGCGGCTGGGCGGCGGTCTGGTGCTGAAGATCAACGCCAGCCAGAAATACACCACCAACGCCCTGTCCGGGGCGGTGGTCAAGGAGATCTGCCGCCTGGCCGATGTAAAAGTGCAGCAGTTCGCCAACCGGGCGGACCTGCCCGGCGGTTCCACCCTGGGCAATTTGCAGAGCCACACCCTGCCGGTGCCCATGGCGGACATCGGTCTGGCCCAGCTGGGCATGCACAGCGCGGTGGAGACCGCCGCCGTGTCCGACGCCGACGCCATGGTGCGGGCGGTGGATGCCTTCTACCGCACCCACCTGCGCTGCCTGGGCGACGGCCGGTACACCCTGGAGGCCGCCCAATGACCGTAGGCCGGTACGCACCCAGCCCCAGCGGCCGGATGCACCTGGGCAACCTGTGCTGCTGTCTGCTGGCCTGGCTCTCCGCCAAGAGCAAGGGGGGCAAGGTGGTGCTGCGCATCGAGGACCTGGACCAGGCCCGCTGCCCCCGCAAATTTGCCGAGCTGCTGCAGCAGGACCTGGCCTGGCTGGGTCTTTCCGCCGACGAGGGCGGGGACAAAGGCGGCCCGGACGGCCCCTACTACCAGAGCGAGCGCAGCGGAATCTATCAACAATTTTATGACATCCTGTGGAAAAAAGGGCTGGTCTATCCCTGCTTTTGCAGCCGCAGCCAGCTTCACGCCGCCGACGCCCCCCACCGCAGCGACGGCCAGGTGGTCTACGCCGGCACCTGCCGGCACCTGACCCCCGAAGAGGTGGCGGAAAAATCCCGCCGCCGTCCCCCCGCCTGGCGGGTCCGGGTGCCGGAGGAGACCATCGGCTTCACCGACGGCCACCTGGGCTATTACGAGGAAAACCTGGCCCGGGACTGCGGGGACTTCTACCTGCGCCGGGCGGACGGGGTGTTTGCCTACCAGCTGGCGGTGGTGGTGGACGATGCCCTCATGGGTGTCACCGAGGTGGTGCGGGGGGCGGACTTGCTCTCCAGCACGCCGCGGCAGCTGTGGCTTTACCGCACCCTGGGCCTGCAAGCCCCGGAATTTACCCACATGCCTTTGCTGCTGGCCCCGGACGGCCGGCGGCTGTCCAAGCGGGACGGGGACGAAAGCCTGGAACATCTGCAGGCGAAATACACCCCCGAAGAGATCATCGGGCGGCTGGCCTACGCCTGTGGATTGCAGAAGGCCCCCGACCCCCGCACCCCCGCCGAGCTGGCGGAGAATTTTTCCTGGGAAAAGGTGCCCCGGCGGGACATTGTCCTGCCAGAAGGGCTGTTTTGATGAACGCGGTGAGGAGCACCGCAACGGAAAGGAAGTGTACGTATGCAGCGGTTTGAAGTGACCGGCATGAGCTGCGCCGCCTGCAGCGCTCATGTGGAAAAGGCGGTGGCCGCGGTGCCCGGGGTATCCGGGGTGGCGGTAAGCCTGCTGACCAACAGCATGCAGGTGGAGTACGAGGGCGACCCCGTACCCGATGATGTGATTGCGGCGGTGGAGGCGGCGGGCTACGGCGCCGCCGTGGCCGAGGAATCCGACCTGGCCGACGGCCTGGAGGATACCGAGACCCCCAAAATGCGCCGCCGTCTGATTTACAGTCTGTGTTTCCTGGTACCGCTGATGTACCTGAGCATGGGCCATATGGTGGGCCTGCCCCTGCCGCCCTTCCTGGAAGGGGACGGTGCGGGGGCCATCCTCTTCGGCGTCTGCCAGCTGGCCCTGACCCTGCCGGTGTGCTGGATCAACCGGGCCTTCTTCATCAGCGGCTGGAAAGGGGTGCGCAGCCTGTCCCCGGGCATGGACACCCTGGTGGCCATGGGCGCCGGGGCGGCGCTGGTCTACGGCGTCTTCGCCATCATTATGATGGGCGCGGGCAACCCGGACCAGGTCATGCAGTTCCGCCACGACCTGTATTTTGAATCCGCCGCCATGATCCTGACCCTGATCACGGTGGGCAAGATGCTGGAAGCCTACTCCAAGGGCAAGACCACCAGCGCGCTGAAAAGCCTGATGCAGCTGGCGCCTCCCACCGCCCATCTGCTGCGGGAGGACGGGGAGTTCACCGTGCCTGTGGATCAGGTGCGGGTGGGGGACCTCTTCCTGGTGCGTCCCGGCGAAAGCATCCCGGCGGACGGGGTGGTGGAGCAGGGCCAGTCCAGCGTGAACGAGGCCGCCCTCACCGGCGAGAGCATGCCGGTGGACAAGAACCCCGGCAGCCCGGTGAGCGCCGCCACCATCAACCAGAACGGCGCCCTGACCTGCCGGGCCACCCGGGTGGGGCAGGACACCACCCTCAGCCAGGTCATCCGGCTGGTGGCGGACGCCGCCTCCACCAAGGCACCCCTGGCCCGCACCGCCGACAAGGTGGCCGGCATCTTTGTGCCCACGGTCATCGGCATTGCGGCGGTGACCCTGGTCATCTGGCTGCTCATCGGCAAACCCTTTGACTTTGCCCTGGCCCGGGGCATCAGCGTGCTGGTCATCAGCTGCCCCTGCGCCCTGGGCCTGGCCACCCCTGTGGCCGTCATGGTGGGCTCCGGCGTGGGGGCCCGCAGCGGTATCCTCTTCAAGACCGCCGCCAGTCTGGAAGCCACCGGTTACACCGACACCGTGGTGCTGGACAAGACCGGCACCGTGACCACCGGCGAACCCACGGTGGTGGAGATCGTGGGCACCCGCCAGGTGCCCCAGAAGTTCCTGCTGGGCATGGCCGCCGCCCTGGAAAGCCAGAGCGAGCATCCCCTGGCCAAGGCGGTGCTGGCCTGCGCCAAGGAGAACGGCGTGCGTCCCTCCATGGTCAAGGATGTGCAGGCGGTGCCGGGCAAGGGCCTGGTGGGCAAGATGGCCGGCAAGGTCATGGCCGGCGGCAACGAGGCGTTCATCCGCAGCCAGGCCGACGTGCCCGACGACCTGCTGGAAGCAGGCGCCCGGCTGGCAGAGCAGGGGGCCACACCCCTCTACTTCTCTCTGGACGGCCATGCCGCCGGGGTCATCGGGGTGGCGGATTCGGTCAAGCCCAGCAGCAAGCAGGCCATTGCCGAACTGCGGGCCCTGGGCCTGCACGTGGTGCTGCTCACCGGTGACAACGCCCGGACCGCCGCCTACATTGCCCAGCAGGTGGGCCTGGAGGAAGCCGACGTGGTGGCCGGGGTGCTGCCCGCAGGCAAGGAAGCGGAAGTCCGCCGCCTGCAGGCGGAAGGCCGGGTGGCCATGGTGGGCGACGGCATCAACGACGCCCCTGCCCTGACCCGGGCGGACACCGGCATTGCCATCGGCGCCGGGGCGGACGTGGCCCTGGACGCCGCCGACGTGGTGCTGGTGCGCAGCGACCCGGCAGACGTGGCCGCGGCGGTGCGCCTGTCCCGCAAGGTGGTCACCAACATCCACGAAAACCTGTTCTGGGCCTTCTTCTACAACGCCATCTGCATTCCGCTGGCGGCGGGCGTGCTCTACCCGCTGGGCATCCTGCTCAACCCCATGATCGCCGCCGCCGCCATGAGCCTGTCCAGCGTCTGTGTGGTGACCAACGCCCTGCGGCTGAACACCGTTGACCCCCACAATTCCACCCACGACGCCCCGCCCAAGCGCAAGGCGCCGCCCCGGGGGGAACTGCCCGAACCCAAAGCCTGCCCGGTGGCCTGCCCGGTTGCCGCGGCGGATTCCACAACCATGAAAGGAGAACCTACCATGAAAAAGACCATTCATATTGAAGGCATGATGTGTGCCCACTGCGAAGCCACCGTCAAGAAGGCGCTGGAAGCCATGGACGGGGTACAGAACGCCGAAGTCAGCCATGAGGCCGGTACCGCCGTGGTGACCCTGAACGGGGATGTGGCCGACGACGCCCTGCGGGACGCCGTGCAGGCCAAGGACTACAAGGTTACCGGGATCGAGGGATGAGCGCCCCCGAGCGCCGTCACTGGCGGTTCACCGGCAGCGTGCAGGGGGTGGGGTTCCGCTACCGTGCCCAGTATGCGGCGTCGCTGCTGGGGCTGACCGGCTGGGTGGTGAACAACTGGGACGGCAGCGTGGAGCTGGAAGCCCAGGGCGACCCCGCCGTGCTGGATAAGCTGGTACCCACCCTGACTTCCACCAGCAAGTGGATCATGATCGAGAACATGACCTGCCGCACCGTCCCCCTGGAGGAAAACGAACGGGGGTTCCGCGTGCGGGGCTGAGCCCAACATACAAAATAACCCCCGGGACGTTCCCTTGTCTGGAAGGGACTGTCCCGGGGGTTTTATTGCTTTTGGCTGTTTGATGTTGTGGCTGCCGGGCAGACGGCTGCCAGCCGGAGTGTTGTCGCTTTTTGCCGCCAAAAAGCGACGGAAAAACCGCCACCGTTTCGAGGCGGTGGACGCCGACCAGGGTTTTCAACCCTGGACCCATGTGCGGCCACCCCTCCGGGACGGCCTACTCAGGTCCTGGGGGACCTGAACCCTGCGCTATATCCCATTACCGGGCAAAAAGTTACCCCCACCTGCTTGCGGTAACAGGTGGGGGCTTTGGGGTATCGTTTTGGTGTGAGGAGGAATCATGTTCCAGGGTAACGGTTGCGGCTCCGTTCCCTGTGCTAATACAATACCCAATACTTGCGAAAAATCTATTATCTTCCTGTGAACTTTCTGTTAATTTCGCGGGAAACATGCGCTTTTGTAAAAATACTCGGTGTAACGTATAAATATACCTGCAAAAAAATAGACGTTTCGGCTGTTTTTGTATAAAAATCAGGAGCGGTTCCAGAAGAATTTTTCGCAAAAGTTGTAAATTTTCCCGGGGGGCAGGCAAAAAGCCGGTCCCGTCCGGCAAGCACCCCACATTCCACAATCCCTTCAAAAATTGTGGAAAACTTTCCCCGCCGGTCGCCGGGCAGCGGGGGAGAGGACTCCGCCGCCAGACAAAAGGACAAACAAAGGGGTGAAGAAAGGGGCAAACAAAAGGCCGACCAAAAGGGCAAAACAAAAAAGGCGGTGTCACACCGCCCCGTAAATGCCCTGTACGCTCACCTCGCCGGTGAACACATGCACATCGCCGCCCCCGTCGTCTTCCACCACCAGGCGGCCTTGCTCGTCAATGTCCACGGCGGTGCCGCTGCCGCCCTCAAAGGTCACATGCCGGCCCAGGTTCACGCACAAAGCCTTGTACTCCTCCCGGCAGGCGGCAAAGCCCTCCCGCTCAAAGGCGTAGAGCTCTCTGTCAAACCCGAAGGCTGTCAGGTCCCGGGCCAGGGCGTCGGCGTCCTCGGGCAGATGCACAGCCGCCCCCTGCAGGGCCAGGCTGGTGCCGTGGGGCAGACCCGCGGCGTCAAAATAGCTCTGGGGCTGGGCCAGGTTGAACCCGATGCCCGAAAGGGCGGTCACCTTGGGGCCCTGGACCACCGTTTCGCACAGGATTCCCACGATCTTCTTGCCGTTGAGCAGCAGATCGTTGGGCCACTTGATGCGGCAGTCCACCCCGTATTGGCGGCGCAGCGCCCGGGCGGCGGCCAGGCTGGAATACAGCGACAGCGCCGCCGTGTCCGCCAGGGGAATCTGCAGGACGGCGGTGTAATACAGCGCCTGGCCGTTGGCGTTCACCCATTGGCGGCCCAGCCGTCCCCGGCCCGCCGTCTGGCTGGTGGTGTACACCGCCCCCACCGGGCCGAACCTGTCCAGATGGGCCTTGGCCCAGGTGTTGGTGCTGTCGGTTTCCTCCAGCCGGATCAGGGTATTGGGTTCGCTTGTCTCTTTCATAAGTCCTGGGGCACCTGCTTCCAGCCGAAGGCACAGCGGCCGTCGGTGATGGTGATGACCCCGTAGCTGCCCAGGTCCCGCAGACTGCCCGGGTTGAACAGCGCCGGGGTGGTCAGGGTGGCGGCCCGCAGGGTCTTGTAGTGGGTGTGGCCGAAGAGCGCCACGTCGGCGCCCCGGACTCCGGCGGCTTCCTGCAGCTGCTCAAAGCCGGATTTCACCCCGTAATGGTGGCCGTGGGTGTAGAAAAACAGCACCCCGCCGAAGGGCGCCAGCCCTTCCGCCGGGTCCTGGGCGCCGAAATCGCAGTTGCCCCGCACCCGGTAGATGGGGTAGGGGGGCTGCATCCGGTTTTGCAGGATGGCCTGGTCCAGGTCGTACAATCCGTCGCCCAGAAAGAACAGGGCGTCGGCCTGTTCGTGGCGCAGGATCCAGCGCAGCCGGGTCAGGCGCCCGTGGGTGTCGCTGACAACCAGGATGGTCGATACGTCTTCCGCCATGGGGAAAACCTCTTTCTTTCAAGGATTCTCGGCGGGCAAGAGCTTCACTCTCCCCGCACCAGCTGCCGGTAGATCTCCCCCTTGGAATAGGGGGTGCCCGCCGCGGCCTGTTTCGCCGCCGCCGAAGGCGGCATGCCGCCCTCCATCAGGGTGCGGGCCGCGGCCACGGCGTCCTCCAGGGTGGGGGTGTCCGCCGCCTCGGCGGGCGCTTCCGCCCCCGCCATCACCAGCACATACTCCCCCCGGGGCTCGGTCTCGGCGTACAGCGCCGCCGCTTCGCCCAGGGTGGTCTTGTTGATCTCCTCGTGCAGCTTGGTCAGCTCCCGGCACAGGGTCACCGACCGGTCCGGCCCGCAGGTTTTGATCAGGTCGTCCAGGGTGGTGCGCAGCTTGTGGGGCGCTTCATAGAGAAGGATGGTCCGGGTTTCGGCTTTCAATGCATCCAGCCGTTCCCGGCGCTCCTTTTTGGGCACCGGCAGAAAGCCCTCAAAGACAAACCGGGCGGTTTTCTGCCCGGACACCGCCAGGGCGGTGACGCAGGCCGAAGCCCCCGGCACCGGCACCACATGGATGCCCCGGGCCAGGGCCTCGGTGACGATCTGCTCCCCCGGGTCGCTGATGCAGGGCATACCCGCATCCGAGCACAAGGCGCAGCTTTCGCCCGCCTCGATGCGCTCCAGAATGGCCGCCCCATGGTGCAGAGCGTGTTCATAATAGCTGACCATGGGTTTCTTCAGCCCCAGATGGTTCAGCAGTTTCAGGGTCACGCGGGTGTCCTCCGCCGCCACGAAATCCGCCGCGCCGAAGGTGGCCGCCACCCGGGGCGGCATGTCGTCCAGGTTGCCGATGGGGGTGGCCACAATGTACAGGGTCCCGGCCATGGGTCAGTCCTCCTTGTCCGGCTTTACCGGGGCACGGCGTCCCCCGCGCAGATACTCGCACTCCGACCGCTTGTAGGTCTTGGGGGTCAGGCTCTCCACGCAGCGCACCTTCAGGGTGCCGGAGATGACATTCACCTCGGTGACGGTGCCTTCCCCGTCGGGGGTGCGCACCACGCTGCCCACCTGGGGGGTGATGCTGTTCAGATATTCGTAGCTCTTCTGCTCATAGGCCAGGCAGCACATCAGCCGCCCGCAGGCGCCGCTGATCTTGGCCGGGTTCAGGGAAAGCCCCTGTTCCTTGGCCATCTTGATGGACACGGGCTGGAAGTTCTTCAGGAACCGGCTGCAGCAGAAAGGCTGCCCGCAGACGCCCAGGCCCCCCAGCATCTTGCTTTCGTCCCGCACGCCGATCTGGCGCAGCTCGATGCGGGTGTGGAACTGGGAGGCCAGGTCCTTGACCAGCTCCCGGAAATCCACCCGGTTGTCGGCGGTGAAGTAGAAGACCAGCTTGTTGCGGTCCAGGGTGTACTCGGCGTCGATGAGCTTCATCTGCAGCTTGTGGGCGGCGATGCGCTGCTCGCAGATGGCAAAGGCCTTGCGCTCATCGGTGCGGTTCTGGCGCATACGGCGGATGTCCATGCCGTCGGCCATGCGCTGTACCGGCTTGATCTCCCGGGAAAAACCGGTGTCCGGCAGGTCGTGACAACCCCGGACCACCTCGCCGCATTCCACCCCGCGGGCGGTTTCCACAATGACGAAGTCGCCGGTCTCCACAACCAGGCTGCCGGGATCAAAGTAGTAGGACCGGCCGCTTTCCTTGAATTTGACAGAGATGACTTTCATGCTTGTATTCCTTTGGTTTTATGGGTCTTGGGCGGTGGCCGCGGCCGCCAGCAGGGTCAGGGTCAGGCGCAGGTTGGCGTTGCCGGCCATGGCCTTCATGGCGTCCCCGGCTGCCCGGGCCAGCCGGGCGGCGGCAGGGGCCGAAAGCCCGTCGAACCCCGGGCGGCGCAAGGCGGCGCTGGCCGCAATGCGGGTCTGGGCCAGCAGGCGGGCGGCGCCTTCCTTGTCCTTCTCATACTTGGCCAGCAAAGCGGCGGCCCGGTAGGTGTCCCGCACTTCGGCCTGGCGGCACAGGTCCCGGGCGGCGGCACGGGCGGCTTTCACCGCCGGATCCCGCATGACAGCCAGGGCCGAACCGATGTGCCCCTCATACAAAAAGGCCAGGTCCGCCGCCTGGCTGTCGTCCAGGTCGGGCAGAGCCGCCCGCAAAGCGGCGGCGCACTCGGCTTCGGGCACCGGGGCCACCGTGTAGGCGGCGCACCGGCTGCGGATGGTGGGCAGCACCGCCGCCGCACTGGAAGCCGTCAGCAGGAAGACCACCCCTTCGGGAGGCTCCTCCATGATCTTCAGCATGGCGTTGGCCGAAGCCCCGTTCAGGTTCTGGGCACCGTAAATGAACAGCACCCGCCCCGCCGCGTCGGCGGACAGGGCGCTGTGCTGGATCTTCTCCCGGGCGTCCCGGATGCGTTCCACCTTGATCTGGCCGGACGCACCTTCCCCCCGGATGGTGATACATTCGCTGTCCTCCCCGCGCAGCACCGCCTCGGCGTGGGGGCCGCCGGCAGGGTAGAGGTAATCCGCCCCCAGGCAGCGCGCAGCAAAGCCCGCCCCGCAGCCCGGTTCCCCGATGAGCAGAATGCTGTGGGGCAGCCGGCCGGAGCGCAGCGCCGCGGCCAGATCCTGTTTCAGGGCATGGTTGCCGGCAAGGCGGTCCAGCATGCCGGTGGAGCTCACAGCTTTTCGAAGCGCTCCACGTTGGTCACAAAGACGGTGGCGCCGCCTACGGTGACCTCAATGGGCATGGCGCTCTCCATGCCCAGGCCGATGGAGGCCGCACCGGGCACGATCTCGGTGCGCTGCTTGCAGCACTTGGAGATGCAGGCGATGCAGTCGTCCACACGCTCGTCCTCGGTGCCGATGAGCAGGGTCATGTTGCCCGCCATCAGGAAGCCGCCGGTGGTGGCCAGGCGGGTGACATAGAACTTGTTGCGCACCAGTTCGGAGCAGACAGCTTTGGAATCTTCCTTGTTGACAATGGCAGTGACGAGTTTCATATAGAATCCCTCCTTACAGGATCATTCACACAGAATCGGGTTTATTTCCAGCGGTTTTCCCAGTCTTTGCGGCGCTTGTAGCCCACGATGGTATCCCGGCACCAGTTCCACAGCTCCTTGCCGAAGAAGAGCAGAAAGCCCGCCAGGCCGAACAGCAGGGTGATGCGGTTGGAAAAGCCGCTGAACAGGAAATTCAGCGCCCAGAAGGCGGCCGCGGCCCAGCCCAGCCATTTGACCTTCACCGGCAGGAAGAAGAACAGCAGCACCCGCTGTTCCGGCCACATCCAGGCATAGGCGAAGAAGAGGCTGAGGAAGAGCCCGGACGCCGAGCCGAACCCGGTGATCAGGCAGCTGAGAATGGCCCCCAGCATGCCGGCGAGCCAGTAGACGGTAAAACGGAAATCGCCCCAGGCGCGGGTGAGGGAATTGCCCACCCACCAATAAAAGTACAGTTCCACCAAAAGCCAGAAGGGGGACGTGTACAGACCGGGCACGAAGACAAAGCTGACCAGCCGCCAGATCTGCCCGTGGAACAGCCCGGCGCGGGTGAGCAGCAGGGCCTGGAGCAGACGGCTGTTGATGAACATGATGATGACCCAGGCAATGATCTGGCCCACCAGCACACCGTTGAGCAGGTTGGGGATGCCGAACTTGCCGTAACGGCGTTCAAGCCTGTCCAGCCAATTCATGGAAACCTCCTTGTGGAAAACCGGGGAATTCCGCCGGGGTAGGGCGGTCGGTTTATTATGCTATTGTACCATTTCCCCGGGGCAAGTTCAACATTTGTTTGTCGAATTTATCACAGGTGGGATAAGGCCCGCACAATCAAAAGTTGTAGTTTGTGGAAAACAAAGTAGTTTTCCACACTTTCCACAGGGTTTTCAACATTTTCAACGTGAAAAACCGTTATACGCGGTGGAAAACAAAGGCGGGGATTCATCATTTCGTAATATTCGGCTCCAAAAGGGGCAAGTTTTCCACAAAATCCTCCAAGTTTTCAACTTTTGGCGGAAAACACCGTGTAAAGGCTGTGCAAAACTCGGGAAAACTGTGGAAAACCCATTTCCGCCCCGGAAAGCTCCGCCAGTTACTCTTGACTAACACCCCGGGGGCATGGTATGGTACTGCTTGCATAAGGGAGTAGCTGGCGCGGCGTGCCGCGTGATAGGGCCAACATACTGGGGCGACCCTGGCTTTAGATGAAACAGCGAGACTTATCTTTTGCCTTGCACGGCAGGGCGGGATAGGTCTCTTTTTTTATCCCGCCCGCCCATCAAACAACGGGAGAGTGGTTCATCCATGTCATTGGCGGATCTGTTCATCATTGCCGTGGGCCTGTCCATGGACGCCTTCGCGGTGTCCATCTGCAAGGGCCTTTCGGTGCGCAAACTGCAGCTTCGCCACGCGCTGATCTGCGGCGTGTGGTTCGGGGCGTTCCAGGCGCTCATGCCCCTGCTGGGATACTGGCTGGGGTCGGGGGTTGCCGGCATCATCGGCAGCTTCGGGCACTGGGTGGCCTTCGCCCTGCTGGCGCTCATCGGCGCCAACATGGTGCGGGAGAGCTTCGGCGACGAGGAGGAGGAAGTCACCCCCGACTTTTCCCCCAAGGCCATGCTGCCCCTGGCGGTGGCCACCTCCATCGACGCTTTGGCCGTGGGGGTCAGCTTTGCAGCCACCGGCACCGACATTGTGGCGGCGGTGAGCTTCATCGGCGTCACCACCTTCCTGCTGTCCGCCCTGGGCGTCAAGATCGGCAACCTTTTCGGCACCCGGTACAAGGCCGCGGCCGAGCGGGCCGGCGGCATCGTGCTCATCCTGATGGGGCTGAAAATCCTGCTGGAAGGACTGGGCATCCTGACCCTGTAAGCAATTCCTACGTTTGAGGGAGTAGTTCCGCACCCTGCGGGGTGTGCGGCGGCATCGTCACCCCGGCGTTTCGGCGCCCGGTGCCGCCTTTGAGGGTACAAACCGCAAAGAATGAGACTCATACGCCAAAGACTTGCCAAAAGTCCTTGGTGTATGGGTCTTATTTATATATAATAGGTAGAGAGGGACGGCGGGGCCTTTTCCCCGCCCGCAATCGAAAGGAGTTCCGAGCGTGAAAAGTTATGAACTGTCTGCCGAAGAAGTTCTTCAGCAGGAAGACGCCAGCCTGGACGGCCTGACAAGCCACGAGGCTGCCCGCCGCCTGGAAGAACACGGCCCCAACAAGCTGAAGGAAGCCCAGAAGGCCACCCTGCTCCAGCGCTTCATCGAGCAGCTGAAGGACCCCATGCTGATCATCCTGCTGTGCGCCGCCGCGGTGTCCGCCGTGACCAGCCTCATCGAGGGCGAGAGCATGGCCGAGGTCATCATCATCCTCATCGTGGTGCTGCTCAACGCGGTGCTGGGCGTCTACCAGGAGAGCAAGGCCGAAGCCGCCATCGAAGCGCTGCAGACCATGACCGCCGCCACCAGCAAGGTGCTGCGTGACGGCAAGCATGTCACCCTGCACAGCGATGAGCTGGTGCCCGGCGACATTGTGCTGCTGGAAGCGGGGGACAGCGTGCCCGCCGACGGCCGTATTCTGGAAAGCGCCAGCCTCAAGATCGAGGAAGCGGCCCTGACCGGTGAGAGCGTGCCGGTGAACAAGATCATCGACAAGCTGCTGCCTGCCGAGGGCGGCAAGGACGTGCCCCTGGGCGACCGCAAGAACATGTGCTATATGGGTTCCACCGTGGTGTACGGCCGTGGCCGCATGGTCATCACCGGCACCGGCATGGACACCGAGATGGGCAAGATCGCCGGCGCCCTGGCCGCCACCCAGGACGAGCAGACCCCGCTGCAGCGCAAGCTGGACGAGCTGGGCCGCACCCTGTCCAAGCTGGTGCTGGGCATCTGCGTCTTCATCTTCATCTTTAACCTGGTCACCCACGGCGAGTTCAGCCTGGATGCCATCCTGTCCACCTTCATGGTGGCCGTCTCCCTGGCCGTGGCCGCCATCCCCGAAGGTCTGGCCACCGTGGTCACGGTGGTGCTGTCCATCGGCGTGACCAACATGAGCAAGCGCAACGCGGTCATCCGCCGTCTTACCGCCGTGGAGACCCTGGGCTGTGCCCAGGTCATCTGCTCGGACAAGACCGGCACCCTGACCCAGAACAAGATGACCGTGGTGGAGCATGTGGGGGACGAAGCCCTGCTGGCCACCGCCATGGCCCTGTGCTCCGACGCAGAATACGCCGAGGAGGGTGCCCTGGGTGAGCCCACCGAGGCCGCCCTGGTGAACTACGCCGCCGCCGTGGGCCTGAAGAAGACCGACCTGGAAGCCCGCCAGCCCCGTGTGGACGAAGCTCCCTTCGATTCCGGCCGTAAGATGATGAGCACCCTGCACGCCGCCGGCGATGCCTTCGTGCAGTACACCAAGGGCGCCCCGGACGTGATCCTGGGCCGCTGCACCAAGTACTGGGACGGCGAGAAGGCCGTGCCCATGACCGAGGAAAAGCGCGCCGAGATCCTGAACGCCAACAAGGCCATGGCCGACAAGGCCCTGCGCGTGCTGGCCGCCGCCATGCGTCCCTGGTCCCAGAACCCCCACAACAATGACCCCGCCTTCCTGGAGCAGGATCTGTGCTTCATCGGCCTCACCGGCATGATCGACCCGGTGCGTCCGGAAGTCAAGCCCGCCATTGTGGAATGCCGGGAAGCCGGCATCCGCCCGGTGATGATCACCGGCGACCACAAGGACACCGCCGTGGCCATTGCCACCGAGCTGGGCATCATCCATGATGCCTCCGAAGCCATCACCGGTTCCGAGCTGGACGACATCACCGACGAGGAGCTGGCCGACGCCATCACCCGTTACGGCGTGTACGCCCGCGTGCAGCCCGAACACAAGGTGCGCATCGTCACCGCCTGGAAGAAGCGGGGCGCCATCACCGCCATGACCGGCGACGGCGTCAACGACGCGCCCTCCATCAAGGCCGCTGACATCGGCGTGGGCATGGGCATCACCGGCACCGACGTCACCAAGAACGTGGCCGATATGGTGCTGGCCGACGACAACTTTGCCACCATCGTCAACGCCGTCAGCGAAGGCCGCCGCATCTACGACAACATCCGCAAGGCCATCCAGTTCCTGCTGGCTTCCAATATGAGCGAGGTGCTGGGCGTCTTCACCGCCACCCTGCTGGGCTTCACCCTGCTGAACCCGGTGCACCTGCTCTTCATCAACCTGATCACCGACTGCTTCCCGGCCCTGGCTCTGGGCATGGAAAAGGGTGAGAGCGACATCATGCACCGCCCGCCCCGTAAATCCACCGACGGCATCTTCGCCGGCGGCCTGGGCTTCGACGTGGTGTACCAGGGCATTCTGGTCACCATCATCACCCTGGCTTCCTATATCATCGGCCATTGCATGGAAGTGGGCTACTTTGAGATGCCCAAGGGGATTTCGGATGACGGCATGACCATGGCCTTCCTGACCATGAGCATGTGCGAAATCTTCCACAGCTTCAACATGCGCAGCCAGCGCGGCAGCATCTTCAAGCTGCACAGCCACAACGTGGTGCTGTGGGGCGCCATGCTGGGCAGCCTGGTGCTGACCACCGTGGTGCTGGAAGTGCCCTTCATCGCCAACGCCTTCGGCTTCACCCCCGTGGACCTGCCCGAATACCTCATCGCCCTGCTGCTGTCCGTGATCGTCATTCCCATTGTGGAAGTGGTCAAGCTCATCCAGCGGTCGATGGCCAAGAACAAGGCCGCCGCGTAACCCTTTGCGGGTGGATTTGTCCGCTTAGATCTGCATAAAACAAAACACCGCCTTTTGCCGGGAGTTGTGCCCGGCGGGGGGCGGTGGTTTTGTTTTGAATGGCGCTTCCGGAAGGCCTCCCCTGTGTAAGGGGGGCCGCCGCGCAGCGGCGGAGGGGTTGTAAACCCTGCCAGATTTCCCGTTACCGGGCAATATCCTCAAGTCTCCAACCCCTCAGTCGGCCTTCCGGCCGCCAGCTCCCCTTACACAGGGGAGCCTTCAGCAGCTGCTGCCGGGCAATGGTATAAAAACCATTCCTTGTTCACCGGCCCCCAGGCCGGTGAACAGGCCGTCGTAAGGTGGCCGCACACCCCGGGTCCAGGGCCGCCCGCCGCCCTCCCAAACAAAACAAAAAGACCGGCCTTTTCCCCTCATACGGGAAAAAGCCGGTCCTGTTGTTTATTCTGAAAAAACCTCACACGATGGGATCAGGAATGCCGATGGTCACCTGCATGCGCAGGTTCTGGCTCAGTCCGCTCTTTTCGTAGCGGCTCAGCAGCCGGTCCCGCACGACCTTGTAGTCGTCGGTGTCCTTCACCGAAAGCATCAGCACATACTGGTTGCGGCTGTACCGGGCAAACACATCGCCCTTGCGCAGCATGTTCTTGATGAGCTCTTTTACCGCCAGCATCACCCGGATCATCTCCTGCTTGGGCACTTCCAGGGGCACCAGGGTCACCAGCAGCAGGATCACGTCTTCGGAATTGCGGGTGGCGCTGCGCACCACCATATGGTACATGTGCTTGAACACCTCATAGGGGCAGAAATACGCCCCCAGCAGCAGCGCCCGGGAACACAGGTTCATGACCTCCTCGGCGCCGGTGCGGTCGCTGCCGTTCAGCAGCAGGTCGCTCAGATGCAGCACCATGCTCAGGTACCGCTGGCGCAGGGTGCTGGCCCGGGCCATCAGCCAGTACCGGTCGCTGAGGGCGGGCAGAAAATCCCCCGCATACAAAGCCAGCGCCGCCCGGCAGCAGCGCACCACCGTTTCGGTGGGGGTGCCGGGGGTCTGCATGGCGGTTTCGTACAGTTCGTTGAACCGGTCAATGTCCAGCTCCACCGGCACATCGGGGTTCCAGGCATACTGGCGCTCCCGGGTGATGATGCAGTCCTGGCTCAGACCGGCCTTGGTCAGCAGCCGACGCAGCGAGTAGGCCGCGTTTTTCAGGGCACCGGCCGGATTTTCCACCTCATCGTCGCCCCACAGTGCCTCCATGATCTGCTCATTGGACACCTGTACCCCGATATTCAGCAAAAGATACACCAGCAGTTCGATGGGCTTGTTCACGCGGCCGCCCTTTTCCACCAGGCACTGGTCCCCTACGTGGATCTGCAGCCCGCCGAACATCTTGGCCTGCAATGTCTTGGTTTCTTGCGTGGGAGGTTCCTCCTTGTTGAAGAGCCGGGGGATGCGGCGCCGCAGCGGCGCCGTGGATGCAGGGCCCGCAGAACCCCCAAAGGGGTAAAAACGGGCCTGGATGATCCTCTTAATTGTAACACGCGTACAGGGGAAAAGCAAGACCCCATATCTGGCCCCCAAAGGGGTACAAAAGCCATAAAAACAACAAAAAAATGGCATGAATGTGTTCGTTTTTCCGAACACATCCGGCGGCTTGGGGCGGGCAAAACCCAAAGACTGCGTGTTATAATATAACGGATTGTTTGGCGGGTCCGGCCGCCCGGCATCCCGGTTGCCGCAGCGCGCATTTTGTGTTATGATTAAAGGTAAGAATCAAAGAAATTTCCAAACCCGGCTGCAAAGGAGGAAGCCCGTGCTGCGGATCGCCATTGTGGAAGATGAGGCGTCGTGCGCCGAACAGCTGAAGGAATATATTGAACGCTACGGCCGGGAAAACGACCGTACCTTTGAAGTGCTGCGCTTTGCCGACGGCAGCGAGATTCTGCAGGACTACCAGCCCCGGTACGACATCATCCTGCTGGACATCGAGATGCCCAAGGTCACCGGCATGGACGCGGCCAAAGCCATCCGGGAACATGACGACAACGTGGTATTGATGTTTATCACCAATATGGCCCAGTATGCCATCCGGGGGTATTCGGTGGGGGCGCTGGACTTTGTCATGAAACCGGTGAGCTACTACACCTTCCAGCTCAAGTTCGGCCGGGCCATCCAGCGGGTGGTCAAGCGCCGCAACGAGGAAATCCTGCTCACCCTGCCCGACCGCATCCAGCGGGTGGGGGTGCGCAGCATCTACTATGTGGAGGTGCAGGACCACATGCTGCACTACCACACCGAACAGGGGGAATATGTGCTGCGGGGCACCCTGCAGAACGCCGAAAAACAGCTGGCCCCCTACAATTTTGCCAAGTGCAACCACTGGTACATCGTCAACCTGATGTATGTGGAACAGGTGCGCAAGGACAAGGTGGTGGTGGCCGGCCATGAGCTGGACATCAGCCGCCGGGCCCGGGGCGCCTTCCTCAACGCCCTCACCGATTACATGGGAGGAAGCAGCTGATGGGCGGGGCCCTGCTGCTGGTGGAATCGGTGGCGGTGGTGTTCATGCACGGGCTGTGCGCCGCGCTGTACACCCGGCCTTTGCGCCACCGCGGCCGGTACCCCCTGCGCCTGGCCCTCTGCCTGGCGGCAGGGGTGGTGCTGGGCTTCGCCTACTGGTACTCCGGTTACGCCGCCGCCCACCTGCAATGGTGGCAGCTGCTGGTGGTGTTTGTGTATGTGGCGGCCATGGCCCTGCTGCTGTGCGACCAGTCGGTGTTCGGCAGCCTGTACTGCGCCACCTGGATGATGATGGCCCAGCAGTTTTTTGTGCAGATCTTCAACACCTGGTTCACCTGGATGAACGTCCGCCACGGCCGCGCCCCCCTGCCCTGGCTGTGCGTGGTGCCCTTTGCGGGGGTGTGCTGTACCCTGGTCTACCTGTTTGTGGTGCGGGGCATGACGGCGGACGGCCGGTTCCAGGTGGGACCCCGCCAGACCATCTCCGCCCTGATGCTCTTTGTGGTCTTTGAGTTCCTCACCGCCTCGGTGGTGGTGGATTTCCACATCGTGTCCCTGCGGGGCAACTGGGTGGTCATCCTCATGTGTGAATTCTACTGCCTGACCATCCTGTTTCTGCAGAACGCCCTGTTCAAAAAAAGCGCCATCCAGCACGACCTGGACGCCCTGGACATCCTGTGGCACCGCCAGAAGGAACAGTATCTGCTGGCCCGCAAGAACATCACCCTGATCAACCGCCGCTGCCACGACCTGAAGGTGCAGATCTACGCGTTGCGGGACATGGCCGACGGCACCGAGCGCCGCCGCTACCTGGACGAGATCGACAATTCCATTGGCATCTACGATTCCATTGTCAAGACGGGCAGCGAGGTGCTGGACACCATCCTCACCGAAAAGAGCCTGCTGTGCCGGGACAAGGACATCCACATCCAGTGTGTGGCCGACGGCAGCCGCATGGGCTTTATGGACCCGGCGGATACCTACACCATCTTCGGCAACGCCCTGGACAACGCCATCGAGGCGGTGCAGCAGTTTGCCGACAAGGAAAAACGCCAGATCGACGTGCTGGTGCATGTGAAACAGCAGTTTCTGGTCATCAGCATCACCAACCCCCTGGGGGCGCAGCCGGTGTTCCGCAACGGCCTGCCCGTCACCACCAAGACCGGCGGCGACTACCACGGCTTCGGTCTGCGGGGTGTGCAGCGCACCGTCAAAAAGTACGACGGCCACCTCACCGTCAGCACCGAAAACGACTGCTTTGCCCTCAAGATTCTCATTCCCTTGCCCCAGACCCAGCAGGCCGTTCCCACATAAAACCAACCCAAGGGGCTGTTGCAAAATAGCCTAAAAAAATGAGATAGACATTCCCGAAAGGGTTTGCCTATCTCATTTTTTTGTTGT
>PPYE01106980.1_pt1 | contig 21975 bp, 15 predicted proteins | sample 1559881 | NCBI WGS metagenome assembly PPYE01 (sample SAMN08240022, study PRJNA423297) | Human gut metagenome, whole genome shotgun sequencing project.
CCGATTTCAATCCACGCTCCCCGCACGGGGAGCGACGGGAATACTGGGAGCAGCAAGCAGAGGCGGCAGGGAGATTTCAATCCACGCTCCCCGCACGGGGAGCGACGCGCCAGCACCAGCGCGGACACAAGCGATAGTACCGATTTCAATCCACGCTCCCCGCACGGGGAGCGACCGGGAAAATAAGCATCACAATTGCGGGAGTGAGATTTCAATCCACGCTCCCCGCACGGGGAGCGACGGGAGAGGGACACGCCCGATTTACACGACGAGCGAATTTCAATCCACGCTCCCCGCACGGGGAGCGACTCAGTAGCACACATACCATATAATGAGTTTAATATTTCAATCCACGCTCCCCGCACGGGGAGCGACATTTCGTATGCTGTCCCAATGATTCCCAATGATTGATTTCAATCCACGCTCCCCGCACGGGGAGCGACGGTATCGTGATGCCACAAGGACGAACGAGAGGCGATTTCAATCCACGCTCCCCGCACGGGGAGCGACTAGCGCGGAAGTCGGTAGGGTCAACCTCCGTGGGATTTCAATCCACGCTCCCCGCACGGGGAGCGACATGGTCGGAATGTCGCTCGGCTCGGCGGTCAGGCATTTCAATCCACGCTCCCCGCACGGGGAGCGACATTTTCGCCCCTCCTCGTTTTTCCCTCTGCGGGATTTCAATCCACGCTCCCCGCACGGGGAGCGACCTGATCCAGCACCCGGAACGGCGCCCCCAGAGATTTCAATCCACGCTCCCCGCACGGGGAGCGACCGTAAAGAGTATTATATCAGCCCTCATGGGAGAGATTTCAATCCACGCTCCCCGCACGGGGAGCGACAAGCCTGCACTGCAGACAAAAAAGGCTAATCTCAACATTTCAATCCACGCTCCCCGCACGGGGAGCGACATAAAGCCTCTATCAATGCGCGCTTGTCTGATTTGATTTCAATCCACGCTCCCCGCACGGGGAGCGACTTCGTGCGCGAAGATATTGCACGGCGACAAAGCGATTTCAATCCACGCTCCCCGCACGGGGAGCGACAACTGCCCGCCACGAGTTCAAAAGTCCAAACGCATTTCAATCCACGCTCCCCGCACGGGGAGCGACACTTCTTATTTAGCATAACATCAGGATAGCTTGATATTTCAATCCACGCTCCCCGCACGGGGAGCGACACACGCCGGAGTTACAAGGGTTTCGGCCCTGACATTTCAATCCACGCTCCCCGCACGGGGAGCGACGTAAGGCATGATGGGGACAACCCACGTTATGTAGCATTTCAATCCACGCTCCCCGCACGGGGAGCGACAACACGCCGGAGTTACAAGGGTTTCGGCCCTGACATTTCAATCCACGCTCCCCGCACGGGGAGCGACGGTGGGAATTACTTACAAATACGCGGACTTACTCATTTCAATCCACGCTCCCCGCACGGGGAGCGACGTCCATCACTTATTGTTATGGCGCCGAGCGGGATATTTCAATCCACGCTCCCCGCACGGGGAGCGACTTGATACACCGGACAACGCCATAACATACCCGGCAGATTTCAATCCACGCTCCCCGCACGGGGAGCGACTGCGCTTTCGCACTCTTTACCGTAATTTGCTGATGATTTCAATCCACGCTCCCCGCACGGGGAGCGACTAGTGTTGCGGCGAGGTGTACCCAGCTATATTGCGATTTCAATCCACGCTCCCCGCACGGGGAGCGACATATACCCTTGTGGCGTTTCCGCGCCGTCGATGTATTTCAATCCACGCTCCCCGCACGGGGAGCGACGTGCCGATTTTTTCCAGTGCGGAGGAAGCAGTAATTTCAATCCACGCTCCCCGCACGGGGAGCGACTCGGTCGGGTATTCTGCTGTGCCGTTAATTGCAATTTCAATCCACGCTCCCCGCACGGGGAGCGACGGTCGGCTGGAAAAAATTGTGCGCGAAAGAAGCTGTATTTCAATCCACGCTCCCCGCACGGGGAGCGACTTAATGCGCCTCTAAAAGTGTTGGTTTGCAAACTGATTTCAATCCACGCTCCCCGCACGGGGAGCGACTCTGATACGCGCTGGAATACTCTTCCAGCATATCGATTTCAATCCACGCTCCCCGCACGGGGAGCGACTTCCGATTCCACTTCCTTGGCCGGAGGCACTTGCATTTCAATCCACGCTCCCCGCACGGGGAGCGACTTCAAGCGACATGTCTTTTATTTTATTATCCTTTAATTTCAATCCACGCTCCCCGCACGGGGAGCGACGATTGATTTGTACGCCCAGTCAAGATTTTGTTCATATTTCAATCCACGCTCCCCGCACGGGGAGCGACTTGACGTGTTTTCCGAAACGACACGACGCAGGTCGATTTCAATCCACGCTCCCCGCACGGGGAGCGACGCCCAGACTGCGCGCCTTCGCGCCCTGTCCAGCCTTATTTCAATCCACGCTCCCCGCACGGGGAGCGACAGGATGCTCGACAACCAAATCGCGAGGACTTTTATTTCAATCCACGCTCCCCGCACGGGGAGCGACAGCGCAAAGTAACAATTCTGTCGATCAGAATCATAGGCTTTGCACAAAAAGTATACCACAAAACAGTCCTTTTGAGAATCAGCTTAGCCGAAAATGCGGTAATTTTGCCGAAAAGACCGCAAAATCCGGTGCGAACCTCCCTGCAAAAGGCTGGAGGCTTGCGCTTCGCACGGGCGATTCGCGCGGCGCGCCCTTACAGCATCAGCAGCCCTTCCGGGGCGTAGCTCGTCTTCACGCCAATGTGCTCAATCCGGCTTTCGTAGTGATTGCCGAGGTTGTAAAAGCGCAAACTGTCCTTTTCCGGGTCAATCAGCTGCCGAAGTTCCGCCTGAAGCAGCTTGTACTGTGCGGCATCCAAAGAGCACTCAAATACGGAATTCTGCACGCGCTGACCGTGGACGACGCAGCGCTTGGCAACTTGCCGCAAGCGGCGTTTGCCGTCTGCATCGACGGTGGAAACATCGTAGGTGATTAGAACCAGCATCGGGAACGCCTCGCTTTCGGGTTATTTCCAGAGGAATGGGGGATAACCGTCTGTGTCGCCGCGGAGGGTGCGCGCAAGCAGCAGCGCCTGTACATAGGGAACAAGCCCCCACATGATTTTTTCTTTCAGGAACGGGTGGGTGATTTCTTCGCGTTTGCGGTTTTGCCACGCAGTCAAGAACTGCTTGCGCCCGGCATCGTTCAAGAAGACGGCGCCGCTTTCCTGCCGGTCGAAGTGCTTGTCCTGCAGCACACGGTTGTTCACCAGCGTGATGCAGAGGCGATCTGCCATCGGGACGCGCAGTTCTTCCATCAGGTCAAGGGCGAGCGACGTGCGCCCCGGACGGTCGCGGTGCATGAAGCCGACGTAGGCATCCAGCCCTACGCTTTCCAGCGCGGCAGCGCAGTCGTTGGAGAGCAGCACATAGGCGAAGGAGAGCAGGGCGTTCATGTTGTCCTGCGGCGGGCGGCGATTGCGGCCGTTCAGCAAGAAATCCGCCTTTTGAGTCAGTATCATTTCGTCGAATACCGAAAAATAATCGGCGGATGCGTCGCCTTCCAGCCCGCGCAGCACATCTAAATCAACCGCTGATTCAATTTGCGGCAGCTTGGCATCTAACGCGGCGGAAACATCCTTGAGTGCCTGCACATTCACGCGCAAGGCGTGGTCACGGATGGTACGCTCCAGCACCCAGCGCTGATTGTATACCTTGCCGAAGATGAAATTCCGTGCAATCAGGCAGCTGGCGGATAGGCTGTCGGCGCGCCGATACTGCTCGCGGCGCAGCAGAACATTGCCGCGCTCGCTGCCGCAGACGCGCGCTAAAAATCGCCCGCGCGGCGTCAGAAACGTCAGCCCAATACCGCGCTCTGCGCAAGCACCCATGAGTGCTGGACTTGCGCCTTTGTAGGAGAAAGTCAGAATGCCCTCCAGCATCAGCAGGGGATACTGCGCGCGCTTTTCCTCGCCCACATGGACGACGATATTCTCGTTTTCCAGCGACAAGTAGGCGTCTTCCGTCGTCACGAACAGCGTATTCAGCATCTTTCTCATGGCGAATCCTCCGCAATACGGGCGTGCATGTAGGCGCGGACGCTGCCAGTTCGGCTGAGCCGCGGAACGCATACATCCTTGAGCGAGCAGGCATTGCAGCCCTTGTGCGCCCGAACGGATGGCGTATGTCCGCGCGCCTGATTCTCCAGCAGTTCCGCCAGAAGCGACAACGTCCGCGCACGGAGGGATTCATCCAGCGCAACCCGCGTCCGTCGGCGGGACTCGCCATAAAACAAGCTGCCCTCCGGGATGGCGCAGCAGAGCATCTCCTCCAAGCAGAGCGCCTGTGCGCACAGCTGCACCTCGTCGGCATCCTGCGTTTTGTCTGACCCTTTTTTGTATTCTACCGGGTATGGCAGCCACAGCCCTTCGCGTCCGTGCAGCGCAACACCGTCGGGACTGCGGTGGAACTCCACCACGTCGCTGACGCCGTGCAGGTGCAGGCGGGCGGATTCCAGCCGCAGTCCGCGCAGAATCAGCGTATCGCCGCGCAATTCCGCTTCCGGGCCGTGATGCGCCGTTTGGTGGAACACTTGCCCCTCCGCCGTGTGTGCATTTTCTGCCCACTGCTGCTCCAGAAAAATCAATCCCCATTGGCGGCGGCAGTATGCGTAATGCTGCAAGGCGGAGAGGGTCGCGTCCTGCTGCGTCACCCCTTCACTTCGCAGGTGACGCCGTCCGGCAGATTCGCGTCATCCACCGTCCATTCGTAGTCCGCAAAGCTGCGCGGAACCGTCACATCCGCCTTGCGCGCTACATGTACACGCTCGAACAGCTTCCACGCGGGGGCATTGCCCAGTTCCTTCTCGTGGCGGAAGATGATGAGCTTGCGCACCGCCATCATGCCGCGCGCGGCGGAGTGGTCGTTTTCAAACATGTTGAGGATGGCATCCCACAGCAGGGAGAGGTCTTCTTCGCTGAAGCCCGTGGTCTTGCGCGCCAGATTTGCGGATACGAACCCTTCCGCGCGGTACAGCCCGTAGGGGACGATGTATTTGCGCCCCATTTCGGTGCCCTTCTTCTCCGCGTCCTTTTCCGTCGTGATGGCGACGCGGGTGATGGTCACTTCCTGCGGCACAATGGGGTCAACGCTGCGGGCAAAGCCCAGCTGCACCGGCCCGCGCACCTGACCGCAGTTCAGCGATGCCTTGACAAACGTCGTCATCACCGCGCCGAACGTCCGGATGTCGTAGTAGTGGCTGCACATATAATCGCGCAGCTTGCGGTCAATCTCCGGGTCATTCGACTTCAGTTTCTTTTTGAGGTCGTCCTCCTTGATGTCGCCGTAGCCGCAGGCCTCCAGCCCTTCACGGTCGCAGCGATTCAGCGGAACGCCATCCTGAATATAGATGCCGTAATGTGGGTCGCCCTCCTTGACGGTCGCCACATAGTCGCGAATCTTGCGCTTCAAGCACACGTCCGTCACCAGCCCCAGACCCGTTTCCGGGTCGGTGCGGGGCATGTTGCCGGCATCGGGGTCACCGTTGGGATTGCCGTTCTGCACGTCGAACAGTACCACGAAATCATAGCGATTGCGAATCACATCAGACATTGCTGTTTTCCTCCTTTTTCGTGAAGAACTTCTGCTTCTGGTGATAGTAGCCCAGCTGGAAAATACCCTGATCCTGCAGGTTCAGGCGTGCAGGGTAGCTGTCAGTCAAGCGCCCGCACAGTTCCGTCATCTGCTTGTCGTAATAGATGAAATAGCCGGTATCAAGTTTCTTCAGGTGACTCTGCGCCAGCTTCAGCAGCGTCGGGAAAACGATGCTGGGCGTTGCGCAGGCAGCGTTGAAGTAACGATCCATGATGGTAGCGTTGATGCCGGGATTTGCCTTCTGCTGGAGGCTTTCCAGCACCGCAAAGAGACGACCCAGCACATATGGTGCGTAATTCGTCTGTTCGTTGAGTTGCACGTCGATGACCTCCTTGTATTGCGGATTACTGCCGTTTTTCAGCAGCCATGCTTTTATAATCGCTGCCTTGCCGCGGTTAATCTTCTGTTCCGCGTGGATGCGCAATTCGGTTTGCGTCAGCAGCGCGACAGGGTAGGGCGTATTGTTGAGAATCGCGCAAAGCAAATTCCTGATGAGAATGTCTGAAAAAGTCAGCGACTTTTTTTCACCGTCATTTTCTGACTTCCTTTTAGACATGTGCTTTTTCGCACTTTCATTTTTTGCAGCATCATCGTCATCGGAATTACGAGTGGTTTCTTTAAGCAGTGCATAAGCGGAAAGTGTTTCCCGCGTGTCATAGGAAGGGCGAATGATGTTCAAGCGCTCCTGATGACGCGCCAAATTCGCGGCAAAATCGCCGAACGTCCCTTGCAGGAAGAAACGAACCGACAAGCGGGACGTATTCGGTGTCAATCCAAGAATGTAGAAGGGAACGCTGGAATTCAGCGGAACATTCTTCCACTGAATATCCTGCCCAAGGCGGATGGCTTTCATGATGCCGTCCAGCATATTCTGCGTCATGTCGTTATTTGTTCCCAACATGGCGGCAAAGCAGTCGCTATAAGCTGATTGCGCCGTTTCCGCCCAGTAAACGAGCGTGGTAGACCCAAGCAGACTGTGGTAGTCCTTCACGCGCAGCATGTAGTTGAGCGCTTCGCCGTAGGCAAAGGCGGCGCGATTTCCGATGGGGGCGTTCAAGCCTTGTGCTTCCTCTCGACCGTAGGATTCGAAGGAATTGTTGTTGAAGGAAACAAGTAATGCGCCAGAGGGCTGTGCACCAGTTATCCCCTTGATAGCAGGGTGCAGGCGCGCAATGGTATCCAGTTCGCCCGTGACCAGACAACGTCCTCGCGTGATATTATCTTCCGTACTGCTGTTCGCAGCTTCGTCCCAAACTGCTTGAATTTCTGGTATATCCTGTGACATCGTGGTCACGCCGAATGCGTCGGTCATGCAGAAAACTAAATTGCTACTTTTGCACAGCTCGTCAAAATGATCCGACAGGGCAGGAAATTGCATTGCCTGTTCGGGTTGCCAAGTGTCGAAGAAGCGGAGAATCGCCTGCGCCATCGGGCAGGATATGCCGTCCAGCAGCGCATGATGCTTCTTGGCGCTTGTGCGGAAACAAATTTCAGCATCTTTGAGGGGATCCTTGCCTGTACCACTGTATGGCTCATTAGTAATGCCGAGCAAGTATTTGGCGTTGTCACACAAAAAACTGGCTGCTTTGTGACCGCTGGTACGTTTGGCGGGGGTTGGCAGGAACATTGTGCGCGGAATCAGCTTGCCTTTCTCGTTGGCTGTGCCGAGCATTTCCACCGACTCCACCTGCCCGTCAGCAGTCAGATACAAGCCCCATTGCACCTTGACGACCGACCAGCCGGGACGCTCCAATTTGCCCTGTGCGGCGAGCGAATCATAGCACCGCACGAGCGATTGCAGAATCATTTCACCACCTCACAGTCTGTCAAATCAATCACACCATGCACCATCTGCGCCCGGAAGAACATCGGCTGGATGTTTTGGGAATCAGAATAGTCCATATCGTAAAGCATATAGCCCAAATCCCGCGTTTCGTCGATGGTGGGAATGTCGCCGCCTTCCCAAAGGCGGAAATGCGCCGTGCATTCCCGACAGCCAAGATAAGGCTGCATGTACGCCTGACCATTGCGCAGCCGCCGCTTCACGATGTCCTGAAACTTGCCGGGATTGTCCGACGGATTGGCTTGGTCGGTCATCTCGAAGTGTGCTTCAATGACGTAATGTACGTCGCGGAGCATGGTGGTGGCACGCTGCTGTGTTTCTTTTCGGCGGTTGATATAGGAAAGAGCTTTGCCGTTGGCTTCACTCAAAATCTTATTCTTGGAAACTTTGGATGCTACTTCGTTACGACGAATGTTGATGAAACGGATGGGATTGCAGACGTAGATGCGGTCTATTATCCAACGAAGACCATTATGAAAATATACGCTTTCCACCATTCCGCGGGCTGCACTGGGCGTGGGAACGTCATAGCTCACACGTTCAACCTTCATTTCAGGCCGGGTGAAGCAAGCGTAGTCGCCCCACACCTCCATTTTGATGGACATTGGTTCACCTCCTCATGCTTTTGCTAAAATCAACACTTGCCGATGTGGACAAGTGGCAGGTCGTAGGGAACGAACGGGAATCGTGAAAATTCCACCTCCTTTCAGGTGACAAGAACAGTATAGCACAGGATAGTGCATGAGTCAAGGACTGATTTTCACTGTATTAGATAATTAAAACGCAAGACTATTAAGCATGGTTTGACACGTCAGCGAAAAGATGATAAAATGCCAAAGTCGGATAGAAACGGCGGGTAATTCGCTGCTTCTATCTGTGGGTTGAAATACTGTGTTAGATAATTATCTAACGGGGCGGGCGGTGAGCGCAATGCTTGCCGCCCGTTTCTGCTTTTCTTCATTATATATGCGTCAGGAGAACAGCGCCAGTCCGCTCGTGCAGCTGACCTGCAAGCCGCATTCCGGCGTGTACAATTTGATGTCGCTCAGAATGCCGCAGTGCGCATCGGCAATTTCCGTGACGCCGCCGATGCTGCACAACGCCTGATACTCGCGGCGGTAGATACTCACGCCGCAGCGCCCCAGACGGCGGAAAAGCTCACGCGAATAGTGCCCATCACGCAGGGCTTTGATGTCCTCGCTGTTTTCAGGTGTCGGAATGTACACCGTCACTGTATCTGTGTCGATAAAGCGGAAATGCTCGGCGGTTTCGCGGAAAGCCAATCTTGCTTCGGATGACAGCGTTTTGCTGGTGTCCAGCAAATCATTTTCGGACGAAACGGGTCGTGAATGCTGCTGATTTTCGCCGCGCTTGAAGAGCAAATCGCAAAAATACGCGTGGATGGCTTTGCGGCTGCCGATGTCCTCCGCATACAGGCGCAGCACTGTGCGGCAGCTTTCGATGTTCGGGCGCATCATGGGCGCAATGGCGTGCTCGGTCTGGTAGATGTGGACGATGCTGTCCTGCGCCGCATTCTTGCCCTCGCGATTGCAGCGTCCGGCGGCTTGCAGAATGCTGTCCAGTCCGGCTAATTCGCGGTATACGGTCGGAAAATCCACGTCAACGCCCGCTTCAATCAGGCTGGTGGAGATGACGCGGCAGCACTGTTTCTTGTCTAAGCGTTCGCGAATTGTGGCAATGGTGCGTTCACGGTCGATGGCGTTCATCAGCGTGGAGAGATGGAAACGCCCCTCTTCCGGCAGGGCTTCGTACAGGCTGCGCGCCTGTTTGCGGGAATTGACGATGCACAGCACGGCATTTTCCTGACGAATCCGCGCGGCTAATTCCTCGTCCGAAACCATCCCGTCCTGCTGGAAGGTGACGCGGCGAAGGCTGCTGAACAGCGCATCCGGGTCGGGGACAAGCTCTTGAATGCGGGTGCCCGCGGTGAAGCCGCTGAAAATGGACAGCAATTCGGGCTGCGTCGCGGTACAGAGAACGGCGGTGACGCCGTAATGCTGAACCAGCTGGTCGATTACTGAGACGCAGGGGCGCATCAGCGAAATCGGCAGCGTCTGCGCCTCGTCGAAAATCACCACGCTGTTGGCGACGTTGTGGAGTTTGCGGCAGCGGCCGGGCTTGGCGGCGTAGAAGGATTCAAAGAACTGCACGGCGGTCGTGACGATGACGGGGGCATCCCAGTTTTCGCAGGCAAGGCGCTTGCGGAGGGCATCGGGCGTTTCGGCATCCGTATCGGGCAAATCCACCTGACTGTGATGCTCCACCACGTTCTCATCGTCCAGAATATCCCGAAAGACCTTCGCATTTTGGTCGATAATGCTGGTGTAGGGGATGACGTAGATGATGCGCTTCATCCCATGCTTCACTGCGTGGCTGAGCGCAAAGGCAAGCGACGAAACCGTTTTGCCGCCGCCCGTGGGGACGGTCAGGCTGTACAAGCCCTGCGGATCTTCGCTGCCACGCAGGCAGCGCCGCAGCACCTCGTTGCGCAGCGCGCAGAGGTCGGACTTGGGCTTTTCCAGCCATTTGGCAACGTGCGCTTGCAGCTTTTCCAGCAGCGCGGGCATGGAATCGCCGATGCCGCGCGGCTTTTCTTCCTTGCTGAGCGCGCGCTCCGTGTCCAGAAAATCAGCATCCACCAGACAGGAGAACAGCATCCGGATGTACATGGCAGTCAGGCGCGCATCATTCCGCGGAAGCCACGGCGGTGTGGGCTGAACGCCTGTTGGCAAAGAAATCTCACTGCGCCACGCGGAGGGATCGTCGCCGCCGGTCAGCTTTTTGTTCAGCCGTGCGCACAATGTGCCATCATCGAGGCTGAGACGGGTTCCCAAGTCGGGCAGACCGCCGTGATGCCCCGCAATGGCAAACGCCGCGGGCATATCGTCCAAATCTGCCGCCGCCTTCGCACCTGCCGTGCTGTGGTCCACCTTGGCGGTGTGTTCCGGGTCACGCTGGCGGCGCTGCCCGTTGGGGCTGTACTTGCCGATGTCGTGCAGCAGGGCTGTTCTTTCGGCGTGAAAACTCGCTCCAAAAGAAGCGGCGAATTTCGCAGAACGCGTCGCTGTGCCTTCCAAATGCTCCTTGAGCGGCTGATAGCTGCCGTCCTCGCGGAGGTGGGTGACGTATTCCATACAGAAAGCCCTCCCGATATAATCAATTTGTGTGTATCAAATGTTAATAATAGTATAGCATCATAATAACCGGCTGTCAAGAAAAATAAAACTATCGAGCACTTGTTGTCAAGCACTTCCGGGAAAAACAATGCGCAAAGCGGGAATATATTTGTGCGCTGCTGCCCTTGCAATGCTGCCGCCAAAATGGTATGATGGAAATGAACAAAAAAATACAGAAAAGGAGTCTTCCACATGGCAAAGAAAACGAAAACCCAGCCGAAAGCGCGTAAAACAATCACCTCCAATAATCTCGCTGATTTATCAAAACTCATTCAAGCACTTGAAATAGACGATGAGAATCCGGAAAATCAGCAAAAGCCATCGGCGCTTGACAAAAAAATCATCTACAATGAGTTCCAGAATTCAACGTACACGCTGGTGTCGCCGATGGCGTACCTCATTGGCATCGACAAAGAAAACTTTGGCGAAGAAAATGCAAGGCCATTTCTGCTGAAAAGCTACGAAGAGCTGGATGCGCACAAAGAGGCGCGCATTATCCGCAATCTGTGCCGCATTCGCACGGCGATGGAACGCAATTATCCAGCCATTGTGAATGAATTTCGCATGAGCTTCCGCAATATCGGCAGCGTACCGAATCTCATTCCATCAGAAGCGGTGGCGCAGCTGGAACAGGACGGCGTCAGAATTTACAAAGCAAAGCCGGATATTGACGAATACATTATCAGCATCAATTGTGAAATCAGCAACCGAATCAATCAAGTGGCGCGCTTTTTCCCGGAATGGGTGAAGTGGGACTATGTGAAACCCATTTTCCTGATGCCGAACGGGACGAAAAAAGATGGTATCAAAAAAGCAGGGGAATACTATAAAAGCGATACCCGCCGCTACCCGTTCCATTGCTGGATTAACTGGGATGCCGTTGCCACAAGCCCGGAGAGCAAGGGCAATATCCTCTATAATGATGAAAAATTCGTAACGATTCTCTATGAGCGCCACGAAGACCGCTTTGAAAACCTGTCGCTGGTGCGCGATGCGGGCAACCACACGATGCGCAATCTGGGCAGGCTGCTGGGGCAATGCAAAAAATGCCTGATTGCGGTGGACTGCGAAAATTCGGATGCCGTGAAGCTCGCGGCGGCGCTGAGCAGCCTCCCGACCGAGCAGCTGGGCAAAATATCCAAGGTGATTCTGTTTGACAGCGAGTATACAACGGCACAATGGAAAACGCTGGTTGACCGCACGCTCTCTACGGCGGTGGATGAAAAAGCGAACCTTGAGCTGGAACATATTAAGGTCGAGCGGCTGAACCAGAACAAATCGCAGTGCGATATGGCGCTGGCGGTGCGGACAAGCCGCGAAGTGTATACCTCCGGCGTGGATGCGGTCATCCTTGTGTCGTCGGACAGCGACTACTGGGCGATGATTCGCCAGCTGGACAGCGTCCGTTTCCTTGTTATGCTGGAGAAGGGCAAAACGGGCATGGCCATCATGGATACCTTGGCGCGGCATGAAATCCCGTTCTGCTTCATTGATGACTTCTGTACGGCGGCATCGTACAACATCAAAACCAGTACGCTGATCAACGCGATTCAGGAGCAAATCAATCAGCAGCTGGCGGGAGAAAGCACGAAACCATTCAACGTTCGCGAGATGATGGAGACGGCGCTGCAAAACTCGTGGATCATGATGACGGACAAGGAGAAGGAAGCGTTTTACAAGCGATACTTGCTGTGCATGAAATTGAATGTCAGCCCGGATGGCGCGGTCAGCATCACGCTGGGATAAAGGGCAGCGCCTTAGCGCTCACGGATGATGATGCTGCTGGAATTTGGCAGGATGTGCAAAAAAGCTGCAAAACTCATTTCTGCAAGTTGAACCCTTGACAGCAACTGCAAAAACATGGTATAATTTGATTACCGACTGCATCCAATTGCATATATAACTGCGATACGGCAGTGCATGATGCACGGAATCCTTGACTTTGAATGGTGGAGCGAAGGAGGGCTTTCCTATGACAAACGCAGGACGTTGGTTGATAATTTGGATTGTGCTGATCATGCTTCTGCTGATGGGAGGCATCATCTGTGCGAACGCGGAAGAAACGATTTCCGATGCAATGACGAATGAAGAAATCATGGAGTGTTACGGTCTGCCGGAAAAAATAGAACTTCATGAGACTGATTTGGTGGCGGACATTGCAAATATCGAAGTGCTTGATGAGCATTTTGTAATGGAATCAGCAGTGCCGCGTGATGGCGCAAGCGGGCTGGTCATCAAGGGTACGTTTGTGGATGATGGAATTGAAGTGAACGTAACAATTAACATTTCGGTAAATGAATATCGGCTTGAAATCGGGAGTTATCAGCCATTCGAAATAAAAGATTTCTACTTTGATACAAGCATGGATGTGCAGGCAGATTTTACAACGGATGCGGAGGAGGATGAGAAACAGCCGACGGAAATAGAACTGATTCGTATCCCGTGGTTTACTGCCTATGCAATGCAAGTATGCACGTTGATCACAGGGGAATTCAAAATGGATGGCAGCGTGGACATTACATTCAAAAATCAAGGCGGTAAATGCAAATTTGCTTATGCCAATGGGCAGTGGAACAATGAATACATAGCAGGCACAAAGTCGTTTGAAATCAATATGGAGGGTAAGGCGGAATTTATAATCAAGGGCGGAATTACGATAACCCCCATCGCGGGATTCTGTGACCTTGTGCGCGTGTCGGTTGTGGAAAAAATCGGCATGAGTGTAAGCAAAAGCTTTGACCCAATGGTTCCCCAAACAGCACTTTGCTCGGATGTGAAACCATACTGGAAGGTGTATCCAGAAGCAAAGATCGGTTTAATTCCAAAGGCCGGGGCAAAAGTACCAGCCTTTATCGGCGATGGCAAATGCTCGATTACAACGACGAGAAATGGAATCCAATTACTGGAAGATAAGGAGTATCATTTTGAAGGGTTCAAAAGAGTGCCGGAGTGCACTTGGCGGACAACAACTGTGAATTTCTTTTCCGAAGATGGTGTATTATATGCAACGAAACGCTTTGCAATCAATGAAACACTAAGCGCTGAAAAAGCGCAGCGACCGCTTATAATGCAGGGGAAAGTCTTTATCGGCTGGCGAGTGACAAAAGAGGATGGTACGTTGGTCTCAGAAAGTTTACCTGTTGTGGTGGGCAAAGAAACACTCAATTGCACAGCGCAGTGGGACGCTGTTTCAGAAAAACCTGGATACACGCTCCCGGAAGACGATGATCAAGGATATGCTGAACGGGTTGGCAAACCTCGTATTTCATCTGTGGATGAGAAAGAAGAAGCCTACCAGATTGTTGGCGCCGAGCAGCAAGGTGCAACGCTGTATTGCAGATTGATTAAACCTGGAAATCCCGATTATCAGAATTATACAAAAGCATATCAGGGCAGTGTTACAAGCACAGGCCCCACTGTGCAGTATGTTGTTTTTGATGACGGCTTTTACGGAACTAGCGGTGTATGTGGCGGAAAATCGCTAATTGGTATTCAGTTCGCCGACTCTATGCGGCATACTGGAAACAACAGCCGAAATTATCGGTTGCAATGGGTGCATTTGCCTGCAAATATGGTGGATTCGCCTTATTTTCCTGAGTGCTATTCGCTGCAGGAAATTTCGATTCCATCAGGGGTAACAAGCATAGCGTCAAGTGCCTTTGATAGATGCTACTCATTAAAGAAAATAGAAATTCCTGATACAGTACAAACGATTGGTCAGAATGCCTTTCGACATTGCTATTCGCTGGAGGAAATAACGATTCCCGAAGGTGTAACACAGATTGGAAAATTGGCATTTGGAGATTGCACGTCTTTGCGTACGTTACATCTCCCGTCGACACTCACCAAATTTGATACGGTTTTGTACAACAATCCGCAGCTTGAGCAGTTGGAACTGCATGTGTCAGGTGATTTGCAATTTGGCAATGCGAACATAGAAAATCTGCGCAAAGTTAATATTAGCGGTAAGAATATTGATATGACGTATGCTATATTCAGCAAAGCTATCGAAACAATTACAATTCAAGGGGAAACAATTCGTATTCCCGACAATGTATTTAAAGAACATCCCAACTTGACTTCTGTTACCCTTATAGCGAATGAAATTTATCTTGGAGAATATTCGTTTGCTGAATGTTATGCATTGCAGGAAGTTACAATTTCTCAATGCTCTAAACTGTATCTTGGAAACAGTGCGTTCTTAAATTGCAAAAACCTGGAGGCGTTTTCGTTTGGCGGGACGGTTTATCCTTATCGGCAGGAAGGGAAAAATCAATCTGAAACATACCTGCTGAATGCTTTTGACGGCACAGCCATTCATCAGCTGAACCTTCATCTGAATGTGGGACGCATAAAGATTACACTAATGCCTTTGCTGGAAAATCTAACGCTGACGGGTTCTGTGGATACGATTATGTCCATTTCCGGAAACATGATGCTGAAAAAGATCGCATTACCGTCAGGGGTAAAAACAATTACAGCAATATGTAACAATCCGATGCTGGAAGAATTGCAGCTGCCATCCAGCATACAAACAATTACCCAAATAAACAACAATGGAAGGCTGAAAGCGCTGGTAATTCCGGAGAATGCAAGCCTTGCGGACTATGCGCTGTCAGATAATCCTTCGCTGGAGACGGTTCATCTTCCGCAATCGCTGAAAATGGTACCGATTGGATTGCTCCAGAATTGTACGTCACTAAAATATGTACAGCTGCCGACACAGCTGGAACAGATTGGCGGAAAAGCATTCTATGGATGCGCATCACTGCAAAACATCACACTTCCTGAATCGCTGCTGCGAGTCGATGACTATGTGTTCACGAACTGTACGGCGCTGACGGAAATGACAATTCCAAGGGCAGTTTGGTGCTTTGGCAATGATTCGCTGACGGGATGTACGAATTTGAAAACCGTATATGTTCTTTCGGACGAGGCGTTTGTTTTCTTCCCTGATGACAACTTCTATGGTGAACGAACCATTTACTGTCCACGGAATCAAGCGACGTGGAGCGTGACGGAGTCTACGCGTGTTGCGATTGATGCACCAGTCTATACGCTGCGCATTCACTACCCGGATGGGCGAGATGATATGGTAAAGACGCGTACAGCTGGCGATACGCTGGTTGAACCGCGGATTTATAGCATGGGAATTAAAAACAGTGACTGTATTCGCTGGTTTAGTGATGCAGAATGGACAAATCAGATTACATTTCCAAGTGTTATGCCAGAGAAAAATTTGGATATTTACTTGGGGTATACCTACAAGCTGTGGGATGATTTTGTCAATTGGGATAAGCTGGATGGTAATTACGATTGGGATGAATACGATCCAGCTACGGGAAATTGGCGGCAGGTACCGAAACTGATTTCTTACAACAACAACCAGCGGTACTTCCACATTCCGGATCAGTTCGAGATAATGTATGCTGATGCAATCCATGAGGGAATCAGATACTTGGAGATTGGCGCATCCATGCGGCAGATTGATCCTGCGGCTTTCCGCTCGGCAGTGGATTTGGAACGCTTTTATGTTGATCCGGCGAATACACATTATTATGCACAGGATGGCGTCCTGTATAGCGCAGATGGAACATTGATAGCTTATCCATACAAAAAGGACAATCAGCAGTTTACAGTGCCAGATGGCGTTACAAGCATTGGAGCGTATGCCTTCGCAATTCCGGAGGGAAAAGAATCGCCGCTGCTTCAAGTGCAATTACCGTGCAGTGTAACAAGCGTGGAAGAAAATGCATTTGCAGGGCATGAACGACCGTTTGCAGTGATGACGGAAAATACGTCATTGAATGCTCAAATCGACGCAGAAGGCGTATTTTGTAATCCGGCGCCGCTTGTACTGATGTCAGAGGACAACATGGTGAGCTTTTATCTGCTTTCCGCAGGGCTACCGCTTCCTGAACTGCCGAATCCAATGAAGGATGGCGCATACTTCATTGGCTGGAGTTTGAAAGAAAATGACGATGTGGCGGATTTGTCAGCGCTGACACTTCCTGCAGATGGAATGGTACTCTACGCGTGCTGGTCAAAGAAGGTGCAGTATCAGACAGCGCTGCCGGCGATGCTGAAAATCATTGAAAGCGAGGCGTTCCTAAATGCGCCGATGGTAAGTGTGCGATGCCCGGATGGATTGACGACGATTGAAAGCCGCGCGTTTGCTGGATGCGATCAGCTGCGAGACATCTATCTGCCTGACAGCGTTCAATACATAGCCGAAGATGCGTTTGCAAACGTGCCGCAACTGACGATTCATACGCCAGCGGGAAGCATTGCGGAAAAATGGGCGAAAAAGCAAGGCATTACGGTTGTGCCTGAGCGGGAAGAACCTTAATTGCCATTTCCGAACATGCGTACGTCCTTTCTCTTCGGGTATAAACAGCATCGGCACAGCGCCAAGTTTTCATTTGGCGCTGTGCCGATGATTTTTTGTGAGTTCGCAAGATGAAAATTTCCTCTTTATACCATTTCCGAATTGGTTCATCACGGAATCGACAAAGAAGGAAAGATGCGTTTTTATCCTCTTTTTCCTTATTCCTTGATATTCCTCACGCTGCCCCTTTCCACAAGGTGCACCGGCAAAATAACCTTCTTCTGCGCAATCTCTTCCTTCCGCAGCTGTGCCAAAATCATCTCCGTCGCCAAAGTGCCTTTCTTCTCCGAATCCTGATGAATCGTCGTCAGCCCCGGAATCGCCAGCTGCGAAATATAATGATCATCAAAGCCCACAATTGACTTATCGCGCGGCACACTTACCCCGCACTCGTGCAGCCCGGACATGATGCCCGCCGCCAGAATATCCGCCGAGGCGAAAATCCCCGTGATTTCGGGACGTGTGCTGAGCTGATGCCCCAGCTTCTTGCCCTCCTGCACGGAAATTTCCTGCGTAAAGACAAGCGCCGGGTCGTACGGCACGCCGTATTCCGCCAAGGCGCGGCGATAGCCCTGCAGACGCAGTTCGATAACGCCCGCGGGGGAAATCGGCGGCGACGCGAACGCAATCACGCGGTGGCCGTTCTCCAGCAGGTGCTTCGTGGCGAGGTAGCCGCCTTTTTCATCCTCCAAGCCGACGCAGCAGATGTTCGGGTCGTCCACATAGCTGTCGATGAGGACGACGGGAATGCCCAGCTTTGCTACGGCATCGAAGAACGAATCCTGAAACAGCCCCGTCATAATCAGCCCGGAGAGCCGCCAACTGTGAATCAGCCCCTCCAGCGCGGCGACGCTTTCGGCGGAGCGCAGCATCAGGTAGTAGCCGGCTTCGCGGGTGCGCTGCTCGACGCTGGCGGCGACGCTGCTCATGAAGGGGTCGCTGACGGTGCTGCCGGTGGTGCGCGGCGTGATGTAAGTGACCATGGCGATGATGGCGGACTGGTCGTTCGCCAGCGAGCGCGCGGACATGCTGGGAACGTAGTGCTCGCGCTCGATAATCTCCCAGATTTTTGCAACCTTCTTTTCGGAAACGCGGCTTTTGCGGTTATGCACCACGTTGGAAACGGTTGTAATGCTTACGCCTGCTTCGGCGGCAATGTCTTTGAGTGTGACCATGCGATGCTCCATTTTATGCAGTGTTTTAGGCGTGGTAATCTGCGCGGATCAAAGAGAACGGACGAAGTCCGCGAAGTCCGTGCGCATCATAAAAAGTATACCAGTCTTTGAAGTTGTTCGCAAGCGGTTTCTGGAAAAAAATCCGTAAAAGAAGGGGGAGACAGCCGAAACTGTCCCCCCTTTTTGAACGTTTTGGAATTATTCCAGTTCAGCCAGATAGTCCTTAATCGGCAGGTCGCCGGGCTTGCCGGTTTCCGGCGCGGTCAGACCAGCCTGAATGGTTTCGGAGCTGGTAGCGTCGATGGGCGCAACGGCTTCAGAGAAGGTGATTTCGTCCAGGTAGATGACGCACTTGGCGAACGCGCGGATGTGCAGGGCGTTGGTCATGCCCGGGAAGCCGGACGCTTCGAGGTCGATGACGAGATCCTGCCATTCGGTGGTGATGACCGGGTGCGTGCCGTCCGCCAGCACAAGGTCAGAGAAGCGCGCCGCGTAGAACTTGGCGTCTTCCGGATGCCAGTCCATGATGAGCTTGTTCTCTTCGCCGCCTTCCGCGCCCTTGATGCGGATAGTCAGGTATTTGCAGTAGGAGACGCCGTCCAAACCCCACATGTCAACGGCTTCGCCCCAGTTCGCCATCCAGTCGGCGGCATGGGCGTAGTAGTCGTCTTCGCTGTCGTAGTCTTCCGGGTCATACGCCTTGGGGCGCATGTCGAGCTTCAACGCGCCGTCCTCATTCTTTGCGCGCAGGTTCGCCCAGTTGTCCCACCAGAGGTGCACGCCGTTGGGCGCAAGCTCAGGCTTGGCATTCGGGTCACGGTCGTCAAAGTTGTCCCACAGGTAGGTTTCGCCTTCAGCGAACGCAACGGCTGCCATCGCGAACACCATCGTCAGGGAAAGCAGGAAAGCAAGGAACTTCTTCATGGGGATACCTCCTTTATGATGTTGACGGGTGGATAGGTTTAACGCTCAACCTATCGTTGACATGATTATAACATACCATTTGCCACATGTCAAGAGGGGAAAAGAGGCTTTTTCTGAAAATTTTTATCTTCAGGCACATTGCACATTTCCAAATTTCCTGCTATAATCATGGTATAGGTTTAGCGCTTAACCAAATGCGGACAATTTCCACACACTGGAAACGCCGCGGCGAACAAGGAGGACATGAACGATGAAGAGAACCACCCCCATCCTGATGCTTGTGCTGATGCTTCTGCTGACCGCGTGGATGATGCCCGCGACTGCCGAAGAGAATCCGACGCTGCTGACCCTCTACGAAGGCCCGAAGACGATGACGACCTCCGCGACGGCGAAAGTTACCGCGAACGGCAACGCCCTGTTCGTCTATGACGTGATGGTCAACCACGAACACATCTGGAACGCCAACACCCAGCCGACGACCACGCCTATGACCTATTTCGACTTCGAGGGCAAAGTGCGCATTGAGGTTGAAATGCCCGGTCTGCCGGACAAAGTGGAGAGCGCCGCCGTCATTCCGCAGTCGTGGGGGATTACGCCCGAAGTCAAGGACGGCAAAGTTTCCTTCATGATTACGGAGCCGGGGCAGTACACCGTTGTCTTCAACGATAACGTCAACAAGGCGCTGCACATCTTCGCCAATCCACTGGAAACGGACGTCCCTGATCCCGACGACCCGAATGTCTACTATATCCCCTCCGGCGAGTGGGTCATGGACGCCATCGCGCTGGAAGACGGGCAGACACTCTACATCTCCGGCGGCGCGGTGCTGCATTCCATCATCTCCGTCAATAACGCCAAGAACGTCCGCATCTGCGGGCGCGGCATCATCGACGGCAGCGACTACGATGCGTGGAATCAGCCCGGCTCGTATGCGCGCGTCCCGATTGATCTCAATCACGCAAAGGATGTCACCATCGACGGCATTATCGTCGCCAATTCCAACTGCTGGAACGTTAATTCTTACTCCTCCAAGCATGTGGAAATCAACAACGTCAAGGTCATTTCCGGCCGTCAAAATGGCGACGGCTTCACCTTCCAGTCCTGCACCGACCACACCGTGACGAACAGCTTCGCCCGCACATGGGATGACAGCCTCGTCATCAAGAACTACTCCGGCTCCACCAAGGGCATCACCTTCCGCAACATGCAGGTATGGACGGACCTCGCCCAGTCGATGGAAATCGGCTACGAAACCGACAAGGGCTGGACGCTTGACCCCGAAATCAGCGATGTGCTGTTTGAGAACATCACTGTGCTGTATAACTTCCACAAGCCCGTTATCAGCATCCATAACAGCGACGATGCGTATGTGCACGCCATCGTCTACCGCAACATCGTCGTCGAAAACGCCTTCATGCAGGGTGATAACGGCAATAATAAGGAATTGATTGAGATGACGCTGCAAAATTCGGCGTGGTCGACGGTCAAGGATGAGTTTGGGTCGATTGATGATGTGCTGATTGATGGCATGACGGTGCTTCGGACGCTGGATGGGAAAGTGCCGGCATCGAGATTGTCGGGGTATGGGGAGGATAATCGGATTACGAATGTGACCTTGCGGAATGTGACGATTCTGGGGGAGAAGATGACGAATTTGAAGCAGATGAAGCTGCGGTATGATGATTATTGTGAGGGGATAGTGGTGGAGTAAGGAAAAAAGAGGATAAACACGCGGAAGAAGTAAGGGAAAAGCGCTCAATTCAATCGCGCGAAGGGGTCAAGGGGGGATGGTAGATTGTCAAGCAAGTGCAACACCGAAAAAGACCTCAAAAGGGGTGCGCCAGCCTAATCACAGCCCTTAGGGAAAAAGAAGCGAAGAAGGCCATTGCCATTTTCGTTGCAGCCGCGCTGCCAAGGCTTGTGCGGTTCCGCAAAGAAAATGGGAGCTTCGAGCGCTTCTTCCAACTGGCGAAACTCAGCAAACTCAGAACCGTTGTCTAAAGAAAGAGAGCAAACAGGCAGTCCTTCCAAGGCATCGAGAATGGCTTGCCGAGTTTCAGCGGCCGAGCGTGTGGCAACAAGGTGGCCAGTGATGAACCCCGAACAGCGGTCAACAAGCGTGACAGCCGCGCCTTTGCCCTTCGCTCCGACGATGGAATCGCCTTCCCAATCTCCGATGCGTAACCTGTTCTTAATTTCATCAGGCCAGTCAGGGATAATGCGGTCGGGATGAATGGTGTTGAAGTTGGCATTGCGGTTAACTTTCCGCTTGCCACGGCGGCGAAGATGGGTCTTCGGTTCAATTCCGGGAAGCAGTTTTCGCTTAATGTGGCGGTAAATGGTGGCGAAACTGACCGGGCGGTCAGAATGAGCAAGCGACCAGCGTCCCGCAATTTCCTCAGGAGTCCAAAAATGGTTGAGACCATCAATGACATACGCTCTCAGCTCAAGGTCAGTCTGGAGAGAAGAGTTGCGGAGATGTCTGCGCCGTGCCTTCGCCTTTTTGTGGGCAGGGAAAGGATGCCACGTTCCTTTCTCACTGCGATTCCGCCGCAATTCACGAGAAACAGAGGAAGGAGCTCTTCCCAGCGCATCAGCAATCTTTCGAATGCTGAGGTTTTTCCTGTGAAGTTCCCATAGACATTTCCGCTCATCTGATGTAAACTGGTGGTAAGACATTGTCTGCGCCTCCTGTTAGTTGGTGTGTGGTAGCTTCATTCTAACACAAAGCGCACGCAATGTCTTTCCTTTTTTGGCGCGGTGTTGCACTTGATATGATAATCTAAG
>PPYE01384845.1_pt1 | contig 21962 bp, 16 predicted proteins | sample 1559881 | NCBI WGS metagenome assembly PPYE01 (sample SAMN08240022, study PRJNA423297) | Human gut metagenome, whole genome shotgun sequencing project.
CCGAACGATAATGCAAGAAGATACCGAATTAAAGAACTTTCCACTCTACTGTCCGAAGTGTAAACAGCAAACACTTGTGAATGTCAAGCACTTTGTTGTTTCGGTTAGCATAGATAGTGCAAATTAAGATGGTATCTGAATAGAAAAATACAGTATGCTAAATATTTTACAAGGCTTGATTTTCTAAGCAAACTCGCTTATAATTTAAGCCATAGCATATAGCTATTATCCACAGCTACTGAGCAAGTGTTATCAATACCGATAACAAAATGATAACATTAGCTTATATAGGCAGGATAATATGGATATATCAAATAATCAAAGGATTTACATACTCGGCAGAGAATAATTTCTAAACAAAATTAGTTAGGAAAAGTCGAGTTTGAATAGGCTACAAGCAGTGCAGTCGCAACCCGAAAATCATATGTCGAATGCTTGCATTCGTAAAGATGATTTTTCGGGCGAGACTATACGGCACCAGCCGTCATGTTGATGAAGCGAGATTTGTAATGATTACAGCGGCGTTTGAATGGGAATTTAGACGAATTTTTTCTGAGGGAGTAAAGAAAAAAGCAAGCAAAATAGAGGCAGAGAAACAAGCCCGTCAGATATTACAAGGATTGATTGATGAAGGTACTGGAGAACTTAGAAGTATATATAAATACTTGCAAAAAATATTGGTTCTAGTCCATTGAGTGGAAAGATTACATTTGTTGGGAAGAATATTTCCAATGTAATAGATATGTTTGGTAAGCAGCTATAGGATTTAAATGGTAAAGAATTGAATTATTCTTTAATGGGAGAACGATTGTCGTCGCAACGTAATAATTTTGCACATGGAAATTTGGATAAAGAGTTTGTTGGATTATCATTGCTGGATTTGGTAGTTCTTGAAATTGTTTTATATGCTATGCAGTTAAAATATTATGGACTTGAGGGAATAAAAATAAAAAAGGCAATTAACGAGCTATTTCATAAAAATTTTATAATAGATGAATAATTGCTATGAAAGAGATTTTATGTATGGTAAACGGCTAAATAAGACGAGAGAAAGCTGGTGACAATATGAAAGAAAAAGAACATCAATCTATAGAGTGGAAAGAATCCTGGCAGGATGAATATTTGAAGTGGATTTGCGGATATGCCAATGCTTATGGTGGAACAATATACATAGGTACGGATGACAATGGTAATGTTGTCGGCATTGATAATGCCAGAGAATTATTAGAACGAATCCCTAATAAAATTACGGACACAATGGGCATTATTGCAGATGTAAACTTGTTGTATAAAGGCGAATTAGAATATCTGCAGATAATCGTGGATAAATATCCGTCATTAATAAGTTTTCGTGGAAAATATTATTATCGTTCCGGAAGTACCATGCGCGAAATCACCGGAAAGGAATTGGAAAGAACTTTGTTAAAAACACAGGGAAGAACATGGGACGGAGTGCCATTGCCAAAACTGTCAGTCAACGATTTGAAACAGGATGCAATACAGTTATTTAAGGAAAAGGCAGTAAAGCGTGGCAGACTTACGAAAGAAGAAGTAAGTGTTGAAGATGCTATTTTGATGGATAATTTGCATTTGATGGATGAGGATGGTTATCTAATAAGAGCTGCAATGCTTGCTTTTTACAAAGATCCGGAGAAATGGGTGACTGGGTCCTACATTAAGATTGGATATTTTGGAAAATCTGACTCGGATTTGGTATATCAGGATGAAGTACATGGTCCATTGATAGAGCAGGTGGATTATACGATGGACCATTGCCAGAGTATGAGATTAATGAGTCGGGGATTATGGTGCTATGCAAGGCTTGTGATCGGTATATAGAGTTGTTAAGGAATGATAGCCAGCATCCTGACCATTATCCTAACCAAAATGGTCAGGACATGAACTGGTTGATTATTGATTTTTGCAGAGAACCGAGGTCGGTACAAGAAATAATGGATAAATTCGATTTTGATAGTAGGACGAGTTTTAGGAGAAAGTTTTTAACACCTATGTTGAAAAAAGGTGTGCTGAAGATGACTATACCAGAAAAGCCATCAAGTAAAAATCAGAAATATTTTTCGTAAGAAAATATCCTAACCACATCTTAACCAATGTGGTTAGGATAGAAATGTAGGAATTTGGAGAGAAGGTGACTGACGAATGGATTTAGCGGCAGCAATTGGATTGTTTAGCTCTTTTGTCACTATAGAAGAGGCAGGAAGATGCTGGAGATTGATTGTAAAGGACAAATTAAAGAAAAAAAAGGTTGATATCAATAATTGGGATTCAAACGATCCTGTAGTTCAGGCTTGTCTTGATAGATTTAAAACTGATATGGTTGATAAATATAAGGATCATATTTTTTCTGAGGAAGAAATAGAAGAAATTATTCAAGGATTTTTTGAGAAGAATAAAGAACTACATATAGGGTATGAAGATAAGAAGTTAATTACTCAGATAATTGAGGATGTTTTTTATGCGTATAATGAGTATACTAAGTCACTTATGTCAAGCGGTGAAAGAACACTACATAATACTTTATCATCGGACGTTTCCATGATAATGGATAAGCTGAAAGTGATAGAAGAACAACCACGTAAAGAAAATATTAAGAAGTTTTTACGTGCAATTGAAACAAGTAAAGAAATTGAACTTGAAAATATTGAAGAGCTTATTAATGGCGAATATGAAATTGACAGGTCAGAAATTACCGAAACAATACAGAAAGAACGAGAAAAATTAGTATCGATACAGGGAAATGCAGGTTCAGGTAAATCTGTTGTGTGCAAAAAAATATTAAAGGAAAAGGAATATGTATTAGTAACTAGAGCAGAGAATCTAACCTATGGAAAGAAAATAAACGAATTGTGGGATTGCGATATAGAAGATGCAATTCTGTGGTTAGAAAATAAACCGCTGTATATTTTTATTGATGCTATTGAATTTATTGCTGATTGCGGTAACAATGCATTTCAGGCATTGCAAGAGATATATAGGCTTGCAGATAAATATAACAATGTATATATTATGACGTCGTGTAGAACGGCTGATAGTTCTGCATTTATGAAGATTAATACAAAATACGGAATTAAAACATATGAAATTCCTGATTTGACGAAAGACGAGATTGATAGAGTTGCAAAAAAATATCCCATTGTTTTATCCTTACAGAGGAATAAAAAATATTCGGATTTGTTATGTGTGCCATTTTATCTAAATTTAATTGTATCAGGAGGATTTGTAGAAGAAAATATTAATGACGAGAATAATTTTAGAAATCTCATATGGGAGAGAATCGTTTGTTTAAATGACAAGTGCAGTAAATACGGTGTCTCACAAAGTGATATTAGAAAAACGGTTGAGCGTATTGTATTTGAACGTGCTAGTAGTTTCGGTGTTGGTGTTGATAGTGATATAGTAGATAGCAATATTCTAGAAGCATTAAAGTCAGAAGGAATTATTGTTGAAAGTAAGAATAAGATACGTTTGAAATATGATATTTTTGAAGACATTTGTTTTGAACGATATATTGATAAGGCATTTGATGCCTGTTGTGGATTGTATAATAATTTTTTTAATGAAATAGAGAAAATCGGACGTTGCATATATAGGAGATACCAGATTTGGATATCTAATAAATTATTTGTGCAGGAGGCTCGCGAGAAATTTGTATATACATTGTTAACGGATAATAGTATTGAAGCGAATTGGAAAAAGCAAACAGAAATTGGGATAGTAAAATCTAAATACTGTGTATTGTTTTTTAAGGAATTTCAAGAGTTACTTGATGAAACAGTGATTCAAGAGTTGTTAGATATAACAAATCTATATGGCTTTGAAGCGAAAATTAATCATACACCAGTATTACTAATGAATGTAACACCCATAGGAGCTGCACGTGAAAATCTGATTGGTATGATTTTTAAAGGAAGTATAAATTTTGATAATAACAGAGCTTCTATAATTAAACTGTGTGATGATTATGCAAATTGTTCTTATAAAACTATGGATACTGAAGAAAAAGCATGCAAAATAATAATTGGATATATTGATGAGCTAATAGAAAAGAGTAAAGAGGAAAAATCATATTATCAACATGATGATGAGATTGTACAGCTTTTCCTTATAGTTGCAAAAATGGCAAAGGCATCTAAGTCGTGGCTGAAAGAATTCGTAGAAAATATGATAGCAGAATATTGCTCTGGTACTAGAAGAAGGGACAGTGTTGCTGAAGAGATTCTAGAGGCAGTTGTGAAAAAATGTCCGATTTCATTTGCTATGGAATTACCTGTATTAGTATGTGAAACGGCGAAAACACTATGGGGACAAAGAGTATCAAGAAGACATTATGAATATAATGGATATGACCATAATAATGTAAGAGCATATGGTTTGTCTGATAAAGCAGATAATTTCGGCAATAATGAAAACGGCGTATATAATAACGCTTTTCTCTGGTATGTTATGAGATGCAATTTCATAAAAGGCCTTGAGTGGGCAATATCATTTGTTAATAATGCAGTACAGACATTTGCAGAAAATAAACCAGATGAGATTACAAATATAAATATTTATTTTCCAAAAGAAAATAATAAAAAAGTGTATTGGGGAAATGGGTGGCTATGGATGGCAGATATCATGGAACATAACCTTCCGGTAGTATTGACAGATATTGTTTTTGTAATCAAGAAGACGGTTATTAATACTATGAAAAATTCTTCTGACAGCAAATATATTAAGAATTTGGCGGAATATATCAAGAAAACTATATATGAAAAATCAAATAACATATTGCTTCTATCTATAATTGAGGCTATTGGAATGAATTTCAAAAAAGAAATGCCAGGATATGCATTAGAATTAGCTTCTAGCATGGAATTAATATATTTTGACATTCGTCGTAGTGGTGAATTTATTTCTAATCCAACAAAAGAATTGCTGGAGAAACAAATAATGTTATCAATGGGAGTTCCAGAAATAACTAGGCGATATGAGAAAGATGAAAAATGTGCATGCAATTTGCAACAATATTTCACTGGTTCGTATCTTTATGGAGATGATAAAATAAAAAATAGATGTCATGCCATTTTAGATTACTTATATGCTATTTATGATGAAAAAATTTATCCTAATGAGAATTTACAGATTCAAAAGATGGATTTTCGTAATGCTGCTGTGGCAAAAGTAGATGAAAAGACAATAATGCTTGAACCACAGATTAAGGGGGAAGCTAAAAAGATTGTAAAAAACAATGAAGAAGCAAATGAACCAATTGTACATCTGAATGAAATATTAAATCATCTGATAAGTGATATTAATGAAAAAAAAGCCGATGCCGAGCAAATTGTTTCAGTAATTGACACTCTTTGTGAAAAGATGAAGGATGATTATCGTATTGAAATGCAGTTTGAAAAAATACTTGTAACATTAAGTGTGTCAGCTTTGATAACACCAGATATTACAGACGAACAACGAAATAAACTAGTCGAGGAATGGATTAATCGGGTAAAGAAAATATTTTCAAATCAATCTTATGTAGCAGAAGTTAATATGGTAATTGCATTGTGGGAACAACTGAACAAAAATATACATTGTAATCTTAAACAGCAGATATTGTTAATGATGTTAGAGAGCATTATTAATGATGAAAATTCAGGGTTAATTAATCAAATAGGAGAATTAACAAAGTTTTATTTGACTAAAAATAGAGATTACGCATGTAGGATTTTCAATACAATTATTATGTTTGCTGAAGATGAGATGAATCATCAAAAGTTTAATGCAGCAGTTTTAAAAGAAAATCGTAATGATGCTGAATATGAATTCATTCCTAATATGGTTCCCAAATTGCGAGGTGTGGATCATTGGATACGAGAAAATAGTGGGAATGAATATAAAAATAAGAAGTCTCAGATAATTCAAGAATATTTGTATAATAGTAAGGATGTTGACCTTTCTGAATTTGATATCAGTAATTATGATATTGAGCTTTTATGTAATGTTGCATGTTGTGGATTGGATACAGAAGATGAGAGATTTGTTATAGTTATTAATTCGATTGTTCAATGTATGATTCAAATATGGCATAAAAACTGTAAAGAAATGCGTGCCCATGAAATACTAAACACATTTCAAGAATATAAAGTATCTTCTTATTTTCAAAGAGAACTGAATATGATGGGACGAAGTCCAAAAGCAGTTTATGATATTCTATTTAAAGAAGCTGACTTTTCAATATTTACTAGAGATACAGTGGATTTTTATGAGGATACTCTTAGCGGTTTTTTACCAGCATATGTTGATGGGTTTAGAGAAAAAGGTAAGAGGGCTGATATTGAGAACAAGATACATACTCTTGAAATCTATGTAAATAATATTCCAGAAGGCTATGTAAGAAATACACTTGAAAAGAGGCTGTTCCTTTGCAAAGGGAGATATGATAGATGGGATGTAAACAAGGTTAAGACAGAATATAGTTATAGAGATAAATGCTTTTTGAATACGCAAATTGAAAAGTATGGCCCCAATCATTTGCGTGATGTTCTGTATACAGTATATTTGCTTAATATGAGTGAGCTTTTGCCGGAAATCTTGATATCTATAAGTTCATGTTTTAAAAAAGCTCTTAGAGAAAACAGGGAACAATTTGCAAAAGAGATAATAGATTTACAAGCGATAGTTGATATGATTATCTTGAAATCCTTTGTTTTTTTTAGTGACGAAATAAAAAAAGATGTGAAGCTGACTAATGCATATGAGACTACACTATTATCATTGACGGAAATAGGAAACGAGAAAGCTGCCGTACTGTTAGATGAATTTAGAATTCATTAATTCGAATGAAAAAATTACAATATCCTAAATTAAAAGTAATGAAGAGGATAGCATGATGCGAGTTCAAAGCAAAAAAATTGCAATGGAGCTTATGGGATTGACCTTTGGAAAGGAGTCATAGAAAATGCAAATATCAGAACATGATTGGAAAATATTCCGGAACAAAATACCGGATTGGCAGGAACACTACATGGAACGACTAGCAACAGATTACATAACACTTTTACAAAGCGAGAAAAAAGCTTCCGCTAAATTTTGGGAACTTGAAAAACGTATCAAGCAGGATAAGAAATCTCCAGGTGTGTTAATTGATATGAGACGTTCAACTGCAATAAATAATATTGTGAATATGGTGTTGGACGAAGTAATATCATTTGATGATCTGGAGGATTTCAGCGATGATTTAAAAGAGGCGGTAAAATTTATAGCGGAAAAATGGTAAAAGAAGAGTATAAGTGGTATTAGTGGAATGTTATTCTAAATCTCTTCAAAAAACTCCATCCCCCACAATTTGCATTGAAAATCGCCCCACAAACGAGTATAATATCAATATATTTAATAAAAAACAAACCCATCACAAACCCGAGGTGAAACGAATGAAAAAACAATTTCAAGCACTATTGCTGATTATATCAATACTATTTTCCATAATCCCACAGAACGTTGCCAGCGCGGATGCTGACTTGGTGCAATCCCAGGGTACGACCGTGTCTAAAAATGAAACAACGCAGAAAACCACATTTCCGGTGCATGTGATTCATAAGGCGGGAGATGATAAGGAAAATTTTGTTATTGTGATCATGGGCGATGGTTATGCGCTAGAGGAACAGGACAAGTTTTTGCAGGATGCGGCTGAGAAGGCGAGAGGAATGTTGACGTGGTCTCCTTATAAAGAGTATTCTGACCGCATCAATATTTATGCGGTGCAGGCGGTTTCCAACGAGTCGGGAATCAGCGAATATGGGGGCAAGAGTGTAGATACTTATTTTCATGTTGCAGCACATGGAAAAGCACTTGTATTTACAAGCGGTGGGGCAGATAAGGCCAAAACATTGAGAGAGGAATTGGAGGAAAGCTATTTGGATGCGGGCGCCAATGTTGGTACGATCCATGTGCTTTGCAATTCCGAAGGGAGTTTTGGAGCCTCTCATAATTCATTATTTTCCTTTTCCGCAAATTCAGAAGATAACCAGAATGGAACAGTTATGGCGCATGAGATTGCGCACAGTATCGGGCGTTTGGGAGATGAATATGAGAGGTATACGAATAACCCAAATACCTCGGATACCACGAATCCGGAGACGATTAAGTGGGCGAAAATGCTTGGATTCCGTGGGATTGGAGTTACTCAGGCGGGAACGGAGACGGCATTTGCTCCGAGCCGTGAGTGCATGATGAGATGGCTTGGTCAGCCGTTTTGTGAGGTGTGCAAAATGGAGTTGGCAAGAAATCTGAATAATCCGGATTATGTCAGCCGGCCGGCGGCGATTTATGTGGCTGATCCGGAGATTTCTATTCCACATAGCAAAACGGGGACATTGGACCGGGATAGCAAAAAATATAGAATCAGCGAGAAAAATATTACCAAAGCCAATAACTGGGATCTGGAATTTCGAACTGTGGTACAAAATATGGTAAATTGCGAACAGCATTTGAAAATGAATTTTCGAATTATTGGGGCAGATGGTACGACAGTAAAATATTCAGAAGAGAAAAAATACACGATTCCTGCACTTACGAACTGGTATGATCCGGAAGCTGCCAAAGAATCACTTTCTATCACGATTCCGGATGTTTCCGGACTGGTTAGTGGCGATAAAATGGAGGGAAAAATTGTGGATGCGGATACGGGAGAAGTTTTGGCTACGGACAAAACGGCGGAGCAGGCTTGGAGCATGGTCAATCTGCATTACAAATTAAAAAAGGAAGATGGCACGACAGAAGACATTCCGGAAGCGGAAACAACTACGGTTTACGTGCCGGCAAATTCTACATATACATTAAGAAATCCACAGCTGGCCGGCTATTCCTATATAGGAAGTGATTCGGATGGAAATGTTGTAAATGTTGCTGGAGAAAATGTGGATGTTACATACTATTATCAGGTGGCTGCGGAGGGTGTTGAGACTCCGAAACCGACACCGGCGGAAACGGATGAGCCGCTTGTGACGCCAACGGCTTCTCCAACGATAAAACCAACGCTGGAGCCGGCGACAGCGACTCCCAGTGCGACGGCAACTCCAACCACGTCGCCGACAGCAACGCCGACACAACAGCCAGCAACGCCAGAGCCAACCTTGTCGCCGCCGACAACTCCGACAGTGCGCCCAACAAAAACTCCAAGTGTGACAGCAACGCCGACGAAGACGCCTGCCGCGACAACGGTACCGACGAATTTACCCGCTGTGACGAATATGCCAACATTGCCGCCGACGAAGACGCCTGCCGCGACAACGGTACCAACATTGCCACCGACGAATTCACCTGCTGTGACGAATATGCCAACATTGCCGGCGACACAGACGCCTGCTGTGACGGATATGCCAGCATTGCCACCGACGAACTCACCGGTAGTGACGCAAGCACCGGATGTAAATTCTACAGCGACGCCTTCAGCAGAACCCAATATATCCGGAAAGCAAAAAGAAGTTACTGTTGTGGTGAAATTGAAAAAGAACAGAAAACTTTATCCGGCTTTGAAAAAAGCGGTTCGTAAGGTGGAAAAAAGAGCAAAAAAACAGGGCAGGAAAATTTGTGTTAAAATTGTTTATAAGACGGGAAAGAATCGAGCGTTGAAGCTTGATAAAGCGACGATACGATTTCTTGTCAGGAAAAAGATAAAAGAAGTGCGATGGGTGAATGGGAAAAAGCAGGTTGTGGTAAAATTGAAAAAGATAAAAAAACAAAAGAAGAAATACTTGTATTTGAAAATTACAAAAGAAAAAGGATAAATTTATCAAAAAATGATTGCTATAAGAGATAAAATAAGGAGGATAACAAAATGGCAGTTAATTTTAATAGTAATAGTGTATTTAATTTAAAACCAATTAATGTAGAGGAAGTTCGTAAAGAAGTGGACGGATTGTTGATTGGTGGTGAACAGATTGAATTTGCATTTCAGACAGTTCGTGATCAATTGATATTTACCAATAAACGGATTATTTCAGTGGATGTGCAGGGAATTACGGGAAAAAGGAAATCATTTGCAACCATGCCGTATTCCAAAATTCAGTATTTTTCAATTCAAACACCGGGTTTTTTGGAAATGATTCCGGATTCGGAGTTATATATTATGTTTACCAATGGATTTACAGCTAAATTTGAATTTAAGGGTGCTGTAGATATTGGAAAGATTGGAAGAATTTTATCGGAATATGTTTTGTAATCCGAAAATGAAAGAAGTGGAAATTTTGACAAACTCAATAAAATTGTCGGAAAATGACAAAATCATCTGCGGCGGGGAAAATTCCGGCAAACAAATCCGGCTTTTTTCTCAGTCGCTTATGGTTATCAATCAAGCAGACGGGGAGTGCTTGCAACAGTTTTATCCGGTGCGAGTGCAGAGTTGTATGGATCGCTCCAAAGTTCGTATGGAACCGGTTACGATAACGGAGCTGCCGCAAAATATTGTTCAGATTTCAATGTTGGGTACCACAGAGAGATATGATGCCGGAAAAATTGATGTTTTGTGCAAACCATGGAGCCCGGAGCCCCGTCAGAAAGGATGCGGCGATTGCAGCAGATGCAGAAAGTGCTGGACGTAACGCAAATGGACGGTCAAAAAGATAAGGAGAATAGTCAAAAAATGAATCTGATACACATAGATGATTTGAAATGTCCGGAGCTGGCTTTATATGCAAGTACGTCGGAAGCCGGATTGCTGCATAGATTTGAACCGTCAGAAGGCGTATTTATCGCGGAGAGCCCCAAGGTGATTGAGCGGGCGCTTGCAGATGGCTACGAGCCGATTTCATTTCTTTTGGAAGAAAAGGACGTACTGGGCCAGATGGCGCATATTTTGGCAAAATATGAAAGTGTACCGGTTTACACTTCTACGGAAGACGTTTTGCTTGGAATTACCGGATTTAAGCTTACCAGAGGCGCATTGTGCGCGATGAGACGGAGAAAACTTCCGGAAATTCAGCAGGTGGTAAGAGATGCCAGGAGAATCGTAGTATTGGAAAATGTCATGAATCCGACTAACGTAGGGGCGATATTTCGTTCTGCGGCGGCATTGGGGATGGATGCGGTGCTACTTACACGGGGGTGCAGCGATCCGTTGTACCGGCGGGCGATTCGAGTCAGTATGGGAACGGTTTTTCAGGTGCCGTGGACATTTATTGACGAGACAGAAAAAGCGTATATGGAGTTATTGTGTGATTTGGGCTTCAAAACAGTGTCTATGGCACTTTGTGAGGGTTCGATCAGCATAGATTCACCGGCGTTGAAAGAAGAGGACAAACTTGCGATTCTCATGGGGACAGAGGGAGATGGGCTGTGTGATGAGACGATACGAAAAAGTGATTTTATCGTCAATATTCCGATGGCGCATGAAGTCGATTCGTTGAATGTGGCAGCTGCAAGCGCGGTCGCATTTTGGGAATTGGGAAAATAATTTGATAAAAAAGGGGGATATAATAGTTGCAAGTCCAGACTTTGGGACAGCAAATTTGTATAATAGGAGATACAGAAACAATAAATGGCTTGGATAATCGTTAACAGATTATGTAAAAGACAAAAGGAGTGGATGTATTATGGGAATTTTGACAGGAATTTTAATGTTTATCTTTTTTTCAATTGTTGCTGCATGTGATGGGGATTGGTCTGGAATCGAAGTTATCATTAAATTCGTAGCAGGATTTGCACTTTTTGCGCTTGTGCTATATTTGATGACACAGCCAGTTCTTATCCTTGTTTGTATTATTGTGGCGGTAGTAATTGGAGTGGCGAAGAGTAAGAAATAAGCACGCGGAAATAATGCTTTTATCAAGCGCTTTTTTATGGTATTATGGTTTTAGATAGTTGAGTGAAATCATAGTACCATAATTAAACCGGGAGAAACAATAATGAACACAAACATCATAGAATTGAAAAAGGGATTAAATACAGCGTTTATAGATGCGACGCAGAACTCTAATTTAGCATATCGCCCTCAGTTTGTTTACAATGACAATGAAAAGGGACAGAAGGTGTTTTCGGCAATTGAGGATGAATTGCGTCATTGTGATGAATTCGCGATCAGTGTAGCGTTTATTACAAGAGGCGGTATTACGCCGCTTTTGCAGACGTTGAAGGAATTGGAACATAAGGGGATAAAGGGCCGTATTTTGACGACAGATTATTTGTGCTTTAGTGATCCGTCGGCATTGGACACATTGGCAAGCCTCTCCAATGTGCAGCTTCGTATGTATCAAACAGAACGTGCCGGAAGTGGCTTTCATACCAAGGGATATATCTTTCAAAAAGAGGAAGAATATCATTTTATCATAGGAAGTTCGAATCTGACGCAAGATGCTTTGACAAAAAATATGGAATGGAATACGAAGATGGTTTCCACCGGTCAGGGTGAAATGATACAAGATATTGTGACGGAATTTGAGCGGATATGGAATGCAGAAGAGTGTACAAAAGAATATGACGAATTTATTGAAGAATATCGGAAGAGATTCGAAGAGAAAAAATTGTTCGAAAAGATGGTTTCCGAGCAAAAAGAAATTGCGAAAAAGGAATCGGTTCCGTCTATTGAAGCCTATTCTTTAAAACCAAATTCTATGCAGCGGGCGTTTATTTATGAATTGCTGAAACTTATAAAACAGGGAAATGACAGGGCACTTTTGATCTCTGCCACCGGAACCGGAAAAACCTATGCTTCTGCATTTGCGATGCGAGAACTTGGCTTTAAAAGAGTTTTATTTTTAGTACATAGAAATCAAATTGCAAAGCAGGCTAAGAATTCTTTTGAAAAGGTGTTTGGAAGCAAAATACGAGCCGGGATTGTTTCCGGTAATCAGCATGATTATGAAGCGGATTTTGTATTTGCTACGGTTCAGACGTTGAGCAAGATGAAAAATTTACAAAAGTTTCCAAAAGAATATTTTGAAGCATGTATTTATGATGAAGCACATCATACAAGTGCGGAGAGTTTTAAGCGGGTGATGGACTATTTTACCCCGAAATTTACATTGGGAATGACTGCGACGCCGGATAAGCGGGATGACAATGTAGAAGGAAGAAATATTTATGAGATATTTAATCATAACATAGCTTACGAAATTCGTTTGCAGCAAGCGATGGAGGAGGATTTGCTTTGTCCGTTTCATTATTTTGGAATTACCGATCTTCATATGATTTCGGATGAGGGGAAAACCAAGGAAGAACAGTTGGAAAACTTCCGATATCTTACAAGCGATGAGCGTGTTAAGTATGTTATGGATCAGGCAAAATATTTTGGATATTCCGGAGAACGTGTGAAAGGCTTGATCTTTTGCAGCCGTATTGAAGAGGCAAGGGAACTGTCCCGCAAATTTAATGAACATGGCTGGAGAACGATGGCGTTGAGTGGTGCGGATTCCGAAGAGGAGAGAGCACGTGCGATTGAACGCTTGACGATGGATGTGCAGTCGGAAGACGATGACTACCTTGATTATTTGATTACCGTTGATATTTTTTCGGAAGGAACCGATATTGTTGAAGTAAATCAAGTAATTATGCTTCGCCCAACTCAATCGCCGATCGTATTTATTCAGCAGTTGGGGCGTGGCCTCCGAAAAGCAGAGGGGAAGGAATATGTTGTAATTCTCGATTTTATTGGAAATTATAAAAATAATTTCATGATTCCAATTGCACTATCCGGAGACAGAAGCTATAATAAAGATAATATCCGAAGATATTTGAGGGAAGGCGGCCGCGTTATTCCCGGTGCAAGTACGATTCATTTTGATGAAATCAGCAGAAAGAAAATATATGAATCCATCGATGGCTTAAGGACGACAAAGAAAATGTTGTCTGCAAAATATTTTGAGGTAAAAGACCGACTTGGAAAAATTCCAAGTATAGTCGATTTTTATACGCAGGGGGAAGTCGATCCGTTACTTTTGATTCAATACGCAGGAAATTATTATCATTTTTTGAAAATGATTGATAAGGAGTATAGCGGAGAAATGACGGACAGGGAAGAAGCCTGCCTGGAATTTGTATCCCAGAATCTGGCAAATGGAAAACGTATTTATGAACTTATTATGCTGCAGCAATTATTGCGAGAGGGAAGATTTAATAAGAAACAGATGGAGATAAAATTACGGCAGGATTATAATATGGAAATGTCTGAAAAATCGTTTGAGTCTGCTGTTCATGTTCTTGAAGGAGAATTTATTAATACGCAGTCTGAACGAAAAAAATACAGTCAATTAGATATACTGACAGAAGAAAAAGATCAATTTATCTCTCGGACATTTTTATATTATGTGAGAATCCGGGGATCCGAATTTATCCGGCAAATGAAAGATATAGTAGAACTTGGAATTCGAAGATATAGTGAAGTATACCAAAAAGAGATGGATGATCTTGGACTGTCATTGTATCAAAAATATTCACGTAAGGACATATGCCGTTTGTTGAATTGGGAAAAGGATGAAAGTTCGACTGTTTATGGTTATAAGATTAAATATGATACATGTCCGATTTTTGTGACGTATCACAAAAAAGAGGATATTGCAAAGAGTACAATGTATGAAGATGCATTTGTAAATAATCAGATTTTTAGCTGGATGACTCGGAGTCGTGTATCATTGGATAGTGTAGAATCACAAAAATTGATTCATGCTGAGGAAAGTGGTTTGAAAGTTCTTTTGTTCATCAAGAAAAGCGATGGAGAAGGAACGGATTTCTATTACATGGGACAAGTGATGCCGGCTGCTTGGGAGCAGACCCGGATTCAGGATGACAAAGGAAGATTTCTTCCCATTATGAATTTTCAACTTCAAATGAGTCATCCGGTGAGAGAAGATATTTATCAGTATTTTGTGAATGAATAGAGGTACGATATGAAGACGATACATGTAGTGGCGGCGGTTATAGAAGCTGTCGATGAACAAGGAAAAGAAATACTTTTTGCTACCCAAAGAGGGTACGGAGATATGAAAGGCGGCTGGGAATTCCCCGGTGGAAAAATTGAGCCGGGAGAAACGCCGCAAGAGGCACTCAAACGAGAAATACAGGAAGAACTTGATACCAAAATCAAGGTGGGAAGTCTTATTGATACGATAGAATATGATTATCCTACGTTCCATTTGTCGATGGATTGTTTTTTGGCAGAAATTGAGTCAGGGAACTTGGTGTTGAAAGAGCATGAGGCGGCAAGATGGCTGACAAGAGAAGAATTGGATTCTGTTGATTGGCTGCCTGCGGATGTGCTGTTGATTGATACATTGAAGCAAAGTAAACTTATAACCCCAGAAAAGGAAGTGTGATATGAGAAAAAAAGTAAGTGTATTATTATTGATTTTAGTGTTAATTATGAACCAAGCTGCTCCAATGGGCATTAAGGCGGCGGATGCAGCAGATGAAGTTAAGGTTTATGTGGAAAATGGAGAAGGCAGTCTTACGGAAGGTGACGGAACCGCCCAAAGACCGTATCAAAATATACGTACGGCCTTGAAGCAGATTCAGACGGGACAGACACTTGTACTTGTGGGTGAAGTCTCCTACACCAAATACGAGACATACGAAGACAAATCTCCGAAACCATTATTTATTGATAAAGATATCACGATTGTTGGTTCAGATACGTCAGCAGGTTTGAAAATACGCAGTATGATTCAGCTGGGAGCGGACGTTACGTTTCGTGATATGTGGCTGCAAATGGTGCCGCAGGCAGGAAATGCACGTGGGACAACAATTTATGCGGCGGGACATACGCTGGTGTTGGATGCGGTAGATACGAGAGTAGGAACCAGTACATTGCAGGACAATGTGAGGCCATTGATCAGCGGTGGCGCGTACCAGGGAGAGGAAGGAAAGATGGGAAGCCACACAACGATTAAAGTGGTCAATCCCATATCCCAGACTAAGATAGCTGCAATTTATGCAGGAGATTATTATCGCGATTCCGAACAAGACAAAGTGGATATAGAACTGGATTCCAAATTGGTAGACACGGAGATTCATGCAGCGGGTGCCGATGGTCATACATTGACAGGAAATGTAAATGTTACACTGGGAAAAGATAGTAATGTAACGGATTTTGACAAGACGGATCTGATAGGTGAGTTGAATGTTAATGTGAAAGCGGGGGCTCATATTGATACCTTGTCATTTTCCGGTATCAATAATCTCACGATGGCAGAAAAGTCGCGGATCACGCTTCCTAAGGAAGCGGATTTTAACGTAAATAACGTCGTTTGTGAGAAAAATGCGGTGCTTGATCTCAGACAAATGTCAACGAATCCGAGTGTTGCAAACAATTTTACCGGTGTAACGGTAGCCGGCGAGGATCAAACATGTGGTTCCGTTTTGGTTGGAAATGATACTACACTTGAGATAAAAGGAGAAGTCTATGGTCTAACAAAATTAAACGTAAATGGCTCAGAATATATGGCGAGATTTGTGGAGAATCATTGTTACATACAGGCAAAGGCCTCTTCGAGTGGGAATTTTACAATTGAGGGCACGCAGTATACAAATTTTCAATTAAATAAAAAGAAAACCGAAGAAATATATTCCTGGATTATTGGAAAACTGGAAAATGAGGACGCAGATGACTTTTATTGGATTGGAGATGCAGATAAAAAATCTGTGATCAGTCAGCAGGGAAAAGAATATTATTATCCGGTTGAATTTAAAAAGGCAGATGGTACGGTTTATAAGCCAACGTTTGAGGAACTTTTTTATGATTACGATTTGGCATTGACGAAGGAAAACGGGGAAGCGGTTGATTTAGAGGAAGCGGCTTTCTGCAGTTGGGATGAGGAGTGTATTAACGAGGAGCAAAGCCAATATAATCAGGTGCTTGTATCTATATACGACTGGGAGAACTGTAAGGGTGAACTGACATTGACGCTGACCCATTCGAAAACCGGCAAGAGTATATCGCGAGTGCTTTTGGTGGGTGAAGAACAGCCGATTCCGACAGTAACCCCAACCATGACTCCAACGCCGACGCCAACCATGACACCGACGCCAACGCCAACCGTAGCGCCAACGCAGGTGCCGACGCCGACCCCAACACCGACGCCAACCGTAGCGCCAACGCAGGTGCCAACGCCAACCGTAGCGCCAACAACAACACCAACGCAGGTGCCGACGCCAACGCCAACCGTAGCGCCAACAACAACACCAACGCAGGTGCCGACGCCAACGCCAACCATGACCCCAACACCGACGCCAATCGTAGCGCCAACGCAGGTGCCAACGCCAACCGTAGCGCCAACGCAGGTGCCGACGGCAACGCCAACCGTAGCGCCAACAGCAACACCAACGCAGGTGCCGACGCCAACGGTTCCAACTCCGGCTGCGACAGAAGTACCAAGCTCATCACCCGATGCCACACCTGTAATACTTCCAACGCCACCAACGGTAACACCATTGCCGCCAACAAGAGAACCGCGGGCATTTACATTGAACAAGACAGCTGTCACATTGTATACAAAAGGGAAAAAAATCATACAGCTTAGTGCTGATACAGAAAGTGTAGTGAAATATACATCTGACAATGAAAAAGTGGCAGTTGTAGATGAAAATGGCCGGGTAACAGCAAAAAAAGCAGGAACTGCTTTGATTACTGCGAGTGCAGATGGTTATCAGAGCACGTGCAGGATTGTTGTAAAGAAACCAACATTTAAAGTGGCGAAAAAGATGATAAAGGTCAAAAAAGGAAAAAAGGCTCGTATTATTGTTAAAGTCCGCCCATCAACGAAAGTTGTGTTTGCTTCCGCGAATAAAAAGATTGCAGCAGTTACCAAAAAGGGAATGCTAAAAGGCATGAAAAAGGGGCAGACAAAAATAAAAGTAAAGTGTTATGGAATAACGAAGACAGTTATTGTTATCGTGAAATAATCCGATATAGGAGGCAGTTATGAACATCCAAATCTTTGGCAGCAAAAAAGACAACGACACAAAAAAAGCACAGCGTTTTTTCAAGGAACGGGGAATCCGGTTTCAATACATTGATCTGCGGGAAAAGACACTAAGCAAAGGCGAATTCCGATCGGTAGCAGCCGTCAATGGCGGATTGGAAGGTATGATAAACAAAGAATGTAACGACCGGGATGCTCTTGCATTGGTGACGTATATTGCGGAAGAGGATAAATTGGATAAGATACTTGAAAATCCGCAGATTTTAAAAATTCCGATCGTTCGCAATGGCAGACAGGCGACGCTGGGATATCAGCCCGATGTGTGGAAGACGTGGGAATAAAGGAGGCAGCTATGAATCAAGATACTTTAAATAAGATTAAATCGTATAAAAATTCAAAATATTTGTGGTTAGCCATGGGTGTGAGCATAGGTTTTCTAATTTGTGTTTGTTGGCGTATATTTTTAATTTTCCTAGTATGTGCAGTGGGTATTGTAGTATTTGTATTTTCAAGTAAAGCAATAGATAAAATTTATCGAAAACGCATTGAGGCAAAGGATAATAGGCACGACTTTGATTATATGCAAGAACTCAATATCTATAAAAAAATGAGAAAACAAAATGCAGAAGATGGAGCATTAGAGTATTCCGCTTGGAAGGCAAGAATACAGAAAAATTATGGAAAACAGAAAGAAGATGAGGATTTTTGTCATTACCTTATTCAAAAGAAGAGGGATATTGAAAGTAAGAGAAAGGATGAGGTGGGAATTTCTCTTACTTTGATGGTGGCGGCGGCAACGTGTTTTTTCGAGGCTAATTATGCAGATGTTCGCAATCCGGCGCGAGCAGGTTTTGTAATTTTTACCATGATTTTATCGATTACTGTTTTGGTTGCGACAACAAATTATAGACTTCGTGTTGAGACAGAGTTTTTAGAAGACATCATGCAGGTGCTGGGAGACAAGGAACAGAACTAGTACATATGAATGGAGTGATGAAAATGAAAAAGAAAACAATTAAGAAGAGGATTCTTGCCGGATTGCTGGCATTTTCGCTTATTGTACCGGCGAATGTGGCAGGAGCGAAAACACAGACAGTATTGGAAACAAATGTGACAGAGGCATCGGAAGGAAGTACACTGGTTGGTGTATATGGATCCTATTTTGCACAGGCGGAGGAAGCACTTGCTAAGATCAATGAAATTCGAAAAGAAGCATGTGAAGCAGGAAATATACGGGATCCGAGGAATTCCGGCAGATATCTTCAGCCATCGGATTATGTTCCCTTGAAATGGTCGAGTGATCTGGAGTATATTGCACGTATCCGTGCGGCAGAAGCGGGAATTGCATTCCGGTTTATGGATTCCGGACATGACCGTTTGAATGAAAAGGATACTTTTTCCATTGGCAGTAATGGGATAAGTTCTTCTTCCGAAGATCTTGCTTATTATTATGTAAAGGATATGATTGAAGGAATTCTGCTTTGGTACAGTGAAAAACAATATTGGGTAAAACAGGATTTCAGTGAGGAAACCGGTCATTATAAAAGTATGATCAACCCGAAGTATACCTATGTTGGTTTTGGCGGTTTTTATTCAGAGGCTGCTCCGTATCCGGCAACAATGGCAGGAGAGTTTTCCACAGAATCGGATTTGGATGAGACAATAATGGAAGCACCGGAAGATGTGATGCAGAAGATCGAAGTATCAAATGACTATATACAGGAAACGTATCTGGACGGGGATGACCAGATCTTTACAAATGGAACGACGACAGTGACGCCGCGTGTGAAACTTCGAAGAAACAATGCAATTCGTAATGTGTGGTCAATGGAAGATGTTACCTATACTTCATCGGATCCGGCGGTGGCGACGGTGACGCAGGATGGTCAGGTGACAGGAATTACCAATGGAACGGTTACCATTACGGCAAAATCCGGGGACACGATCGTAGCGCAAAAAGAAATCACAGTAAAATGTAATCATCCGAGAAAAATGACATTGTATACGGAATCTACATGTACGAAAGAAGGAAAAAAACAATATTATTGTGCCATTTGCCGGAATACGATAGAAGAAGTCGTGGCGAAAAAAGCACATGATTATGTTTATGGAGAGGCAGATTCCGAGGGAAAAAGCACCGGAAAATGTTCCGTGTGCGGCGATACGATACGTATTACTCCGCCGACAAATATGAAATTGTATTGGCGAAACAGCACAAGTTCTATCTCCAGTTATTCGACGGTTTTTCCGACGAGCAACCCGGTAGGATCCCTGTTATACTGTTGGATTCAGGCGAGTGATGGAGACCCAGATTATCAGGATATGGTAATGGAATCCACAAATGAAGAAGTGGCAGCAGTACCGGAAAAGGCGAGCAATAATGCACCATACGACCATTTTGAGATTTTGGCGGAAGGAATCACGAAATTGAGTGTATATCCGAAGTACAATCCACGCATTAAGCAGACCTTTATACTGCGTGTCGGTGGCGAAGGAAGTCAGGACATTTCGGATATGGATGTCAGCTTGTCAAAAGACGCCTTTATCTATGATGGAAATGCCTGTAAGCCGGAAGTGACAGTATCTTACCGAAAAGACACGGTGCTGGAGCAGGGTATTGATTATACGATTTCCTATGAAAAGAATGTCAATGCCGGAACGGCGACAGCGGTAATTTCCGGTAAGGGGCTTTTCCATGGTACGATTCGAAAAAATTTTACGATTCAGAAAACAGGAGAAGCATCGCATATTCACGAGGTGGTCATTGATGAAGCAGTTGCAGCTACTTGTACCAGAGACGGTGTGACAGAGGGAAGTCATTGCTCGAAGTGTGGTGAGGTGCTGGAGAAACAGACAGTCATTCCGGCGATGGGACATCAGTATGCCGGAGGAACGTGCAAAAGGTGCGGAGACATTCTTTACATCGAAATAGATGGAGTGCGTTATACAAAGGAAGAAGACCTTTCCGGCAATGTGACGATACATGTTTGTGCGAAACCGGGGGAGAAGATTTCCGGTAAAGTGAACATTCCGGCAGAGGTTGCGATGGGAGATATGGCTTATACAGTTACGGTTATTGACGCCAATGCATTTGCTGCTCAGACAGAACTTACCTATGTGACATTGCCAAAAACAATTACCAATATTGGAAACAAAGCATTTGCCGGCTGTACCGCCCTGGAAGGAATGAAATTTAAGGCAAAGATAGCACCAGAGGCAGCAGAGGACGCTTGGAAAGGAGCTGGAACCGAAGATTTCACGATACTAACTCCGAAAAATGCGAGGGATTATTACAACATTGAAAAAATATCCGGAGCGACAGTTCGTCCGGAAACGGATGCAGAACATGAACACGATATGCAGAAATTTGAAGCAAAGGCACCGACATGTACTCAGCCGGGAAATATCGAATATTATATTTGCCGGGACTGCGACAAGGTGTATGCAGACGCAGTTGGGAAGAGAGGCATTTTGCTCATAGATACCTATTTGCAGCCACTGGGACATGAATGGGAGTCGGATTTCACGATTGATATCCCGGCGACGGCGACGACGCAGGGCGAAAAGTCCATTCACTGCCGTCGGTGTGGAGAACGTTCCCACATCGTAAAATATTCGCCGGAAGATGAAAAGAATAGTTCCAATGACAATAGCAGCAGTGCCGGTAATTCGGAACAGAAGAATCTTTATTATGAAGGTTCCAATGAGAATGAGGACACAGAATATGGTAGAAAGATAACGTATTCGTATCTGTTAAAAGGTTCTTTATTTAAGGCAAAAGGACTTCGTTACCGGGTCAATGCCGTCAATACGAAAAAGGGTATCTTTGATGTCACCTGCATGGGCAGCAACTCAAAGAAGATCAAAAAAATAACAGTGCCAAATTATGTAAAATACAAAGGAATCCATTATCGTGTCACGGGAATCGGCAAGAACGCGTTTGCCGGCTGTCGCAAAGTAAAAACGGTAAAGATTCAGAGTATGTATCTCAAGAAAAAGAATATTGGGAAGAATGCTTTTCGTGGAATTCCGAGAAAAGCATCGGTTTATGTGCCG
>PPYE01046969.1_pt1 | contig 21956 bp, 19 predicted proteins | sample 1559881 | NCBI WGS metagenome assembly PPYE01 (sample SAMN08240022, study PRJNA423297) | Human gut metagenome, whole genome shotgun sequencing project.
ACAACAGCGCATGGATCAGACCATCCCGCACATCGGCGGGAGCGTGATAATAGATCTCACAGGGCCAGAACACCTCTGCATCCAATGCTGCCCGCTGGATCTCCGGGGTGATGGCGTCCCGGTAGCTCAGCAGCTGCCAGAAGTCGGTTAGTTCCGGGTCCTCCATATCCGCCAGACGCTGGATATTCTGAATCAGATTTTTTTGTTTCTCTGCGATTTGTTCCGGCGTCCAGGCCAGCGCAGCATTTCGCTCCCGCTCGCACTTACATTTCCAGCACAATCCCTCATAGCCTAAAGGTGTCCCACAGCCGGGGCAAGTGTATTTCAGACTCATAATTTCACACTCCTCCAGAAGATAGAAAAACGCCCTGCGCCACCCTGTCACATAGACGGACGGGGGCACAGGACGCGAAAGGACGCAAGGAATTACCACATCCTTTTACGGATGTAGATTCTTCTGCAATCATTGCTTTTTCTCTCCATTTTAACTGGGCAGCGATGGACCACCCATATTGGCTGTGCATCGTAGACCTCTTTCCATGCAAAACATTTTATTGGTTTTGCTGTTAAAGTTTATTATATCATACTCCTAAGCAGATGTGGAGAGTCCAAAACTGATTTTGTTATGGTTCAGACCATGTTCGAATGAAATCTTTCCTCAATTCGGGAAGAGCTTTAGTCGGTCAACTCTCAAACAGATGGCCTATATTTGTCACCACAAGATGGCCCTGATCCTCATCGTGGGCCGTGGTCACAGTATAAATACGAATGGGATACTCCGCACTATCCTCCACAGGATAGACCTGGATCGCATCTAAGTCATATAGGTCCAGCAACACATAGCCCTGAGTAGCTACTTTCGTCAGCTTGGCCCGGCAGTCCCGGCAGTAGTAAGAGGGCCCTATCTCTCCGCCTGCCTTCTCTGGGAGATAGGCAACGCACCGCTGGATCTCCTCCATCCGATCAATGAACAGGGGCAGGCCGCTCCCGCCGAAAGTCATCACATTATAGTCCATATCCTGGTCCGGTGCCAGTTCACCGGAATATCGGTGACAGGGCTCGTAAATCTCCAGCTCTGTCAATTCTCCGGTAGAGAGTTCCAGCAAACAGGGCGCATGAAAGCGGGGTCCTTGTAGATTGTCACAGACCACACACTCCTCCGGCTCCGGGGCAATCAGGATATTCTCCCAAAAGGCTGTTTCTGTTTGCCTGCACCTAATCCAGCCGAGTCCTATCCCGGCAAGAAAAAGGAAAACGCCTCCGATGCATAAAAGAACGTTCTGGAGCCATTTGCTTTTTCTCATATCGGATACCACCCCGCAAGATTTGTCACGTGAATCAGGCCGTGTTTTTGCCGCCGCAGGGCCGCCTCCAGCACTTCTCGGGAGCCGCTGGACGGATGGCTGACATAGGCAATCAGGCAGGAGCTGTGTTCGAGCATAAAATCATAGATATTCTCTGCAATCCATAATATTTCCTCTGGGGTATCAGGCCAGATAGTATCGAAAACGGTATGAAATTTGTCCAAAGTTTGTGCATCAAACAATTGAAGGCACTTAGACAATGCATTTAATGTCTTCAAATGTTCCGTTAGAGGATATTCGCCTTCAAAAACACTCCTGACCGCTGGGCTGATATCATCATCGGTAGCAATCAGCGTCGCAGTAAATTTTTCCGGCTGTGTTGCACCCAAACGGCATAGTGTCCGAGTGATTTCACTTTCAGCACATGGGAAATATAGTGTTTCTTGTTCATTCATTTGATTGTTTAATGAAAGTAATACAGATGCCATACTGTTCTTATAGTAGAAATCCGGAAAATGTCGGCCATCATAAACTTGTTCTAACATCGTACCGTTGTCGTACACTACACCGTAGGGAGTAATTTGGCCGGAGGTGTCGTTGAGAATCAGATCCAGTGCTGTCTTGCGTGCATCTAACCGCTCCAGCTCTTCCATGGAGGCGCAGCCACCATGTAGGTTCATGTAGTGATCCCGGCCAATCTGCTCCAAGTCGGAAAAGTCCGTGATGACCGTGGCCTGCTGACAACAAAAGGTCAAATTGATGAGGTCGGTCATATCGGAGAGTCCCATTTTCACCACCATCCCCTGGAACTGTGCCAGCTCCCCGTCAGAAAAACTGTCCAACCGCTTGACGAGGTAATCCAACTCGTCCACATTGATTCTGTGTCCCTCCAGGCATTTCAGACTGGGAACGCAGCCTTCGATCTCCTCCACCATACAATCCTTTGCCCGCGGGTCTCCGATATCCAGCGCCTCCAGCATCTTGATCGTGTCGTTGTATTGATCCTGCGGGATGGGGAAGGGGATAGTGACCAAGCCATATTCCAAGTGATCAGCGTTATACAAAGCCGCTTTGATCCTCATGCTCCAACTCCTTTTCGTTCAGTTTTTTTACTCTGGTGCGCATACAGTCATCCTCGCCGCCCCAACAGAGGAAACCGTGGGCGGGATAGGGGCAGCCCTCGCAGCGGGAGAACTGCCGGCACACTGGTTTTTGTTCCGGCTCCGGGGCATAGCCGGGCGCATAGTTGATGTGGAGCAGCCACTTCTTCACACTACTCCACTTAGGAGGTGGTTGATTGACCACCCCGACATAACTGTTCAGTTTTTTGGGATCCACACGGAGCACCTCACTTGCTTTTTCTGCTCTGAAAACAAAAAAGCGGGGGCCGTATTCTGTCCGATGGCAGATGATACGGCCCCCGCCTTGTTCAGCGTAGGATCTATAAATTCATTTGCGGTTCCTGGCTCTGGGCCTGCTCCAACCGGCTCTGCAGATCCGGGACGGTGTACTCGATTTTTGTTCTGGCCTCCTGAATGGCTTTTTGCTGCTTGTAGTCCAGCTCCGGGCCTTCATAGAACCAATGCTCCGCGGCGCGGTACAATTCTGTGAGTTCCTCCGGGGTAAATAACTGCGCTCTGGGGATCAGGCCGGAGCGGACAGCAAAGTCCTGCTTGGCGCTCTGGAAGTCATCTTCATAGTAGTGACCGTGGCTGACTCCAGTTCGGTCATAGTCCCAGATCCAGGTTACAAATTGATACCCCTGGCCATTTTCTCGTTCCTGGCCTGCCAGCACCGCGCCGCCGAAGTCCGCCAGCAGGCGGAAGTCCTCATGCAGGCCAGAGGCATGGAGCAGGGGGGCGTTTTGCATCGTTTCCACATAACTGTATACCTCGTCCGCATCCATGGCCACCTGATGGTACAATTCACTGGCCTCCTCGTTTTTGCTTCCCGCAGGCAGCAGGAACACATCGTTGGCCGGTGAAACGAAGAGGACAGGCTGGCCGTGGAGGAACACCTCCAGCCGCTTGTCCTCGTAATTTGCTGATTCAATTTCCTTTTTTCTCAAGCATCTTGAAAGTTCTTCAAAAAATTTGTTGGCCATTTCTTGTCTCCTTCCACAGATATGAACAGTCATAAAAAGCGGCAGGTTTCTTATGACCTGCCGCTGTAGACACTACCCATCCAGATCCTCCATGATGCGCCTCATGGTATAAGAGAGGCGGTACGGAGAAGCCAGTATATAATCAGTCATAAATTGTATGAGCCACCGCTTCGCAACCTTTCTTCCGTCGGGACAGGATACATATTGAAGTTTTCCTTTGCTGATCCACTGACCTACCGTCTGCATATTGTAGCCGGTTATTTTGGAAATCTGAGTTATTGTAAGGGCATCAGGCTCACTGCGCCATTTTAAACACAGATGTTTTTTTAGCTCAGAACGTGGCAGATGCGCCACCGGGTTCTCCCGCTTTTTTCGATATTTGTTACTTGTAAAGATCCCAACCGGGATTGCAACCTTTTGTGGCTCGTTCTCTAATGTGATCAGATAATTCACTACATCTGCCGTGTAAATTTGGAATCTCCGTGTCTTTTTCCCTGAGTCCCTGCATGGGATGATTCCATTTTCTAAAAGCCATGTCGCCTTCCGCTTGCTGATATGGCAAATCCGGTATAACTGGTCTTTGCTGATGACTGCAGGGTATTCCAGCAGTAAGGCCGAGTAATCTGTACTCATTCTTGCTCTCCTTATTCTGTCATGGATTTCATTTGCCCCAGTTGTCAACAGCAGGCTCTTTCTTCTGGGAATTTGTCCTACTCGAGAGGCGGAACCCATAGTTACTTAAACGACTATTCACTCCGCCGTCATCTACGGCTTTTCTAACACTTTGCTTGAAAAACGGCTTTTTTACTGCCATTGTGGGAGAACGGCTTGATGTATTCAGTTAGTGGAAACCCTTGATAACTCTGACTTTTTGCTGTCCTAAATCGTCCTAATATCTCCCAGCGACTCTTTGTTCATATAATTCGAAATCCGGTAGGTCGGCTTCGCCGGCGCAAGAGTTCGAATCTCTTCACCTCCGCCAAAAAGAAGGGCACTGAAATGCCCTTCTTTTTTTGATAATTTAGTTTTTTCTTTTGCAATCTCAATACCAACATGATATAATATATTTATCCCAAGCCGTATTAGCTTAGTTGGATAAAGCGCCTCCCTTGCGAAGAGGTAGACGGGGGTTCGAATCCCCCATACGATTTTTGAAGCATCTGCTTATTTATATATTGCGCTATAACAGCGGCATGGAGTTTGGCTCCATGCCGCTATTCCACTTCTCTGGCCGAAACTCCTTCATCCATTCCTTATGCTGCTGGGAGGGTACGGCAATGGCCTGCCCTTTGGCGGACGCCAGCCAGCAGGCCAGAGATTCCTTGGAGTACCGCAGTTCATTTCGGTACTTCACTCCCTGAATCTGCCCAAGGTTCCACCAGCGGTTGAGAGTATTCACACTGTACCCACATAGTTCCGATGCTTGTCGGGTTGTCAACATATCGGGCCAGTCCTCCCAGCACTCCAGCAGGTAGGCGCAAAGCTCGGCCTCATCCAGCAAGGGAATGGTCGGACGGACTGGGCGGGAGCTGTCACTGGAGAAGATCCCCTGTGGAATGACATCATCCAGCAGTCCCGCATCCCGCTGTTCCAGAAAGCAAATCACATCCTCCAAGCGGATGGAAAAACGCCGTGTCTGTTTGCCGGAGTCCTGACAGGGAATTACTCTATGTTCCAACAGCCAGCGGGCTTTCCGCTTGCTGATGTGGCAGATCCGGTAGAGTTGATCCATGGAGATTGTTTCAGGGTATTCTCTCTGGAGATATCGATAGTCCATTCCGTCACCTCACATAGATAGGCTCATGCCAAAGCCATCCTCTTCCTGCTCCTCTGCCGGTTTCTCCTCAGCAAAGGCTGCGGTGATGGCGTCCGCCGATTCCAACTTGGAGTTGAAATCCAGATGGGAGTAGATGTCAGCGGTGGTGGCAAAGGTAGAGTGCCCCAGCCACTCCTGTATTTGCTTCATGGGGATGCCCTGACTGAGCAGCAGACTGGCGCAGCTGTGGCGCAGATCATGGAACCGGATGTGCCGCAGGCCGTGCTGCTTCAGCAGGAGTTTAAAATGGTCGGTGATGTAATTGGGCCGGAACAGTTTGCCCATCTCGTCGGTGCACACATAGTCCAGGTAGTCGGTGCAGTAGGACTTCTTGAACAGTTTCCGGTACTTCTGCTGCCGGACACACTGCTCCTCCAGCAGAACCCGCACTGGCGGGATCAGAGGCAGCGTGCGGAAACTGGACTTGGTTTTCAACTTGTCCTCGGTGTAGAGCCGGACCTTACCGTCCACGATGCCCTCGGTGACCTTGTGGTTGATGGACAGGGTGCCCTTCTCAAAGTCGATGGCGCTCCAGCGGATGCCAAGCACCTCGCTGCGCCGCAAGCCGTAGTAGGCGGCCAGTTGGATCACCACAGAAATGGAGTCCTCCTTGGTGGCCTCAAACAGGGCAGCCAGTTCCTCCTTGGAGTAGAACGCCGCCAGATATTTTCCCTTCTTGGGCCGGTCCACCCGGTCGGCCACATTTTCATTTACCATCCCGTTCTTCACCGCATACTGCAGCGCCTTGCGCACCACAGCATGGTAGTGGATCACGGTGTTGGCGTTGCAACCATCCTTGAAGATGGACTGGTGCAGCTCCCGGATGTGCTTGGGCTCCAGTTCCTCCAGTCGCAGTCCACGCTCCCGGAAGAACGCGTCCAGCCGGGCGTCGATGAGGCCCTTGTAACTCTGGTAAGTGGTACGCTCAATGGTGGGAGCCGTGATATTCAGCCACTCCCTCAGGAAGTCCGCAAACAGTGGGGATTCCTCCTGTGGGGGTTCCGGTTCCATGATCCCGGAACTGTACTCCTTCTTTAATTCCTCCAGGCGGGCCTGGGCCTTGCGCTTGTTGCCCTTCACCGGAATACCCAGGGCAACGGACTTCTGCCTGCGCTTTCCATTTTTATCATACAGGTTCAAAACAGCGGTGTAACGGCCGTTTCGTTCGAAGAGACTTCCGGTAACTTCTCGATTGCTCATAGGAACCATCCATTCCTCCTCTCAAATCAACAGCGTCCATTCAAGGTCTTGTGATGTTACCTTGCGTGGACGCTGTTTTCAAGTCTTTTCTGCATGATCTACCGCGCAGAGGTAGTCAATGACCGCGATCTTAGGTACGCGGTACAGCCGTCCCATGCGGACACTCTGGATCTCTCCCCTGCGCAGCAGTCCGTAGACCATCCGTCTGCCGATCCCCAGCATCTCCTGTACCTGGGCCGGGGTCAGGGCATCCGGATAATGTCGGAACATGGCCCGGTAACGGGTCGCCCCTTTTTCTTCTCTGGTCATGGTCACACCCCCTTGACTTTATTTTGTAATTGATTATAATTATTACGCAAATTACACCGCCTATTATATAGACGGTGAGACGGCCAAAAACGGAACCAGGGAGATGAGAAACTTGAAGAAGACCATGTGGGACCTGAAGGAAGAGCGGTTGGAGCAGCGATTACAGGCGTTGGCCCAGCAGGGAGATTGGGATGGAGTGGTGCAGGCGTTGGATGACTACGACAAAAACAATGACCGCAGGCACGAGGATCGCAGGGATGATTTTGATCTATCCTGTTTGAACGGAGGAATCAGCGCGGATGGCCAATACCAGATTCCCGAGAGTCTGAAGCTGTATGAAGAGGATGACTGGCTGGACATCATCTTTTCACAGGAGGCGGAGGATCTGCCCAATCTGGTGGCGGAGTACCCCGTCAGCGGGGCCATGCGGGAACTGACGCCCCAGCAGCAGGAGATTTTAAGGCTGAATATCGTCTTTGGCATCCCAACCAAGGACATCGCCAAACAGATGGGGTGTACCACCCGGAACATCACCAAGCAGCGGCAGAAGGCGCTGGAGAAGATCCGCTTTCTGGTCACCGGCCAGCGAAAACCAGAAGATCTCTGATCGTACTTACACCTTAACAAAAAGAAAACGGGGTGCTTGCTTGCACCCCAAAACGAAAGATGATATATTGATTACAAGTATTACAACGGAGGAAGTGTTATGGACTTCAAGCCAATGTTTCCCAGTCTGAATGTCCTGTGGACGCGGTGGTCGGCCTATCAGATCAAGCCGCACCAGTGGGGCGGGGAATATTTGATCCCTGCGGAGGGTGCAACTGACCTCACCTATAACTGCGCGGAGCAGCCTGGCCCTCTGGTGGCGGACGCACTGGAACTGGGGCGGCAACTGCACATGGGAGCACCGGACAAAAACCGCCTGTGTGCCGCTTTTGCGGCCCGCTACGGGCTCTTGGGCCTGAATGCCGAGAAGGTGGAAGGGGCCACGGAAGACCCCAATGTGCCCCCGTGTTACCGCCCGCTGAACAGTTGGGAATATGGTGAAGATGTATCATTTTTCCAGAGCAACTTTGTGATGCTGTATCAGCACTTCCTTACCGTGCAGGGCGAATTGGTTCCTACACCCAATCCAAGGGTTATGGATCTGTCCGGTTTTCTCAGCTATCGGCTGACCAGCGGCCCAAATCCTCAGTTGGTGTGGGAGGTCCGCAGTTTGGAATCCGTGATCCGATTTGCCTATGCTTCCATGATCTCTGCGGAGTCGATACCTCTGAAGGTCTGCAAAAACTGCGGAAAGGTGTACTACAACACCCACGCAAAGAGCGAATTCTGCGGGACTAAGTGCCGAAATTACTATAATGTGAAGGTGTTCCGGGAAAAAGATCGAATTTCGCATCCGGATTAACCATTAAGGAGGATACCTATGTTTTACCAAATGATCACCAACGCACGGAACCGTTGGTTTGCGTCCTCCGAGTGTACTGCCCAGGGAATCATCGCTTATATTGAAAAAGCAAACCAGATGCGCGATGCCCAGATAGATGCCATTAAAACCTATCTGTATCTGAAAATTGCCTGCGGTTGTGCGCCTCTGGCAAAATTATTCTGCCAGGGAGCGTTCAACACTTTGGATTTGGAGCAAGAGGAACTTTCTGCAAAGACAAGGACTTTTTTACTTAGCCATCCGGCCGCGGCTGCACTGTTCGAGTACGCCTGTTTGAAAACCGACTCCGGCGAACAGGTCTCCGAAAAGCTGGAAAAGCAGATACGCAAAGACCCGGAGAGCATTAATTATGAAGATTTTTTCCAATCTGCCTTTTACGGGGTATCTTATACCGACTATCTGTTCAGTTTGCCCATGGGTGCTGGAAAAACCTACCTGATGGCCGCATTTATTTATCTGGATCTGTACTTTGCCAAAAACGAGCCCTATAATCCGGCCTTTGCCCATAACTTCATGATCTTCGCTCCCTCTGGGCTGAAATCCTCAGTCGTGCCCAGTTTGAAAACCATCCAGCGATTTGATCCCTCTTGGGTGATCCCACAACCAGCGGCATCGGAAATCAAGCGTCAGATCTCCTTTGAAGTGCTGGATCAAGGCAAGACCGCCAACAAATCCAATAAGACGAAGAATCCCAATGTGCAGAAGATCGCCAACCATCAACCGCTGCCTGAACTGTTTGGCTTGGTGGCAGTCACCAATGCGGAAAAGGTGATATTGGATCGCATTCAGGAGAAGTTGGGGCAAATTAGTATGTTTGAAGAGAGCGATGATGAAAAGGACCGGCAGGCCAATGAGCTGCGCAACCTAATCGGCAAACTCCCTGGCTTGTCCATTTTCATCGATGAGGTCCACCATGCGGTCAGCGACGAGATCAAGCTCCGCGCCGTAGTCAGCAAGTGGGCGAAGAATCAGACCGTTAATTCCGTGGTTGGCTTTTCCGGTACACCCTATCTGGAAAAGGCAGAGAAAATTAAGGTGACCGATGGCCTCTCCGTATCCTCGGCGGAGATTTCCAATATCGTTTATTACTATCCGCTCATCGACGGCGTAGGAAACTTTCTCAAGCGGCCCATTGTGAAAATTGCAGATATTCCTGACAGTAGTCGCATTATTGAAAATGGTGTCAGGGATTTTCTCGATGCTTATCAGGACACCGTATATCCCGGCGGGACACTGGCCAAGCTGGGCATCTACTGCGGAACCATTGAAAAGCTGGAGGAGATGGTCTACCCCATAGTAGCTCGTATCGCGGCGGAGTATGGGCTTTCCGGTGATGCCATTCTGAAATTCCACAAAGGCAATAAGCAGTATCCACAGCCGGCCGATAGCCAGATGGAGTTTGACAGCCTGGATCAGCCTTTCTCAAAAATCCGCATTGTGCTGTTGGTGCAGATCGGAAAAGAGGGCTGGGATTGCCGCAGCCTGACGGGAATCATTCTCTCCCAAGAGGGAGATTGCCCCAAAAACATGGTGCTGCAGACCGCTTGCCGCTGCCTGCGTCAGGTACAGAAAGACGCACTGGAAACGGCTTTGATCTATCTAAACAGCAGCAATGCTGAAAAACTAAACGCTCAACTGCTGAAACAGCACCATATCTCCCTGAAAGAGTTTTGTGAGGCGGATCACCATAAAGTGTCGCTGGCTCGGTATGACCGCACCGATCATCTCCATCTGCCCAAGGTGGACTTCTATCAGCTGAAGATCCATTATGAAACTTTGATCGTAGACCCCGCTGAGCCGGAAAAAACACTCCCGAATGTTTACAAAAATGCAAGTATTGTAGCAGGCACCATTAAAACCACCGATTTCTCTATGGAGATAACGGATACCAGAGTGGATAATGAGGAACACGGTACTGTCCCAGCGTCTTATTCTGCCTGGCTTTATAGCATCGTCCGCAGTTCCCTCTACACTCTTACCATGGAGGAATTGCAGCCCTATGATGCCCAACTGAGGTCTATCTTTGAGGAAATCACTTATCAACGGGATGGCTCGCGGTATTTCAATTCCAAATATCATCTGCTCCAGGTGGAGGCGAATATCCGCAAGACCTTTTGCGCCCTTCGCTCCTACGAGACCCGTGAAGAGCGGATACCTCAGTCGGCCAGCCTGCTGAACATTGCCAACTTTACACAGGTAATCGAGACCGAACACCCCCAAGATTACTATCCAGATCAGGAGACGATACAAAAAATCGTTCTGGATGACCAGGGTAAGCTGAAATTAGACAAGAAAGCACAGGCGATGATGGAGTTGGCCCAGGAGATGGGGCAGGAAGATGTCCTGACCATGCTCCGCAAAAAGTATTCTTCCCACCCCCAAAAGGATCGCTCCTTCCACTATCTGCCTTACCACACGGACAGCGGATTCGAGCAAGTATTTCTGCGGGAGGTGCTGACCTTCCCGGAAATCGAGCATCTGGGGCTTGAGGTTTACTACAACGGCGACCGGGCCATGACGGAGTTTAAGATCAAGTGCTACAAACGAAGCGCCGGTACCTGGCAGTATGTGGGGATGTACACGCCGGACTTTCTCATTCTCCAGCGCAAAGACGGCAAGATCCATAAGGCTATGATCGCCGAGACCAAGGGCGAAGCCTATGCCAACGATCCGAAATTCAAGGATAAAAAGGCCTTCGTGGAGACGGAGTTCCTTCGGCAGAACAACGCCGCCTTTGGCTATGCGCGGTTTGAGTATCTGTATTTGGAGGATACGTTGCCCGAGCGGGACAGGCTTGTGCTGACGCACAGGAAAATTTGTGAGTTCTTTAAGGAGAATGACTGATGAAACGTGTTCGCTTTAGTAATATACTTGTAGCCGTTGGAGTTTTTGCAATTCTTTTAATTGCTCCATATCTTCTCAATACACTAATAGATGGCGTATATAGAGAGTATGGCTACCAAATACCACTTTACTTTAATTTGGACACATGGTATGACATTATGTCAATTGCATTTCCAGCGGCGTTAACATACATTGTAATCCGTCAGTCAGAGCGACAGCAAAAAGATAACATGGAAATGCAGAAAAGCCTGGAACGCATTAATGAAAAGATGTTAGATTTGGAAAAGAAATCTAAGATCGGATATTTTGTTCCACATGTAAAGTTAAAAGATGCGGGAATAGATGGATTTGAGCATTCCTACTATAATCATGATTTGAAAAAATACATTACATTGGCCAATGTTGGAACGGATGATGTTTTTGTAATTAAAGCAAGTGGTTCTATAAATGGAAGGATTTATAATGTTCCCTGTGAAAAAGGACTTTTTGTACCTAACAATTCTCTGCTCAAAGAGTTAAATTTTGATTGTAGTCTTCATGAGGAAGAACTCTCTTTGCCACATATTGACCTGGAGATCAATCTGACCTTGAGAAATATGATCGGATATGAGTATGTGCAAATGTTATTTATTGGCTTTAAAAATAACAATGGTAGAGGTACAGTAGATAGTTTTAATATGAGTATCCAGGAGGTATCCGACCATGCCGATTAAATATGTGCCTTTTATCCCGGAGCCTGTGGAAGGACAAGCTGTACTGGGAAACTTTAACCGTGTTCTCAAGTATAAGGGCGCGGATGATATGTCCATGGTGCTCCAGCGTGGAATGCCCCTGTACGAGATGGAAAGACAGGAGACCGTGGGGGAAAACAAGGATGGCAACCTGGTCATCCGGGGCGAGTGCGTCTCCGCCTGTGCCTATTTGAAGGAGCAGGGTATCCAGGTGGACCTGGTGTACATCGATCCGCCCTTTGCCAGCGGCGCCGACTATGCCAAAAAGGTGTATCTCCGCCGTAATCCTAAGGTGGCTGAGGCCATTGCTCAGGCAGAGCAGGAACTGGATATTGACGAGCTGAAAGCCTTTGAGGAAAAGATGTACGGTGATGTATGGGATAAAGAAAAATATCTCAACTGGATGTACGAGAACCTCATGTCCATTAAAAGTGTGATGAGCGAAACTGCGTCCATTTATGTGCATTTGGATTACCACATCGGGCATTATATGAAAGTTCTAATGGATGAGATCTTTGGAGAAGATAATTTCCGAAACGAGATTATCTGGAAACGCGCAACTGCACACAGTGATGCGGAGTTCTATGGAAACAATTTTGACTGCATCTATTTCTACACTAAGTCACAAGAAAATTATACTTTTAACACTGTTTATCAACCATATGATGAGGCGTATATTGCAAGATTCAGTAGAAGTGATCCAGATGGCCGAAAATGGGACAGCGGAAACTTGACCGCAAAAGGACTTCAAGGCGGAGGGTATGATTATGAATATAAAGGTTACCGTTCGCTTTGGAGAATGCCACTTGAAACGATGGAGAAAATGGATCGTGAGGGTAGAATCCATATAACAAAAACTGGTGGAATTCGATCAAAGGTTTACTTGGATGAACTACCTGGGATGCCTGCCCAATCATTGTGGAGTGATATCAACCCCATTAATTCACAGGCAAAAGAAAAAGAAGATTACGCCACTCAAAAACCATTTGCACTATTAGAACGGATCATAAAGGCTTCTTCCAACGAAGGAATGCTTGTAGCCGACTTCTTCGGCGGCAGCGGCGTCACCGCTGCGGTGGCCAACAAGCTGGGCCGTCGTTTCATCCACTGTGACATTGGCCTCAACTCTATCCAGACCACTCGGGACCGGCTGAAAGTAGACGGAGCACAGTTCGATGTCCTGGAAATCAAGGACGGCGTGCAGCTCTATCGCAACCCAGTCCAAACCATGGACAAGATCAAGTCTTTGATCCCCGGTCTGAAAAACGAGGACTCCCTGGACTCCTTCTGGGAGGGGGCCATCACCGACAGCAAGTTGGGTACTATCCCCGTCTATGTTCCCAACCTGATGGACAGCACCTCCAAGCTGCTGGATGTGGTGCTGATGAACCGTATCATCCATCAGGCCATTCCCGACCTGGACGCCGGTATCAAAAAAGTCATCGTCTACTACATCGATATCACCAGTGAGGAGGAAATCCGCAAATTCATTGCCCAGGACGACAGCACCACCGTGGAAATTGAGTTGCGTGATCTGAAAACCGTTCTGGATGATGTGGTCATCGGCGACTATGCCAAATTCCATACCGAGGAGCGGAAAGACGACCTCTTCGGCGGCTATGCCGTGGTGGTGGACACATTTGTCAGCGACCGTGTGCTGCAGAAGATTACCGAATTCAATGAGAAAGCCAGAATGAATGCCACGGCAAAAAAGCCCTTTAAGCCTATTGAGGTCAGCGAGGACGGCCTGGAGCTCATCGAATACCTGAGCCTGGATTGCTCCGCAGCCCAGGGAGAATGGCACTCGGACAGTGAAATTAAAATTGATAAAAACGGCTATGTCATCCGCAACGGTGAGAAAACCAAAGAATTCTGGGATGGGACCATTTACGGTGAAAAGAAACCCCTTCGTTTGAAGATCCGCAATATCTGCGGAGATGAGACAGAGTGGGGGATATGATATGAGGAAGCAAAAGACAAAGGAATTGGTCAATACTGAATGGGTTGAAAGGATAGCTGTCAATAGATTAGAAAGTGCCCTTTTAAGCACAGGACTTGTTGTTCCAACTATCCCAACTGGAGATAAAGCGCCTTCTTGGGATGGTGAAATAAGCCTGTATTCGTCACAGACATCATTCCCCAAAAGGAAACTTGTCGGCAGAATTCCGGTCCAGGTGAAGGGAACCCATGTAAGAATGCTTCAAAAAAAGGCAGTTTATCAAGTCGAGGTAGCTGATCTGCGCAACTTTTTCCGAGATGGTGGCGCCATCTTTTTCGCGGTTCAAATAACAACGGATGAGCAATACAGAATTTTTTATGCACCATTATTGCGTTTCCAGTTACGAAGACTGCTTGAGCAAGCCGGAAATCAAAAAACGAAACAGATATCCCTTGAAGAGTTCCCGGTCGAGGATAAAAGCAGACTTGTACGCATCTTATCCGATTTTCTGACTAATCGTGAAAAGCAGCAGATGTTACTTCCACATGTTAAAAGCCTCAAAGATTTGGCAACGAGCGGAATGGTGGTAGATCATTTGGGATTCTCGGTACCAGGGTTTGGCTTAAAAAAATTTGATGATATACTTGAGGAGTTGTTGCAGCATCAAATATGCATCTACGCAAAACCATCGGGAGTCGAAGTTAACTTTGCCATCGATCTCATCCGGCCAGAAGCCATTATCACCCACCAAAACATACAAGTCACAGTGAATGGTGAAGTGCTATATGACCAGATTGATATTATTCGGAAAACCGGAAACATAAAGTCCTTTCAACTGGGACCGGGTATCATCGGGACAATCTCTAAGGACAAGCTCAATTTCCAGTATAATTCATGTGACACCTTACATGAGCAAATACGCCAATTGAGATTATTGACAGCTCTAATGCGGGGAGAGCCTGTTAAAATAGGCCCTTTGGTACTGCCCTACGAGGATTTCAAACTCACTGGGCATACTCAACAAGAAATGGAGCAAAAACTTTCTTGGCTGCAGACAATAGCAAGAGTTTTAGAACGGCTTCATGTAAAAAAAGATTTGAATCTGGCAAAGATGACTGATGAGGAATATCAAAAGCTGCGAAATGTTGTAATCGGAATTGATCAAGGCGTTCCAGTTCCCTTTTCCTTCGATGGTGTATTGGCATATGGTAAAATTGAGTTTGGCGGTATCTCTGTTTTGCTTAACCTAAAAAAATCAGAGGATGGCAAAGGTGTATATCTGTCGAATTTTTTTGATATGGAAAATCTCAAAATGACTGACGAGGCAGGCCAATCCCCTAATGATGGTTTTGCAATCAGTCCCTACATCCTAATGGATGCAACTTTGTTATCGGAACTTGACAATGTCGATTTGAATGAAATTGTACAGTCAGTTGAAAAGCAATCGTACTCTACTCCATACGGAGACAGAATTATTAATCTCACTTTAGAACTTCTAAAGTTGTATGATCAAAGCAAAAATTTAAAAATTTTAGATGTGTGCCTTCAGTTGTTATCCTTTGTTGGGGAACACCGTGATACTCCGAAAGAACTTATTGCCATTAATCGCCTTCAAATTGAAAAACGTCGTCGAGTTTTATCTACAGAAGAGAAGGAGTATCTTCTAACGCTCAAAAGGCCGGAAGTTATCCTTCCGTACCAATTTGCTGCGAGCATTTTATTAGAGAGTTTTCAAGAAGCTGATTTGATTTATGAGCGAATGAATGAGAACGAAAGAAAACTATTTGATGGGTTTCCCATAGAAAATCTATGGAGAAATTCGGACTACAGGTCATAGTTATTTTCAAGGATCTGTACTAAGAATAACGGCTTTGGCCTCGATATACTTGTCCTCGGTTGTGAGGGGAATATGTATAGACTTCTCGAATCATATGTGCTATTGTGTCTTGCTACAAGGAGGCGAGGCACATGAACGAAACACTGAGATTGCTGTACAACAGATTCTATACCCCTCTGCCTATGGTGGAATCCGAACAGGAAGTAGAAACCTGCCACCGGCAGCTCATTGAGCGGCTGGACAAGCCGGAGCGGAAATTGGTGCTGCGGATCATTGACGCCCAGAACCTGATGATAGAGCAACGCTCCGCGGATAGTTTCATCTGCGGCTTTCGTCTGGCGTGGGAAATGGCAAACGAACTGAATCACTACATGGAAGAGCGCCCGGAGCCGGAGGATGATCTCGGCCCGGACGCTCTTCTCTAATCATCTGGTCAGTCCAACTGCTCCGCCCTCTCCCAGCGGATATAACCGTTGGACTTCTTCCGGTAGGTACAGTGCCAACGGGAACCGTCAAACACCTCGTCGGCAAAGTTGATCAGGGTTTTCGATGGAGAGTAATTCACACCCCAGCTCTGCCACCAGACGGACAGCTTGATCTTGCGGCCGTCATCCGCATCAAAAAAGCACAGTAGCATGGGCTTGCTCCTGTGCCAGCAGCGGAAGGTCAGTGTCCCGGTAAAAGAACCGCTCTCCTCCGGATAGCGGTAGTCATCCATTGACGCAGCGTCGCGGTCCGCTTTGCAGCGGATGATCTGTGCACGACAGGGATAGTCCTGCTCAAATGTGGATGTGTACTGATTACGCATGTTGATTACCTCCTCAATATCTGAATTGCTGTTCCTGCTCTAACTGCGCCTCATAGCACTCCTTCAGCTGCTCCTGCAGATCCTGGGGGATGGAGTCAATAAAATCCTGACACTCCTGCAGCTCGTAGATGAGAGACATCTTCTCCTGGTGCTCCTGATGCTGTTCCCACCTGGCACGCTCTGCATCTCGCCGGTCGCTCAACGCGTTCTGTTTCAAAATCCGAATCTGATCATCGTAGGGCTTCAGTTTTGCTTCAAAGGCGTTGATCTGGGGATACCACTGCTCCAGCAGCTTCAGAATTTTTTCTCTCTGCCGTTTGGCATTCAGCGTCCCGATCTGCTCCAGCTCGGTACGGATCTGTTTCATTTCGTCGGTGAGCCGGTGGGATTGTTTGTAGAGCCAGGTGGGAATGTGTTTCCGCCTGGTGACGGCGGCAGACTGACCACGTTCCAGATCCGGGAACTCTGCCGCCATGTGATCGTGGAACTTGTCCTGCCACTCCACCAGCTTGTCCCGCCCTCCAATCACCTCCTTGGCGGACAGCCGGTTGTCTTTCGTCAGCGGAACAAAGCACAGGTGCATGTGCGGGTTTCGCTCATCCATGTGGACCACGGCGGAAAAGATGTTCGCTTCTCCAACCTCCGTCTTGAAAAAGTCCAGCGCCCGTTCAAAGTAGCGGCGCACCTGCTCCGGCGGCAGGTGATCCAGATACTCCGGTGTGGCCGTGACAATGGTGTCGATGAACTTCACGCTGTCCTTGCGCACCTTGCACTTGGGGTTCTCCCGCTGGGTACGCTCGATGCGGGATTGGATTTCAGCATAGTACTTGTGCTGTGGCTGGATGAGATGGTAGTTGAGATGGGAGCGGTCGGTGTCCACATCCGGGTTGCTGGCGTACCGCTCCTTTTTCCGTTCGTGGTGTTTCTCGATGGCGGAGGCCGGTCCGCCTTTTCGTTTCTCAAAGCGCATAATGGCGTAAGGCATCACACAAAACTCCTTTCGTTGAAATGGTGGGTCTGCGGTGGACGAGGGCTTTTTCACATACCGCCCTGCCATATGGAACCCGCCGCAAGAAAACTACTGTGAAACCCGGCAGACTGGCGTTGTGGCGGTTTCCCCGCCCACGAGAAATGCCCGGCCCCTACAAGGCGGGCCGGGCATTTTCGCGTGCGGTTGTCAGGGCGGTATAACGCACTATACCTTGCCGCCCCGTGGGGCTGCAAGGCGTGCGCCCGGGGACACCCCGGGACCCCGTTTTGCGGCTTCGGCTGCGCTGGAAACAGGCCTTGACTGGCTCGCAGCCTGCGCCCCTTTGCCGCCGTTTTTGCCGCCCTTCACTGGGGGTAGGGGTGTACCCCTCCTGGGCGGCAAAAACGTGCCTGCGGGCGGACGAAGGACGGGAGTTATTGCAGAGACGAAAACAGCGCCTGCGATTCTTCGCAGACGCTGTCAAAATAAACTGCTATCAAGTATGATCACTGTGTTTCGCTCAGCCGCCGGATGTAATCTGCGGCTCCATCAAATCTTCCAGCCGACAGTTCAGAGATCTGGCCAGTGCGCTCAAGGTGGATGCCTGCGCCTTGTTAATGTCGTTCTGTCTCTGCTCATACAACTGGATCATCCGAAGTGCAACACCGGAGACTTCCGCAAGCTGCTTTTGGGAAAAGCCATTTGCTCTGCGGATGCGCTTCAGGTTCGTCTCGCCCTCACTGAGATTTTCCTGAATCACCTTGTCCGCTGCTTCTGCAAACTTACTGATGTCCGCTTCGTGCAGCAGATACATGGAGCAGACTCTGCTCACGGTCAATCCGTGGGAGATGATCTCCCGAAATGACATTCCGGTCTTCCACTGGTAGTAGGCGAGACTCCAACCGGCCCAGTACTCCGGTGACTTCTCCTCGGACGCGCTTGCGTCCGCACCGGGAATCTGTCCGGTGGTCCGGCGAAACACCTCAAGGGCCAGTTCCACACCGGACATACCGCCCACAAACTTTGGGTTGCCCCGCTCAAACTGTTCCGCTACACCGGATGAGAGAAACTGTGTGAAAAACAAATCACCGCTACACCCGCAGTCATGGACTGCGTAGTCCAGCATCTCTCCCATGGCGCGCATGGCGTCATTCAAGTACATTTCCTCGTAGGCGGGCGTCATTGTTCTTCCACTCCTCTCTGAGAATATCAATCATGTATACTGCGTCACGCACCGGAGCCGCTTTGCGTTCCGCACGAAAGGCGGCCCGTGCCTCACTGTCCCTGGTGGCTTTCTTGGGGTAGTAAATGGTGCGCTCTGCGGGAATGCTCTCTTCAAAGTGCAAGTGGGAAAAAGCCTGCTCCGATTTCAGGACCACCTGCTCTCCCAGTTTGCCCAGAAACATGGCCCGCTCAAGCTGCGCCAAAGAGATGGTATTGTTCAGAAACGCGGAGGCGAAGGAGAAGTAGGAATCGTCGGCACGATAGCCGATGATGACATCGTAGTTCTCATAGGGGGGCAGGAAGGTACTGGCCAGATACTCTTTGCCCTGAACGGCAATGTCGGAACTGAGGTTGAATTTGCGGTTCATGAGAAGAATGGAAAGCCAGTTCAGGATGTTGTACTTCCCGTCGGAGAGATTCAAAATGGACAGGCCGTCAGTCTGGAATGAATATCGATTAGCAAAGCCGTCCTGCTCCATGGAACAGGCCCACTCCTTTGCCAGTTCTAAAGTCTCCGTACAGTAGAAGCCGAGGCCATAGTCATTGAACGGATTACCCTTTCCAAACTGGGGTCGTTCGATGATCAAAGACGAGCCGTGGTACAGCGTCAGTGTTTTGTCCATGCCGGTTCCCTCCTTGCAACAGTATCGTCAAAGCGATACTGTTCTATTCAACATCAGTATATCGCCGTAACGATACTTTGTCAACCAAAGAGAGTCAACACGGTTTGCGCTCACAAAACGCTAACAGAATGCTCACACTTTTCCGGGAAATCTGCTTTGACGGGAAAATTCCCAAAGTCTTGTGCCGACAGTAAAAACGCCGGAAACCCCAGTAAAATCAAGGGTTTCAGGCATTCTGAAAGGCGCAGAGAAGCGCTCAAAATGCTCCAAAAGACACCCGCTTCCAAGGACTCGAAATCAGTTTGCGAGCAATCGCACGAGGGTTCGAATCCCTCCCGCTGCGCCACGCCGCAAGCGTTACAACGTTTGCGGCGACTTTTTTGCCCGAAATAGGCAGCGGCACGGAATAAATTCCATGCCGCTGTGTCATTTCTTTGTCCAATATACAAAAAGGTTTTACATATTCCAAACCATATAAAAAGTGCCGCAGGAGTAAGCTCCTGCGGCACTTTTTAATTTAAGATCGATTAGACCTCGTACATCTTCTGCATCCGGATCAGCTTCTCGTAACGGGCCTTGGCGGTCTCCTCGTTGAGAGCGAAGAGCTCCTTGGCACGGTCGGGGAAGGACCGGGTCAGGCTGGAGTAACGAGCCTCGTTCATCAGGAACTCCTGATAGCCGCCAGCGGGAGCCTTGGAGTCCAGGGTGAAGGGGTTCTTGCCCTCGGCCTTCAGAGCGGGGTTGAACCGGAACAGGTTCCAGTAGCCGCACTCAACAGCCTTCTTCATCTCGGCCTGGCAGTTAGCCATGCCGCCCTTGATGGAGTGCATCTCACAGGGAGCGTAGCCGATGATCAGGGAAGGACCGTGATAGGCCTCAGCCTCAGCAATGGCCTTCAGAGTCTGGTTCATGTTGGCGCCCATGGCGATCTGAGCCACATAGACGTAGCCGTAAGTCATGGCGATCTCAGCCAGGCTCTTCTTGGCAACGGTCTTACCGGCAGCAGCGAACTGAGCCACCTGGCCGATGTTGGAAGACTTGGAAGCCTGTCCACCGGTGTTGGAGTACACCTCGGTGTCGAAGACGAACACGTTGACGTCCTCACCGGAAGCCAGCACGTGGTCCACGCCGCCGAAGCCGATGTCATAGGCCCAGCCGTCGCCGCCGAAGATCCACACGGACTTCTTGTTCAGGTACTCCTTCTCAGCCAGGACGTACTTGCAGTCCTCGCAGCCGGCAGCAGCGCCCTTCTCCAGCTCAGCAACCAGAGCCTTGGTGGCCTCGCCGTTGGCAGCGCCGTCGTCCTTGGTGTCCAGGAAGGCCTGGATGGCAGCCTTGGCCTCAGCGGGAGTAGCCTCGGCAGCAGCCATGGCCTCCAGCTTGGTGATCAGGCGCTCACGGATAGCCTTCTGGCCCAGATACATGCCCAGGCCGTGCTCGGCGTTATCCTCGAACAGGGAGTTGGCCCAAGCGGGACCCTTGCCCTCGGCAGTGGTGGTGTAGGGAGAAGTAGCAGCGGGGCCGCCCCAGATGGAGGAACAGCCGGTGGCGTTGGAGATATACATCCGATCGCCGAACAGCTGGGTGATCAGGCGAGCATAAGAGGTCTCGGCGCAGCCGGCGCAGGAGCCGGAGAACTCGAGCAGAGGCTTCTTGAACTGGCTGCCCTTCACGGTCAGGTCGGTCACATCGGCCTTGGCGGAAACCTTCTCCACCATGTAGTTGAAGACCTCCTGCTGAGCAGCCTCCTGCTCCTGAGGCACCATGGTCAGAGCCTTGGTGGGACACACGCCGGCACACACGGTGCAGCCCATGCAGTCCAGGGGGCTGATGGCCATAGCAAACTTGTACACGCCCTTGCCCTTGCCGGCCTTCACGTCCACGATCTTGGCAGCCTCGGGAGCGGCAGCAGCCTCCTCCTCGGTCAGCATGAAGGGACGGATGGTAGCGTGGGGGCAGACGAAGGAGCACTGGTTACACTGGATACACTTGGTAGCATCCCAAGTGGGAACCATAACGGCCACGCCGCGCTTCTCGTAAGCGGCAGCGCCCAGCTCGAAGGTGCCGTCCACGTGATCCACGAAGGCGGACACAGGCAGGCTGTCGCCGTCCATGCGGTCCACGGGATCCAGGATGTCCTGAACCATCTTCACCAGCTTGGCGGGACCGGTCAGGGCAGAATCCTTCTTCACATCCTCGGCGGTAGCCCAGGAAGCGGGAACGTCGATCTTCACGAAGGCGGTAGCGCCGGCGTCGATGGCCTTGTGGTTCATGTCCACGATGTCCTGGCCCTTCTTCAGGTAGGACTTGGTGGCGGCATCCTTCATGTACTGGATGGCCTCCTCCTGAGGCATAACCTTAGCCAGGGTGAAGAAAGCGGACTGCAGGATGGTGTTGGTGCGCTTGCCCATACCGATCTTGGCAGCCAGGTCAATGGCGTTGATGGTGTACAGCTGGATGTTGTTGGCCGCGATGTAGCGCTTAGCGCTGGCGGACAGGTGATGCTCCAGCTCCTCCATGTTCCACTGGCAGTTGATCATGAACACACCGCCGGGCTTTACGTCGCGGACCATGGGGAAGTCCTTGGTGACGTAGGAGGGGTTGTGGCAGGCCACGAAGTCGGCCTTGTTGATGTAGTAGGGGCTGCGGATGGCCTTGTCGCCGAAACGCAGGTGGCTGATGGTCACGCCGCCGGTCTTCTTGGAGTCGTACTGGAAGTAAGCCTGCACGTACTTGTCGGTGTGGTCGCCGATGATCTTGATGGAGTTCTTGTTGGCGCCCACGGTGCCGTCGCCGCCCA